>Ga0207426_1001130_pt1 | contig 24183 bp, 22 predicted proteins | sample AraplaMF_Cvi_mMS_FD_184265 | JGI IMG/M metagenome (GOLD analysis project Ga0207426, IMG submission 184265) | Arabidopsis root microbial communities from the University of North Carolina, USA - plate scrape MF_Cvi_mMS (SPAdes) (version 2) | ecosystem: Host-associated > Plants > Roots > Endosphere... | reverse complement strand
AGGCCGATGTCCTTGTTCATCGTCAGCGAGGCGAAGCCGATGTTGACGCGGTCGATGAAGGCCACGAAGTACAGCAGCATGATGAAGGGAACGATGCGCCAGGTGATCTTGCGCAGCACGCGCGTCTGAATCTCGCTCGCCACTCTGGCCTCCCCTAAACACCGGTTTGTTGTTGTGAGGCGGCAAGCCTAGTCGGGGGCAGCAGGCATACTCAATTGGCGCTGGTTTATACAAAAAAATGATATAATCCTCGGGAGGCCGGCGCGCGTGAGGCGAGCGTTGAACGCGCTGATGCTTCCACAGCGTCAAGCCCGGCCATGACGACCTCATGCAATGCGGTCGCTTGAGGCGAGGCGAGAGGACTCTGGATGGAATTGCATCAGCTCAGATGCTTCGTGGCGGCGGCCGAGCAGCTGCATTTCGGTCGCGCGGCGCAGCAGCTGCAGATGCTGCCCTCCGCGCTCGGTCGGCAGATCAGGCTGCTGGAGGAGGACCTCGGCACGCGCCTGTTCGCGCGCACCACCCGCGCGGTCTCGCTGACCGAGGACGGCACCACGCTGCTGCGCGATGCCCGCGCCATCCTTGCCAGGGTCGAGGCGGTCGAGAGCAATTTGCGCAACCGCTCGCGCGCGGGAGCGGCGCGACGGCTGCGGGTCGGCGCCATCGACAGCGCGGCGGCGGGATTGCTGCCGCCGCTGCTGCGCGATTTCCGCGCCGGGCATCCCGAGATCTCGGTGCAGCTCCTCGAGGACAAGACCGTCCGGCTGCTGCCGAAGATCCTGACCGGCGCGCTCGATCTCGCCTTCGTCCGGCCGCCCGATCGTGCCGACAAGCGGCTCGAATTCCGCGACCTGCTGCAGGAGACCGCCATCGTCGCGTTCCCGCAGCGGCACGCACTGGCCGCGCGCAAATCGATCACGCTGGCCGACATCGCCGACGAGGCGATGCTGGTGCCGGACCGCCGTTCGCGGCCGCACAGCCACGACCTCACGGTCAAGCTGTTCGAGCAGGCCGGCCTGACGCCGCGCATCGTGCAGGTCGCCGACGAGAAGCAGACCATCATCAATCTCGTCGCAACCAGGCTCGGCGTCGCGATCGTGCCGCGCTGGACCACGCGGATGGCGGTCTCGGGCGTGCGCTTCGTGCCGCTCCGGCCGAGGCAGAGCGGCCCCGTCGGCCGCCTGCCGCTCGCCGCCGCCTGGCTGCGCGGCTCGCGCGATCCGGCCCGCGATGCCATGCTGGCGGTGCTGGAGACGCGCCTGCGCAGCTATGCGCGGGAGGCGTGAGCGGCTATGACTGAGTGCGGACAGAAGGTGTGATGCGATGACGGATCGGAACGAATTGCGGGTGGCCATTGCGGGGCTGGGCTCGATCGGCACCAAGATCGCAACCGCGATCGACCAGGGCATCGAAGGCCTGTCGCTCTCGGCCGTCGCCGTGCGTGACCCCGCCAAGCATCAGGCCTTCATCGGCGGCCTGCGCCGTCCGCCGCAAATCCTGCCGCTCGATCAGCTCGGCGAGGCCGCCGACATCGTGGTGGAATGCGCGCCGAGCAGCCAGCTCCGCGCGATCGTCGAGCCCGCGGTGAAGCGCGGCAGGGCCGCGGTCGTCGTCAGCGTCGGCGGATTGCTCGACAATTTCGATCTCGTCGATCTCGCCCGCGCCAATGGCGGCCGCATCCTCGTGCCGACGGGTGCGCTGATCGGCCTCGATGCGGTCAACGCCGCCGCGGTCGGCACCATCCATTCGGTGAAGATGGTGACGCGCAAGCCCGTCGACGGGCTCAAGGGCGCACCGTTCATCGTCCAGAACAACATCGACATCGACAATCTGCGCGAGCCGCTCAAGCTGTTCGAGGGCAGCGCGCGCGAGGCGGCGAAGGGTTTTCCGGCGAACGTCAATGTCGCCGTGGCGCTGTCGCTGGCGGGCATCGGGCCCGATCGCACCCAGATGCAGGTCTGGGCCGACCCCACCGTGACGCGCAACGTTCACCGCATCGAGGTCGAGGCGGATTCGGCGCGGTTCTCGATGGGCATCGAGAACGTCCCGTCAGAAAATCCCAAGACGGGCATGATTACCGCGCTCTCCGTGATCGCGCTGCTCCGAAAGCAGCGCGCCACGCTGTGCGTTGGGACCTAACCCTCAAGCCCCCGTCACGCGCCAGATCACGTTGCCGACGTCGTCGGCCATCAGTAGCGACTTCTTGTCGGGGCCGATCACGACGCCGACCGGGCGGCCGTAGGATTCCTTCTCGTCCGGGGACAGGAAGCCCGACAGGATGTCGCGGCCGGGGCCGGACGGCTTGCCGTTCTCGAACGGGATGAACACCAGCTTGTAGCCGGACAGCGTGCTGCGATTCCACGAGCCGTGCTGGCCGATCACCATGCCGTCGCCGAAGCCGGGCAGGGTCCCTGCGGGCATCCAGCACAGGCCGAGCGAAGCGGTGTGGCCGCCGAGCGCGTAGTCCGGTTGCAGCGCCTTGGCGACCATCGCCGGATCCTGCGGCACGCGGTCGTCCTCTGTCTTGCCCCAGTAGCAATAGGGCCAACCGTAGAAGCCGCCGTCGCGCACCGACGTCAGATAGTCGGGCGGCGTCTCGTCGCCGAGGCCGTCGCGCTCGTTGACGACGGTCCAGAGCACATTCGTGTTCGGCTCCCAGGCAAGACCGACGGGATTGCGCAAGCCCGCGCCGAAGATGCGGTGCGTGCCGGCGGCGAGATCGAGCTCATAGACCGCGGCGCGGCCTTCCTCGACCTCCATGCCCATCTCGGCGATGTTGCTGAGCGAGCCGACACCGGCATAGAGCTTCTTGCCGTCGGGGCTTGCGAGCAGGCTGCGCGTCCAGTGGCCGCTCGGCTTGAACGTCGTGAGCCGCTTGCCCGGCGCGGTGATGCGGTCGGCATTGGCGACGTAGGGAAACGCCATCACGCCGTCGGTGTTGCCGACATAGAAGGTGTCGCCGACCAGCGCCATGCCGAACGGCTGGTTGAGGTTTTCCATGAAGGCGCCGCGATGTTCGGCGACGCCGTCGCCGTCCTTGTCACGCAGCAGCGTGATGCGGTTGGCGGACACGCCGAGCGCAGCGGCGCGGCGCATCGTCGCCTGCATGGCGTAGTGGAACACGCTGCGCGGGGCGCCTGCGATCTGCGTCGCTTCCGCGATCAGCACGTCGCCGTTGGGCAGCACCTCGATCCAGCGTGGATGGTCGAGCCCGGTTGCGAACGCGTTGACCTTGAGGCCGGGTGCGACGGTCGGCTTCTCGCCATCGCGCCAGCCGCGTGCGGTCGGCATCTTCAGCGTCGGGATCGCGCCTTGCGGCTTCGCCTCGGGAATGGCGGGCGTCTGGCCCCAGGCGGGCGCGGGCACGGTGCCCGAGAGCTTGCGCCATTGCAGCGCGATGCCGCCGAGCAGAGCGACGAACTGCGCGAAGATGCTGGAAAATGTCATGAGGAGCCCCTGTTTGCGCGCGCATCCAACTGGCTGACGGGGCACACGTCAACCTGTGCGGTACGCCAGTGGGATCAATTCCTGCGGAATGGCAGCCGACCAAATTTGCATGGAGAGAGATCAGCGGCCGATCTGCCGCTCCAGCCGCCGGGCACTGCGAAAATCCTCGAGATGATGGACGCTCGGCGCGAGCGCGGCTTCCTTGGACAGCAGGTGATAGACCCGCGCCACCGTGCGCTGCTTCTGCTTCGGCCGCCCCGGCGGCAGCGCCCGCGCCTTGCGGACGGCGGCGATCGCATGCGCGCGGAAATAATCGTAGGCGTCCGACATGGCTCGATGCTCTGCGATTGGTGCAGGTGTCGAGGGGGTAACGGGGGAGGAGAGGGGCGGTTCCTGGTGTGTGGAAACGTGCGCTCGTGCCCCGGACGCAGCGCAGCGCGCCTTCGCGGTGCGCTGCAGAGCCGGGGCCCATCTCGCCGCCATGCGATGTGTCACGATCTGGGTCCCGGCTCTGCGCAGCAACGCTACGCGCTGCAGCGCGTCCGGGACACGAGAGTGGCGCGAGCTGCTATGCCCGTTACCGCGGCGAGGTGAACGGGATGATCATCGGCACGCGGCGGCAATAGGCGCCGTAGGCGTCCTCGCCGAGCTCCTTCGACAGGAACACCTCTTCCATCCGGCCCTTCTGCCACATGCCGAGCGAGATCAGGATCGCGCCGAGGATCGTCGTGACCAGGCCGATTGCGATGCCGGTGACGAGCATGCCGAAGATCAAACCGGTGTAGATCGGGTGACGCACGATGCCGTAGGGGCCGGTGTCGATGACGCGATGGTCTTCCTTTTGGGTGATGGTGTTGGACCAGAATTTTCCAAGATGCAGCCGACCCCACCAGGCGAAGGCGATGCCGGCGACCGAGAGGATCGCGGCGATGGTGATGCCGGTGTTGCCGAGCACCCAGAGCGGCTTCCAGCCCATGAGCTCAGCAATAAAAGGCGTGTACAGGATGCCGCCGATCAGGATCGGCAGGCGATAGCGCTGCGACTCCAGCGTCATGACCTGCTTCTTGGTCTGCCCCTGCCAGAACGAGGCGCCGACCCAGCTGGCGAGAAAGCCGAGCCAGATCAGGGCCAGGAGTTCGGTCGGCCAGGCCGTGGTCCAGCCACCCCAGGCGACGGAGAGAAGCTTGCTGAAATCGAAGGACATGAAGGTTCTTTGCGTTGGGCGGCGGCTTCAGCTCGCGCGCGAGGAGAGCGCGTGATGCTCGATGGCGCCGGAGGGCTGCTGGCCGTTGCGGGCGAGCAGATGGGTGATGGTTTCGCGCAGCACCGGCTCGATCGGGCGCGGTGAGTAGCCGAGCTCGGTGCGCGCCTTGCCGATCGAGAGATCGTTCGCGGCCAGCGCGATGCGTACGCCCTCGGCGGTGCCGTTGGGCGGCCGGCGCGTGAAATTGTCGGCGAGATATTCGAGCATGACGCCGGACAGCTCGGCGATCTTGCCGGGCACGACGACCGGGAACTGGCGGCGGCCGCTCATCACCGACATCATCCGCAGGATCCGCCCGAGCGGCACGCAGTCGCCGCCGAGGATGTAGCGCTGGCCGATGCGGCCGCGCTCCATGGTCAGCACGAGGCCCATGGCGACATCGCGGACGTCGACGAGATTGACCAGGAAGTTGAGATGCGGCTGCACCTTCTTCTGCAGGAAGTACCAGAGCATCGCGGTCGGCGGCGTCAGGTTGTGGTCGGCCGCGCCGATCGGCATGGTCGGCGTGCCGATCACCAGCGGGAATCCGGCGGCCGCGGCCTTGGCGGCGTGATGCTCGGCGAGCGACTTCGACTTTGTGTAGGCACCGGGCATCGCGTCGGCCGGCTGCAGTGCCTCTTCGGCGGGAACGCCGCCGAGGTCGGTATAGGGGAACAGGATCGATTCCGTCGAGCAGTGCAGGAAGCGCGAGACGCCGCGCTTCATCGCAGCCGCGAGCACGATCTCGGTGCCGCGGAAATTGACGTCGTGGAAGTCCTGCTTGTTGGCGACCCACATGCCGGGCAGGCCGGCGAGGTGATACACTTGGTCGACGCCGGCCAGCGCGGTGTCGACCGCAGCGTCATCCAGCACGGAGCCATGAACATAGTCGATTTCGGCGTTGGCGGCGGCCGGCGGACGAACATCGAGCACGCGCACCCGCTGCCCACGGGCGCGGAGCGCTTCTACGAGATGATGTCCGATGAAACCGCTGCCACCGGTAACCAGTACGAGAGCCATGAAGAAGGTTTGCTGTTTCGCTTCTGGAGCTATCGGGTTGAAAGGGAATTGGCCGGAAGAGGCGCCAGAATCGCGGCAAGGTCGCGACGGAAGCCCAATGCAATAAATAATTTTGCCATGACAAACATCGGTCCGAGCAAAAGATGCGAGGGAAACGTGAACAGCGAGGCCTCGCGCCCCTCAAAAACCTTGTGGCCGATGGCCTGCGCGGCGAAGCCGAGCCCGACCAGGACGGCGAAAATCGCCCACATCGCGACGGTGCTGACCCCGGTCGCGATGGCTGTCGCGATCGAGAACAGCACGATGGAGACGGCCAGAATCCCGGCCCCGAGCGCCACGTCGAGCAGCAGCCAGTAGACCAGAACCGGCAGGGCCAGGATCACGGCCAGGCTGAACTCGTGTCCGAACAACGGGACCTTGACCAGCGTCAGCGGCATGACCGCGCCCGTGAACAGCAGGAGAATGCCGATCACATGCATCGCCGTGTTCCGGGGATCGCGATGGTACTCGACGTAAACGGCAAGTTGGCGTTGGAAAAAGCCACCCATCTTGGTCTCATGCTGCACGTGGTCGAGGGAAGGACGAAAAAAGCCTATAGCACCGGATAGGGCGGTGCACAAACCGGCGCTATTGTCGCGCAAAACCATACCGTCGCGCTGTGGGACAGATCACAAAACCGGCAAGACTTCAAAGGGTTCCGCCGGACGCCAGGGAGCGTCTGCTCACCGTTTCTTGGCGGGCTTTTTCGCCGCAGGCGCAGGTGCCGCAGCCGGATGCGCGGGCGCATCCTCGGGTATCTTGGCATAGGTCAGGATCTGCAACTGGCCGTTGACCGCCGACGTCGGCTTGGCACGGTCGAGGAACTGCTCCTCGCCGAGGCCGATCGGATGCAGCCGCTTGGTCGAGATCTTGAACGTGTTCACCAGCACGTCGCGGATCGCGTCGGCGCGGCGCTGGCTCAGGATCGCGTTGGCCTCGCGCGTCTTCGTATTGGACTCGACGTGGCCGACGATCAGGAAGGTGTAGGGCAGCAGCGAGGAGTGAACCAGCGCGTCGGCGATGCGGCCGACGGTCTGGTAGGATGCCGGCTGGATGATCGGCGTGTCGGCGTCGAACTGGATCTGCGCGTTGAAGGTGGGCAGCTTGGCGAGGTCGGGCGCGATCGGCGGCCGGTTCACCGGACCCGGGTCGTTCTTGATCCTGGCCTTGGCGCGTTCCATCACCTGGGTCTTCAGCGCGGGAAGATCGACCTCGCCGGCCTCTTCGAAGTGGCTCAGCTTTCCCACGATGTCGTCGCGGGTCGGCGCCGCCGTCTGCGCACCCGCGGTGCCCGCAAGCAGTGCAAAGCCAAAAGTCATACCAAGCGTGAGGGCGATCCTGGACGCGCGCATCAGCGATACCCCGCGTCGTCGACGGCCTTCAGGCAGTTGTTGCTGATGCCCTTGGGCGTCGAGACCAGGCAGGGGATCGACTTGCTGGTCTCCTTGGTCGAGCCGCCGCAGACCTTGACGATTTCGCGCTGGCAGGCATTCGCCACCGTGACGCGCGCGGCAACCCGCTTCTGGATGGCGTCGAAGACGCCGAAATAGTCGCTCGCGCATTGCGGCGAGAGCACGTCGCGGTTACGCGACAGGCATTCCTTCAGCCGGGTCGAATCCGGGTTGACGCCGCGACAATTGGCGACGATTTCCGCGCCGCAGCTCGCCGCCAGCTTCCCGATCGAATCGCCAAAGCTCATGGTCTCCGCCGCCGCAAGCGACGGCATAACCAATGCCAGTACGATCAATGTGATGGAGCCCCGGGCCATGGGTTTATCTGATACGGGGAAGTTCGCGGTGGTCAAGGGCTGTTCGGGGGAGAACTGTCGAAGGTCCGGCGAGTGCGGCGAACAGTCCTCACTCGTCGGCGTCGGGGCGGGGCGGCCATTCGATCAGGACGGCCGTGTGGTTCCTGAGGTCGTCGGCCATGGCAGGGTCAGCCTCGAGTTCGGCCAGCGTCCGCGGCGGGGGAAGCTGCCGGCCGTCAGCGATCAGGTCCTGCGCATAGAGCGCGAGCGCCTCGGACGCGTTCTCCAGGGCCTCGTCGGCGTCGTCGCCGCCGGACATGCAGCCCGGCAGGTCGGGAAACCACAGGCTGACGCCGTCGTCCGGGTCGGCTTCATCGATGATGGCGACGTAGTGAGGCATGGCAGACCGGTGGCCGTGAAGGTTGTGCCGCTGGGTTTGCGTCACTTATGACGACCTGATCCGAGGAGGCAAGCAATTGAGCAAATTAACTCTGGCCGAGGGTGCCGGCTCGTTCGTGTTCCGCGACGATGGCGCCGTGCCGTCGCCACGCTCGATGCGGGTCTTCTCGTTCTGTCCGCGAACGAGCGACCGGCGCACGCGCATCGTCATCGCGATGCACGGCGTCGACCGTGCCGCTGCGGAGTTTCGCGATCTGCTCGCGCCGCAAGCCGAACGCAACGGGCAGATCGTGCTGGTACCGGAGTTCGATCCGGACCAGTTTCCGGGCGTCCACGCGTACAATTTTGGCGGCGTGCGGCGGCCGCCGCCCGACAATGCGGTCCTGCCGCGCGATCATTGGAATTTCGAGACGGTCGACCGGCTGTTTCATCATGTTCGAGACGCGATCGGGTCCAGCCGGGAGACCTTCGGCCTGTTCGGCAACTCCGCGGGCGCGCAATTCGTGCTGCGCTATCTCGCGCTGAACGAGGCCGCATCCGTTGACCTTGCCGTGGCCGCCAATTGCGGCTGCTACATGCTGCCAGATCTCGCCAAGGACTATCCGGACGGCATGGGTGGGATTGGCCTCGACCCCAGCCATTTGCGAAAGTATCTGGAACGCCGCCTGGTCATCCTGCTGGGCGATGCCGACAACGACCCTGATGACCCGCATCTGCCGCGCTGGGACGAGGCGATGGCATAGGGACCTCATCGCCTCGCGCGCGGCCTCTGGCATTTCGAACACTGTACGCAGCTGGCCAGGAGCCTCGGCGTGGAGCTGGGCTGGCGCCTCGACATCGCACCGGGTGCCGGGCACGTCGACCAGATGATCTACGACCGGGGCGCTGACATCCTGAAGGGCTGAATTGAGCGAGAGCCTTGTTGAGGGGAGGTCTTGCGCGCGAGCTTGCTTGCTCACGCCCGCTGCACGAAGCTGTCCACGACCTTCTTCTCGCCGGCCTTGTCGAAGGCGATGGTGAGCTTGTTGCCGTCGATCTTGGTGACGCGGCCGTAGCCGAATTTCTGGTGGAAGACGCGGTCGTCGAGGGAAAATTCCGAGGTCGTGCCGGTGGACTTGGCGACCAGCTCGCCCTCGATGGTCAGGGGACCGCGCCGGCGCGAGGAGAAGCTGCCGAAATCAGGGCCCGATGACGAGGATGAGAAGGTCGCGGCCTCTTCCTCGAAGCCGCCGCTTCGGCCGCCGCCACTGCGGCCACCGCCGCGATTGCGGTTGGCTTGCGCCCGCTGCCAGCCGGGCGTCGAATAGCTGGAGCCGAACGCCTCCATGTCGTCGAAGCGCGAGGCGCCGTAGCCGCCGGTGCCGCCCCAGGCCGAGCCGCCCTTGGATTCCGTGATCTCGACATTGGCCGCCGGCAATTCGTCGAGGAAGCGCGAGGGGATCGTGGTCGACCAGGTGCCATGGATCATGCGATTGGTCGCGAAATAGATTTTGGCGCGGCGGCGGGCCCGGGTCAGGCCGACATGGCCGAGGCGGCGCTCCTCCTCGAGCCCTGCGCGGCCCTGTTCGTCCAGCGTGCGCTGGCTTGGGAACAGGCCTTCCTCCCAGCCGGGCAGGAACACGTTGTCGAATTCGAGGCCCTTGGCCGAGTGCAATGTCATCAGTGACACCGCGTCCTCGTCGGCCCCGCCGTCGCGGTCCATCACCAGCGAGATGTGCTCGAGAAATCCTTGCAGGTTCTCGAACTCCTCCATCGAGCGCACGAGTTCTTTCAGGTTCTCGAGCCGGCCCGCGGCATCGGCGGAGCGATCCTTCTGCCACATCTCTGTGTAGCCGCTCTCGTCGAGCACGATCTGGGCAAGATCCGTATGCGTCGTGACCTCACGCTGGGCGCGCCAGCGGTCGAATTGGGTAATGACCTCACGCAGCGAGCCGCGTGCCTTCGGCTTTAGCTCGTCGGTGTCGATCACGGCGCGCGCCGCCTCGAACAGGGGAATGCGGCGCTTGCGGGCGTGGTCGTGAAGCATCTGCACGGTGGCATCGCCGAGCCCACGCTTGGGGACGTTGACGATGCGCTCGAAGGCAAGGTCGTCTGCCGGCGAATTGATGACGCGCAAATAGGCCAGCGCATCGCGGATTTCGGCGCGCTCGTAGAAGCGCGGGCCGCCGATGACGCGATAAGGCAGGTCGAGCGTGACAAAGCGTTCTTCGAATTCGCGCATCTGGTAGGAGGCGCGCACGAGAATGGCGATTTCGTTGAGCTTGTCGCCCTGGCGCTGGATCTGTTCGATCTCCTCGCCGATGCCGCGGGCTTCCTCTTTCGAATCCCAGCAGCCAGTGACCGTGACCTTCTCGCCGTCATGGTCCTCGGTGCGCAGCGTCTTGCCGAGCCGGCCTTCGTTATGCGCGATCAGATGCGAGGCGGCCGCGAGGATGTGACCGGTGGAGCGGTAGTTGCGCTCGAGGCGGATGACTTTCGCGCCGGGGAAATCGTGCTCGAAGCGCAGGATATTGTCGACCTCGGCGCCGCGCCAGCCATAGATCGACTGGTCGTCGTCGCCGACGCAGCAGATGTTCTTGGTGGGGCCCGAGGCGGCAGCCGTCAACGCTGCGCGCTCCGTCATTCCGGGATGCGCCGAAGGCGCAGACCCGGAATCTCGATCTGGGGACTCCCTGCTGGATTCCGGGTTCGGCTCTTCGAGCCGCCCCGGAATGACGGCGGGGGTGGTCGGCTGCGAAGGCGCCTGCGACAGCAGCCGCAGCCACAGATATTGCGCGACGTTGGTGTCCTGATATTCGTCGACCAGGATGAATTTGAAGCGCTGCTGGTACTGCCGCAAAATATCCGGGTGCTCGCGGAAGATCCGGATGTTCTCCAGCAGCAGATCGCCGAAATCGGCGGCGTTCAAAATCTTCAGCCGTTCCTGATAGCTCGCATAGAGCTTGCCGCCCTTGCCGTTGGCGAAGACAGCGGCTTCGCCGGAGGGCACCTGCGACGGCATCAGGCCGCGGTTCTTCCAGCCGTCGATCAGATCGGCGAGCATGCGCGCCGGCCAGCGCTTGTCGTCGATGTTCTCGGCCTGCAGCAGCTGCTTGAGCAGCCGTACCTGGTCGTCGACATCGAGCACGGTGAAGTTCGACTTGAGCTGCGCGAGCTCGGCATGGAAACGCAGGATGCGGCCGCCGATGGAGTGGAAGGTGCCGAGCCACGGCATGCCCTCGACAGCGTGGCCGAGCATCTGGCCGAGCCGGTGCTTCATCTCGCGCGCGGCCTTGTTGGTGAAGGTCACCGACAGGATCTCGGCGGGACGGGCGCGGCCCTGGCTCAGGATATGGGCGATGCGCGTGGTCAGCACGCGCGTCTTGCCGGTGCCGGCGCCGGCCAGCACCAGGACCGGGCCATCCAGCGTCTCGACCGCCTCGCGCTGCTCGGGATTGAGCCCGGAGAGGTATTTCGGGCCCACCGAGGCGCGCGCACGCGCGGCGATGCCGCCGGCTGCGGGCTGGTGGTCGGGTACGCTGGTGATCTTGCTCGGCTCGGTCATGCGAATCATTCGGCCCCACGATGGCACCGCGGGGTGGCGGAAGGGAGCCTTCTTAACAGGGATTGGTGCCTATATGGGGCATCCGCGCGGGGTTTTCCACGTGCACAGCCGGCCAATTTGTTCCAGCGAAAGCGGCGAATTTCGCCGCTGTACGGGCCGGAACCATCGTTCCCGCGTCGAGATTGTCTGGGCAGGTGGCGCGGCCAGCCGCGCCGTGAGACATCAAGACGAGGGTTTGACCATGCTAGGCTGGGTTGTGACGTTTCTGGTTATCGCACTGATCGCCGGCATCCTGGGCTTCGGCGGCATCGCCGGCGCCTCGATCGAGATCGCCAAGATCATCTTCTTCATCGCGGTCGTCCTGTTTCTGGTCTCGGCCGTGGTCGGATTGGCCCGCGGCCGCAGGATATAGCGGCTAGCGCTTCGAGGGCATCGCCACGCTCCGGCCGATGCCCTCTGGCCGCGCCACGGCGCTGTGGGCCTTGGTGACAGCCACGACCCGCTCTCGAACATCTGGCGGAAACGGCGCCACGCGCCGCTCATTCATGTCCATGTGCAGCGACATGTTCTCGGAGGTGGCCGACAGCCAGCCTTCGGTCGCATGCCTCATCTCCTCGAACGTGTGCAGCCGCTTGTCGTCGGCCTCCAGCAGCCAGACCAGAATCTGGACGGGATCGCCGAGGTGGATCTCGCGCAAGTAGCGCACATGGCATTCGGCGGTGAAGGTCGAGCCGTGGCGCTCCTTCTTGTAAGCGGGCCCCATGCCGAGCTCGAGCCAGAGCTCGTCGATCGCCCGGTCGAACATCACGTTGTAATAGGCCATGTTGAGGTGGCCGTTATAGTCGATCCATTGCGGCTCGATCTGCATGATCGATGAGCGGAACGGCTCGGCGGTGGCTGTCTCCGGCATGTGTCCTTCCCAAGCTATGCGTCCGGTCGCTTGACTTGACCGGTTAGATGTCCTTTGCCACGGTCTCTTCTCGTCGGGAGGAAATTCCGTGGGTACGATCATCACCAATAATCCGCCGCGGCCGGAGCCGAAAGCCCTCGCGAGCGCGCTGGAGCAGCTTGCCGCACGCTTCGGCAACCGCCTCGTCACCTCGCAGGCCGTCCGCGAACAGCACGGCCATACCACCACATGGATCGTCAACCAGCCGCCTGATGGCGTGGTGATGGCGCAGGAGACCGCCGACATCCAGGACGTGGTGCGGATCTGCGCGAAGAACCGCGTGCCGGTGATTCCCTTCGGCACCGGCACCTCGCTCGAGGGCCAGGTCAACGCGCCCGCCGGCGGCATCTCGATCGACCTGCGCGACATGAACAAGGTGCTCGCGGTCCATGCCGAGGACCTCGACTGCGTGATCCAGCCCGGCGTGACCCGCAAGGCGCTCAACGAGCACCTGCGCGACCAGGGCCTGTTCTTCCCGATCGATCCCGGCGCCGACGCCTCGCTCGGCGGCATGGCCTCGACCCGCGCCTCCGGCACCAATGCGGTGCGCTACGGCACCATGCGCGACAGCGTGCTCGCGCTGAAGGTGGTGCGTGGCGACGGCGAGATCATCACGACGGGGACGCGCGCCAAGAAATCGTCCGCGGGCTACGATTTGACGCACCTGTTCGTCGGGGCCGAAGGCACGCTCGGCATCATCTCGGAGCTGACCATCCGCCTGCGCGGCATCCCCGACACGATCGCGGCCGGCGCGGTGTCGTTCGAGACCGTGCATGGGGCATGTCAGGCCGTGATCCTGGCGATCCAGACCGGCATTCCCGTCGCCCGCATCGAGCTGCTCAACGCCGCGCAGGTGAAGGCCTGCAACGCGTACTCGAAGCTGACGCTGCCGGAGACGCCGCTGCTCCTGATGGAATTCCACGGCAGCGAGATCGAGGTCGCCGAGCAGTCCAAGGCCTTCGGCGAGATCGCGAAGGATTGCGGCGGCGGCGATTTCTCCTGGACCACCAAGCCGGAGGATCGCACCAAGCTGTGGCAGGCGCGGCACGACGCCTATTGGTCCGTGAAGGCGCTGCGCCCCGGCGACAGCATCGGCGTGGTCGCGACCGACGTCTGCGTGCCGATCTCGCGGCTCGCCGATTGCGTCAGCGAGACCGAGGAAGACCTCAAGCGCCTCAATCTGCTGTCGCCGATCGTCGGCCATGTCGGCGACGGCAATTTCCACTGCTCGCTGGTCTGCGACACCAACGACGCGGCCGAGATGGCGCGCGGCGAGGAGTTCATGCATCGCCTGGTCGAGCGCGCCCAGTCGATGGACGGCACCTGCACCGGCGAGCACGGCATCGGCCAGGGCAAACAGAAATACCTCAAGGCCGAGCTCGGCCCCGAGGCGCTGGATGCGATGCGGGCGCTGAAGAAGGCGCTCGATCCGCTCAACATCTTCAACCCCGGAAAGATCGTGCCGGAAGCCTAGGGCGCGATCCGGGCCTTAAGGGCTCGAACAACAACCTGAAGCGCGATGACGGTTCATCGCAACCTCGTCGTGTGCTTTGGCGCAGTCCGCTGCGCTGCGGTCGGCGGAACTTTCGGCGGCCCGGTTGGTTCCAATTCCCGACAATTTCCGATGCCTCAATGGCGCGGCTTCTCGGGAGGATGCGATGTTGCGACCCGTCATTGGAATTGCCGTCATGGCGATTGCCTGCCTGCTGGCAGGGACGGCCCTGGGCAAGGGCGGCGGCGGCCACGGTGGCGGTCATGGTGGTGGTCACGGCGGCGGGCATGGTGGCGGCCATCACGGCGGCGGCCATCACGGTGGCGGGCATTTCGGTGGCCACGGCTTCGGGCATGCGCATGGTGGCGGTCATCATCGCGCGATGCGGTTTGCGACCGGCGGCCGCCACGCTGCGAACTTCGGCCAGATCCGCAATGCGTCGGTGCGGCCTGCGAATTTCCGCAACGCTCTCAACCTGCATTCCAGCGCTTTCCGCAACGGCCGCCTGATTGGCAATCCGGCGGCACGCGCCCAGATCACGGCGGCCGCTGCGCTCGCCGGCTGGCACGGTGCGAGCAGCGGATGGTGGCAGCATGCAGGCGGCGGCTATGGCTGGGTCGGTCCGTTGTTCTGGCCGTTCGCCTACAACGACCTCTACGACTACACGATCTGGGGCGACGGCCTCGGCTTCTGGGGCTACGGCTATCCGGACATCTATGCCGGCCTGTTCGGCCCCTACGGCTATGATGGCCTGTCGGCCTATCTGCCGCCGCCGCCGCAGGGGCGGCGCCGGGCTGCGCGCGGCGTTGCGCTGGATCAGCTGTGCGGCAGCGACCGGCGCGAGATCGTCGGTCTGCCGATCGACCAGATCGCCGCTTCGGTGCAGCCGACCGAGGCGCAAGGCGCCAATCTCGATGCGCTCGGCAATGCCTCGATCGACGCTGCCGCGCTGATCCGCACCTCTTGTCCGACGCAGGTCGCGGCGACGGCGCCAGGCCGGCTGGCGGCGATGCAGCAGCGTGTCGAGGCGATGGTGAAAGCCGTCGATCTCGTCCAGCCCGCCCTCGATCGCTTCTATGGCTCGCTCACCGACGAGCAGAAGGCGCGCTTCAATGCGCTGGCAGAGGATCAGCGCCGTGTAGCGTCCAGCAGCAGCGGGGGATCGCTGGTCCAGACTTGCGCCGCGCCCGCTGCGCTCGAATGGCCCGGCACCGACATCGAGTCCCGGCTTCGCCCCAACGACACGCAGCGCGCCGCGCTGCAGGTGCTCCAGGATGCCAGTGCCAAGGCCAGCGCGTCGCTCAAGGCGGCCTGCCAGCCGAGCGAGGTGATGACGCCGCCGGCGCGAATGGCGGCGGTGCGCAAGCGGCTCGATACGATGCTCGAGGGCGTCAAGTCGGTGCGCGCGGCGCTGGAGGATTTCTACGCCACGCTGAACGACGAGCAGAAGGCGCAGTTCGAGGCCATTGGACCGCGCCGGACGTCCTGAATGCGAAGCAGGCGGGAATGTGGCGGGAAAATCGCCTCGCCGATCCCGGCAGGCTTCTCTATGCTGGAGAGAGGCTGAAGCGCGGCAGCATGGCGGCCCGAGGATCGCAGATGGTGAGGCGATGAAGTGGTTCGCGCGCAGGACGCGGCAGGACATCTGGGACGAAGCGATCGAGGGGCCACTCGGCGACATCGAGGCCGCCGCGCGCATCCGCGCGATCTGCGAGGGAGCGGCCGCAAGCGCGGCGCGGGCCGCGCAGGGCGACAAGCGCGAGAGCGCGCGCTACGAGCGCGCGGGCAAGGTCGCGATGGAGATCGCGATGAAGATCTCGGACGGGCTGATGCGCGACGACGCGGTGCATCGCATCGTCGATCTCTGCATGAAGGCGAACGACCTTAAGACCGCGCAGATCCTGTTCCGCGCGATCCACGCCAGCTGGATCCGCGAGACGGTGCAGCAGGATCACCCGACGCTGGTGGAGTGAGAGCGATCATTTCGCCAGCTTGCGCACGGCTTCGTCCACGCTGTGAAAAACGTTCTCGCGCGGCAGGGTGTCGAACAATCTGAAGCGCTCGAACGCTGCTTGCGCGCGCACCGATTCCAGCCGCGCGAGCGCCACCGTGACGCCCTGCTCGTTGCAGGCCTTGAACACGTCCAGCAGGATCTGCGCGGCGGTGAAGTCGATCTCGACCATGCCGCTCGCCTCCAGCACCAGCAATCGGGGCGTTGCCGTGCCGAGCACGTTCGCCACGTCGTTGCGGAACCCCGGCGCGTTGAGGAACGACAGCGGCGCCTGCAGCCCGATCACGGCGACGCCGTCGACGCGCTCGCCGCTGATGTGCGGATGCGCCGGCCACCAGATCGTGGTGCCGGGCACGCGCTCGAACTCGACCAGCCGCGCCCGCGTTGTGCTCCAGATACCGTGCAGCAGCGACAGCGTGATGCCGAGGAACGCGCCCTGCTGGATCGGCAGCACGATGATCAGCGCTGCGGTGGCGAGGATCAGGAGGAACTCGCTCGGCGACTGGCGGTAGATCGTCACGATCTGCTTCACGCGGATGATGCGCAGCGCGACGAACAGCAGGATGCCGCCGAGCGCTGCGTCGGGAACGTGTTGCAGCAGTCCCGTGCCGAATGCGAGCAGCGCCAGCACGATTGCCGCGGCCGCTAGCCCGGCGAGCTGCGACTGTCCGCCGGTCTCCGCGACGATCCCCGTGCGCGGCGGGCTGGCATTGACCGGAAACGCCCCGAACAGCCCGGACAGCACGCTGCCGGCGCCAGCACCGAGGAAATCGCGGTCGACGTCGGCGGGCTTGTCGGGATCGGACGGAAAGGATCGCGTGGTCGCGGCGGTCTGCACCATCACCACGACCGTGATGACGAAGGCGAGTGGGACGAGGCGAACCCACAGCTCCGGTGCGAGCTCGGGGAAGGTCGGCCGCGGCAGCGTGCCCGGCACGCTGCCGACGACACTGACGCCCTTGCCTTCGAGGCCGAGCGCGATCGTGGTCAGCGTCGCGCCGACGAGGCCAATCAGCGCGCCTGGGATCTTTGCGCTGATCCTCTCGGAGATGAAGACGGCCGCCAGCACACCGAAGCCGATGCACAGCGTGAAGGGATTGCTGCGGCCAAGCTCGCCCGCGAGCATGCCGATGCGGTCGAGCGTCGGCCCGCTCGGCGATGACAGGCCGAGCACGCCGGGCAATTGCGAGACGATGATGTGGACGGAGATGCCGGCGAGGAAGCCGACCATGACAGGCACCGACAGCAGGTTGGCGATGCCGCCGAGGCGGAAGGCGCCGCCGGCGAGCATCATCGCGCCGACCATCAGCGCCAGCGCGATCGCAAGGCCCTGGTATTCGGGCGTGCCGGTAGCCGCGAGCGCCGCGAGGCCGCCGGCGAAAATCGGCGTGATCGTGGAATCGGCGCCGCAGGACAAAAAGCGGTTGCCGCCGAGCAGCGCAAAGCCGAGCGAGCCGGCCATGAAGGCGAAGAAGCCGATCTGCGGCGCAAATCCGCCGAGCCGCGCCGTCGCCATCTGCTCGGGGATCGCAATCGCCGCCAGCGTCAGCCCCGCCATCAGGTCGCCCGGCACGGAATAGGAGGCGAGCGAACGGAACAGCGGCCATGCGTGCTCTTTTGAGCCCTTGGCGTCAGCGTCGTGCGGCATCAATCTGGAATCCTGGAAAGGCTGGTGTCGGTGGATCAGCCTACAGCATTTCCGTACCGGGAAGCGACAGACGCAATGCCTTTACATTCGCCGTCATTGCGAGCCAACGGGTCCGCGCGAAGCGCGGCCCGATGACAGGCTCCGCGAAGCAATCCAGAAATGCATCCGCGGAAATAGTCTGGATTGCTTCGTCGCAAGAACTCCTCGCAATGACGGAGGACCGATTGGTCCTCCGTATCAGGCGTCAGCCTCAGTACCGGCCGCGGTCGTTGTGGTAGTCGCCGCCACGACCGCCGCCACCCATGCCCATGCCGATACCAATCCCGATGCCGATGCCTTGCATCACGGCGCCGGGCGGCGGGCCGCGATCCGGCGGCGGGGCGCGCTCGTAGACCACCTCTTCAGGGGGCGGACGGCGCGGCTTCGGCGGGGTCTCGACCACCTTGCGTTTCGGCGGCGTATCGTCGACGCGCTTCTTGATCACGGGTGCCACGGCCGGGTTGACCGGCGAGGCCGGCGGCGTGGGCGTCGAGCACGGGCAGGTCGGAGCCATCGCGACGGCGACCGGAGCGGGGATGGCCGCGGCGGCAACCGGCAAGGCATAGTTGCGGTTCTGCACGCGGAGCAGCAGCCGGCGCGCGGTTGCCGCGAGGTCGCTGTTGTCCCAATTGGCAAGATAGGCTTCGAACGAGGCGCGGGTGTTGATGGCGACCGCGCGCTCCCAGGCCAGCATCTGGCGCCGGCGTTCCACCACCGTGCGCAGGCGCGGAGTGCGCGCGTCCTGGGTGTAGAGCTCGATATAGGCCTGGTACGCCTCGACCGTGTCGTCGGTGAGCACGAGCTCGTAGGCGACCTTCGCCTCCTTGCCCTGCAGGTCCTTGCGCCACTCCGCGACGCTGCGCGTGCCGCTGGCGAGCGCCATGGCGGATGCGCCCGGGAGGGCGGGCTGACCGCCGTTCTCGCCGCCGAAGAATTTGAAATCGGTCGTCAGCGACGAGCTTTCCCAGGGGATCTGCCGTCCGTCGGTCGATTGCGCCACTGCGACGCGGATGCGCTTGAACACCTCCTCGATCGGCAAATTGGGCTGCTTGGCGATGCTCAGCGCGGCGGTGGTGTAGGGGCTGTCGAGGCCGTTGCCGTCCTCGGCTTCGGCGCCGGGCGAGGTCGAATAGGAAATGAAGGAGCCGGGCGCGCCGGCCTTGGTGTCGACGATCGCAAGGCCGTGGCCGGCGCCGCTGAGTGCCGGGAACGGATTGTTGCGGCAGGCATCCAGCATGAAGATGCGGGCCCGCGTCGGCACCGCGCCGAGCGTGTTGAGCATGTCGTTCAGCCGCACGCCCTGGAGCGGGATGTCGGCCTCGCGCTTGGGATCGAGGTCGACAGGCACGAGATAGTTCTCGCCGTCGATCTGCAGGCCGTGGCCGGCATAGAACACCAGCGCGACGGTGTCGGCGCCGCTGGCGCTGACCTTGCCGGCGAAGTCCGAGATCGCCGCGCGCATCTCGTTCTGGCCGAGATTGGCCGCCGACGTGACGGTGAAGCCGGCATTGCCGAGCAGTTCGGTCATGCCCTTGGCGTCGTTGGCGGCGTTGGGCAGTTCCGGCACGGTGCGATAGGCGGATTGCCCGATCACGAGCGCGAGCCGCGCTTCCGCGGCGGCGTCGGTCGGCGTCATTAATTGCGTGAATGCAAGCAGGCCGGACGCAAGCAGGAAATTGCAAAAGGCTGGACGGCGCATGGTGTCACCTCCATCGGCAATGCGCGCGAGGATGTCACCTTTTCTATGGGCCCGCCATGACACTGTCTGTGCGCTGGATCACTCTGCGAGCTGCGGCAAAATGGGGCAGGGTGTCTGCCGGAGCATCGTTTCGGCACGATCCATGTGAATTGCGCATTGATCCATGCGCCAATTGGATTGATCGCCGCGCGCGCGAAGGGGCGCCCGTTCGCACATCGCGCCACAGGCCGATCTCGCCGAAATTCCCGGACAACATGGCAGTTTCGCGCGGTGCCCGTGCGCGCGCCATCCACCGCGCGGCACGCGGCGGCGGAGGGCTGCGTCCCTTGCCTGTGCCGTCGCTTTGGCCATACAGTCCGCACAACAGGCCGCGACAACGATCGCGGCCGTAAACAAGAATGCTTGGGGAGAGACCGCACCATGACCATCGTGCCCGTGAACCGTCGCGCGTTCATCAAGTCATCGGCGGCGGTCACCGCCGGCCTCGTGCTCTCTCCCGCCATCATCGGCCGCGCCGAAGCCGCGACGCTGAAGCTGAAATGCTCCTCCTCGCTGCCGAACGATCCCAAATACGCCAACGGCCGCGTCTACTACGACAACCTCGTCAAGAACCTGAAGGGCAACGGGCTCGGCGAGCAGGTCGAGGTCGCCTTCTTCCCGGACAATCAGCTCGGCCAGGAAATCGACGTCATCAACTCGGTCAAGCTCGGCGTCATCGACCTCATGGTGTCGGGCTCGTCGATCTCGGCCAATCTGGTGCCGCTGGTCGGCACCTTCGATCTCGGCTTCCTGTTCTCGAGCTTCCCGCAGCAGACCAAGGCGTTCGACGCCGGCGCCGCCAAGCCGATCGAGGATGCGCTGCTAAAGGGCGGCAACATCCGCATCATCGCCTGGGCCTATAATTTCGGCTCGCGCAGCGTGCTGGCAAAGAAGCCGGTGAAGACGCCGGAGGATCTCGCCGGCCTCAAGATCCGCACCTTGCCCAATCCCGTCATCACCGAATGTCTGCGCCTGATGGGCGCGGCCGCGACGCCGCTGGCCTTCGGCGAGATCTACACGGCGCTGCAGGCCGGCGTGCTCGACGGCCTCGAGCACGATCCGCCGACGATCCTCGCCAGCAAGTTCTTCGAAACCTCGAAATTCTACGCGCTGACGCAGCACAATTTCTCGCCGCTCGCGATCTACTTCAGCGACATGACCTACAACCGCATGGACCCGAAGCTGCGCGAGGGTTTCCTCGATGCCGCGAAGAAGGCCGCGGCCGACACCCGCGCCCACGGGCTCGCGGTCGAGAAGGAGGCGCTGGCGGCGCTCGGCGAGAAGGGTGTGACGGTCGCCGAATGCGACCGCGAAGCGTTCAAGAAGCGCGTCGCGCCGCAGATCGAGAACTTCATCAAGGCGCGGCCGGACTCCAAGGCCGTCATCGACATCGTCCGCGCGACGCAAGCCTGATGGCGATGACCGGCGCCATGTCGCTCCCGGGCGCCCGCCACGGGAGCATCACCCTGCTGCTTCGCCTCAGCGACGCGGTCGCGGCCATTCTGCTGGCCGCCGATCTCGTCGTGGTATGCGCCTCGGTGCTGCTGCGCTTCTTCTTCAACGCGCCGGTCGAATGGTCCGACGACGTCGCCCGCGGCCTGATGGTCGGCTCGGCCTTCTTCGGTGCTGCGAGCGCGCTCGCGCGCGGCGAGAATGTCGGCGTGTCGTTCTTCCGCGACCTGCTGCCGCTGCGGCTGCGCACATTGGTCGATGCGGCCAGTGCGCTGCTGATCGTGCTGATCTCGGGCTATGTCGCCTACAACGCCATCAAGCTGGGCTCGCTCACGGCCGGCCAGACCACCGGATCCGGCCTGCCGCTGGAGCTGACCTTCTATCCGATGGGCGTCGGCGCGCTGTTCATGACGGTGTTCGCGATCGACCATCTCTGCGCAAGGCCGCTGCCCGACATCGTCAGGGGGCTCGTTGCGATCATCGTGGTGAGCGGGCTCTATCTCGCCTGGGATTACCTGTCGCCGTCATCGGTTCCGTCGGCGGGCACCTTGATGCTGATCGGCTTCTTCGCGACCCTGTTCGGCGGCCTGCCGATCGGTTTTGCGCTGGCGCTGGCCGCGCTGCTCTTCATCTGGGTCGAGGGCGCGCTGCCGGGCGTGATCTTCGCCCAGCAGATGGCGCGCGGCATCGACAATTTCGTGCTGCTCGCGATCCCGTTCTTCATCCTCGTCGGCTACCTCATGGAAGCCAACGGCATGTCGGTGCGCCTGATCGAGCTGTTGCAGCGGGCGGTCGGGCGCATGCGCGGCGGCCTCAATGTCGTGATGGTGGCCTCGATGGTGCTGTTCTCGGGCATCTCGGGCTCGAAGATGGCCGACGTTGCCGCGGTCGGCTCCGTGCTGATCCCGGCGGCGCGCCGCTCGAAACAGAATCCGGGCGGCGCGGTCGCGCTGCTCGCGGCGTCCGCGGTGATGGCGGAGACCATTCCGCCCTGTATCAATTTGATCATCCTCGGCTTCGTCGCCAACCTGTCGATCGGCGGCCTGTTCATGGCCGGGCTGCTGCCGGCGGCGCTGATGGCGCTGGTCCTGATCGCGGTCTCCATCATCTTCGGCAAGCCGCCGGCGGAGGACGAGGACGTCGCGCCGCAGGCACCGGTATCCGGGCTCTGGAGCGGCGCCATCGCCGCGTTCGGCCTGATCTTCATGATCTTCTTCGGCTTCAAGAGCGGCTTTGCCACCGCCACCGAGATCTCGGCCTTCGCGGTCGCCTATGCGCTCGTCGTCGGCAGCCTCGTGTTCCGCGAGCTCAGCTTCAAGACGGCCGCGCACAGTTTTGTGCAGGCGGCAACGCGTGCGGGCCTCGTGCTGTTCATCGTCGCCGCCGCGCAGTCGCTGGCCTTCACGCTGACCTTGCAGCAGGTGCCGCATGCGGTCGGCGATTTCATGCTGGGGCTCTCGAAGACCTCGGGCGTCTGGCTGTTCATCCTGCTCGCGATCGTCGTGCTGATCGTGATGGGCTCGGTGCTGGAGGGCGCCGCCGCACTGATCATCTTCGGGCCCTTGCTGCTGCCGGTCGCCGTTCAGCTCGGCGTCGATCCCCTGCATTTCGGCGTCGTGCTCGTCATCGCGATGGGCATCGGCCTGTTCGCGCCGCCGCTCGGGCTTGGGCTCTACGGCGCCTGCCTGATCGGCAACGTGCCGATCGAGCAGACGGTGAAGCCGATCATGGGCTATCTCGGCTTGCTGTTCCTCTGCCTGCTCGTCATCGCCTTCGTGCCATGGCTCTCGACCGCGCTGCCGCGGGCATTCGGCTACTGAAGGAGACTTGCCGTGAAGGTCCTGCTCGCGCACACGCCGGAGATGCGGCGCAATTATTACGGCGATCGCAGCCTGAACGGTCTGCGCGCGGCGGCCGACGTGATCCTGCACGAGAGCGACGCGACGCTCGACGCCGCCGGCCTCGTGCGCGCCGCTGAGGATGCCGACATCATCGTCGCCGATCGCATGACGGAAGGCCGCGGCGAGATTTTCGTGCAGCTGCCGCGCCTGCGAGCCTTTGTCCGCTGCGCCGTCGATATCCGCAACGTCAATGTGGAAGAGGCCTCGAAGGCCGGCGTGCTCGTGACCCGCGCCGGTCCCGGCTTCGTACAGGCCGTGGCGGAGCTCGCCGTCGGCTTCATGGTCGATCTCTCTCGCGGCGTGTCGCGGGCGACCGCGGACTACCAGGCCGGCCGCAAGGCGGAAGCGCGGATGGGCCGCCAGCTCGCCGGCAGCCGGATCGGCATCATCGGCTATGGCAGCATCGGACGCTATCTCGCCGAGATCGCGAAGGTGATGCGCATGGAGGTGCTGGTCGCCGATCCCTTTGCGACGATCGGCGACAGCGCCATCCGGCACGTCAGCCTCGATGAGCTGCTCGCCGCATCGGACTATGTCGTCTGTCTCGCCATCGCCAACGAGCAGACCGAGAATCTGATCGGCGACGCCGCGCTGGCGCGCATGCAGAGGCACGCCGTGTTCGTCAATCTGTCGCGCGGCAATCTCGTCGACGAAGCCGCGCTCGCGAAGGCGCTGCGCGAGAACCGCATTGCCGGCGCCGCGATGGATGTCGGCCGCGCGCCCGACCAGATGCCGAGCCCGGAGCTGGCACGATTGCCCAACGTCATCGCGACGCCCCATGTCGGCGGGCTGACGCCGCAGGCGATCGAATACCAGTCGCTGGAGACCGTGCGGCAGGTCGAAGCGATCGTGCGAGGCGAGGTGCCTCCGGGCGCGGTGAACGCCGATCGCTGGATGCGGCGGCCTTAATACACGCTCTCTCCGTTCCCTCCCCCCTTGCGGGGGAGGGGCAGGGAGGGGGGTGCTACACGGGGATTCGATCGAACGGACGCTGTTCGGTGCATCCTCAATAGCAAGCACCGTTTCCTGGGCGACCCCTCTCCCCAACCCTCCCCCGCAAGGGGGGAGGGAGCGCATCTTCGTTGCCGCGCTAGCGGAGTCGCCATCTCATCGGGCCCTACAGCCCATCGACCGCTTTGAACGTCCCGTCCTTCTGGATCACCGTCAGGAACACTTCCGGCGGCGTGTCGATCAAGCGCAGGCCTACGGTGACGATGCTGCCGCTGATGTCGAAGCGGCCGACGTCGTTGATGGCGCGCAGCAGGCTCGCGCGCGTCGGTTGCGGGCCGGCCTTGACCAGGGCGGCTGCGGCGAGGCGGCCGGAGAGGTAGCCTTCGAGCGAGACGAAATCCGGCGGCAGCGTCGGGTCGATCGCCTTCTGCGCCGCCTGGTAGTCGGCGACGAGTTGCAGCGAGCGATCCCAGGGAAACGGCACCACTTGCGAGACGATGACGCCTTCGCCGTCGGGGCCGAGCTCCTTGGCGAGCGCATTGGCGCCGACGAAGGAGATGTTG
>Ga0207426_1001128_pt1 | contig 24246 bp, 18 predicted proteins | sample AraplaMF_Cvi_mMS_FD_184265 | JGI IMG/M metagenome (GOLD analysis project Ga0207426, IMG submission 184265) | Arabidopsis root microbial communities from the University of North Carolina, USA - plate scrape MF_Cvi_mMS (SPAdes) (version 2) | ecosystem: Host-associated > Plants > Roots > Endosphere... | reverse complement strand
GTACGCCGTGCGCAATGCCCTCGCGGCCGTCACCGACACCGTCGTCACCGCCGGATACGGCCCGACCGAGACCACCGTGTTCTCCACCCGCCACTCCATGCGCCCCGGCGACGAGGTGCCCGAGAGCGTGCCCATCGGCGCCCCGCTGGACGAGACCAGGGCCTACGTCCTCAGCCCCGGCCTCGAACCCGTACCGGTCGGGGTGGTCGGCGAGCTCTACCTCGCCGGCTCCGGAGTCGCCCGCGGATACGAGAACAACCCGGCCATGACCGCCGAACGGTTCGTCGCCGACCGCTACGGCGAGCCCGGCACCCGGATGTACCGCACCGGCGACCTGGTCCGCCACCGCCCCGACGGGCTCATGGAGTTCGTCGGCCGCGTCGACGAACAGGTCAAGCTGCGGGGCTTCCGGGTCGAGCTGCGGGAGGTCGAGGTCGCCCTCAGCGCGTACCCCGGCATCGGCCAGGCCGTCGCGCTGGTGCGCGAGGACCGGCCCGGTGACAAACGGCTCGTCGGATACGTGGTGCCGGACGCCGGAGCCGCCGCCCCCGACCTGGCCGCGCTGAAGGCTCAACTGGCGGAGAAACTGCCCGAGTTCATGGTGCCGTCCGCGCTCGTCGTGCTCGATGCGCTGCCGCTGACCGCGAACACCAAGCTGGACCGCAAGGCGCTGCCCGCCCCCGAACGGCAGGCGGAGCACCGGAGCCGGCCGCGCAGTCCCCAGGAGGAGGTGCTCTGCGCCCTGTTCGCCGACGCCCTCGGCGTGCCCGAGGTCGGCATCGACGACGACTTCTTCCTGCTCGGCGGCAACTCGCTGCTCGCCGCGTCCCTGGTCAGCCGGATCCGGGCGGTGCTCGGCTCCGGGCTGAGCGTCCAGGCACTGTTCACCGCACCGTCGGTGCGGGGCCTGTCGCAGCGGCTGGAGGCCGGCATCGGCCCGGACGAGGACAACGGGCTGGAGGTGCTCCTGCCGCTGCGCGCACGGGGGAGTGCGCCCACGCTGTTCTGCTTCCACGCCGGCGGCGGCCTGAGCTGGCGTTACGCCGGACTCCTGCGCCACATACCGGACACCCACCCGGTCTACGGCCTGCAGGCACGCGCCTTCGGCACCCCGGGCTACGTGCCCGGCAGCATCGAGGAGATCGCCGAGCACTTCGTCGAGCAGATGCGGACCGTGCAGCCGGCGGGCCCGTACCACCTGCTGGGCTGGTCCTTCGGCGGACTGGTGGCACACGCCGTGGCGGTGCGCCTCCAGGCGGACGGCGACCAGGTCGGACTGCTGGCGATCCTCGACTCGTTCCCCGTCGAGAACCCCGGGGCGGCACCGGACGGCCCGGCCGGCGAGGACCTGATGCGGGCCCTGCTGGAAGCCGCGAACCTCGGCACCGGCGAGCGGCGTGACGAGCCGCTCACACCGGACGCTGTCGCCGGTGCCCTGCGCGCGCAGGGCAATCCGCTCACCGACCTGCTCGCCGCACACCTCGGCACGGTCCTGGACACCTACCGCGGCAACCTCGCGCTGCGGTACGCGTTCACCCCCAAGGCGTTCCACGGCGACGCCACGCTCATCACCGCCGGGGCGAACCGGCCCGACGGCCGGCCCGGCGCCGACCGCTGGCGGCCGTACATCGACGGCAGCCTGCACGAGCACACCGTGCCCTGCCGCCACGAGGACATGCTGCTGCCCGGCCCGCTCACCGAGATCGGGCAGATCGTCTCCGGCCGGCTGCGCAACCACAGTGAGGAGGAGGGGAACCGATGACCCGGGAGATCTACGACATCGGCGAGATCCCGCCGCTCGGCGAGGTGCCGCGGTACATGCACGCCGCCCTGGTCCGCCCCGAGCGGTACGGACCGCCCAGCACCGCGATGGCCGTCGAGCCGGTCGAGGTGCCGCCCGTCGGCCGCGGCCAGATCCTGGTGATGGTCATGGCGGCGGGTGTCAACTACAACGGAGTGTGGGCAGGTCTCGGCACTCCCGCCGATGTCATCGCCGCCCGCCGCAAGCAGGGCGACCCCCACGACTTCCACATCTCCGGCTCGGAGGGCGCCGGCGTGGTGTGGGCGGTGGGGGAGGGGGCGACTCAGTACCGGGTCGGCGACCACGTCATCGTGGCCGGCGTCAAATGGGACGAGTCGGCGCCCGACATCCGGATGGGCACCGACCCCACGGCCTCGAAATCCCAGCGTGCCTGGGGCTATGAACTGAACTTCGGTTCCTTCGCCCAGTTCACCGTGGTCGACGAGTACCAGTGCCACCCCAAGCCCGCCCATCTGACCTGGGAACAGGCCGGCTGCTTCCTCGGCGGCGGCTCCACCTCCTACCGCATGCTGAACGGCTGGGCCCCGCACACCGTCCAGCCGGACGACCCGGTGCTGATCTGGGGCGGGTCCGGTGGTCTCGGCTCGATGGCCATCCAGATCACCGACCACTTCGGGGGCGTCCCCATCGCCGTCGTCTCCGACGACGACAAGGCCGAGCACTGCCTGAAGCTGGGCGCGCGCGGCGTCATCAACCGCCGCGACTTCGACCACTGGGGACGGCTGCCGAACGCCGAGGACAGCGCGGAGTTCGGCCGCTGGCAGCAGGGCGCGCGGGCCTTCGGCCGCCGCATCTGGGAGATCCTCGGCGAGCGCCGCTCCCCGCGGATCGTGCTGGAACACCCGGGGCGGGACACCCTCGCCACCTCCGTCTACGTCTGCGACCACGCGGGGATGGTGGTGACCTGCGCCGGAACCAGCGGATACAACGGCGACATCGACCTGCGCTTCCTGTGGATGTTCCAGAAACGTCTGCAGGGCTCGCACGCCGCGAATGTCCGGGAGACCCGGGCGATCATCAACCTCGTGGCGGCGGGACGGGTCGACCCCTGCCTGAACCTCACCATGCCGTTCGAGGAGATTTCCCAGGCCCATCAAATGGTCTACGAGAACCGGCACCCGGCCGGGAACACCGCGGTCCTGGTCAATGCCCCCGAAACGGGACTGACCGGAATGCCGTGACCCACCCGTCCCGGCAGCGGAAACAGCTGTGAATACGGGAAAGGAAAAGAAAAGGGCCGCCGGCGACACCGGCGGCCCTTTTGCGTACGGAGCGGCAGTTGTGCGTCAAGGACGTGTCCAGCAGGCCGCCGCCGAAGTCTCCTACGGTGATCCACGTCGAATCGACATACCGCTGGGGGGACATGGTGAAGGCGCCACGAAGTGCTCCAGCGGAGCGAAGCGATGACGGCGGCGGACCGGAAAGGCAAGAAGGAACCGTTCGCCGAGGTTTTCCCACGCCTCTATTGGGCGGTGCTCCGCGACATGTGGAATGCCGCAGCCGAATACGGCGGCGGCCTCGTCGTCCACTCCCGCCATGACCGAGAGTGCGCCGGGCAGCTCGTGGAAGAACCCGGCGTGCCCCACCGCCGCCCTTCGTGCAGCGCGACCTCGCCCCGCCGCACTCGCCGGCGCCCTCCGCCGGGCCCTCGCCGACCCCGGACCTCGCAGCACGGCCGCCCTCGCCCGGCAGGTGCGGACCGAGAGCGGCGCCGAACGGGCGGTCCGAGTGCTGGAGCGTCTTCCCACCGAACAGTCAGGAGAACGCCGTGCAGGCGACCACGCATGACAGCGTCACGCAGCCGACCGCACCAGGAGGCCGTGACCTGGCGCTCTTCGGAGGCCGCCCGGCCTTCGACCGTCCGCTGCATGTGGGCTCGCCCAACGTCCCCGACCGCAAGCGCCTGTTCCGGCGCATCGAGGAGGCACTGGACCGTGGCTGGCTCACCAACAACGGCCCCCTGGTGCGGGAGTTCGAGGAGCGGCTGCGCGCCCTCACCGGCGCCGCACACGTCCTGGCCACCAGCAGTGGCACCGCCGCCCTCGAAGTGCTGGTGCGGGCCCGGGGCCTGAGCGGCGAGGTGATCGTCCCGTCCTTCACCTACGTCGCCACCGTCCATGCCCTCCAATGGCAGGGCATGACTCCGGTGTTCGCCGACATCGACCCCGAGACGGGCACCCTGGATCCCGAGCACGTCGAGCAGCTGATCACCCCGCGGACCAGCGGCATCGTCGGCGTCCACCTCTGGGGCAGGCCCTGCCGCACCGACGCGCTCCGGCGGATCGCCGACACCCGGGGACTGGCCCTGCTCTACGACGCCGCCCACGCCCTGGGCAGCGCGGTCGACGGCCGGCCGGTCGGCCGCCTCGGGGACGGGGAGATCTTCAGCTTCCACGCGACCAAGTTCATCAACGCCTTCGAGGGCGGAGCGGTCGCCACCAGCGACCCCGCACTCGCCGAAACCGTCGACCGGATGCGCAACTTCGGCTTCGGCCCCGGACGCGAGGTGCTCACCCACGGCACCAACGCCAAGATGAACGAGATATCCGCCGCCATGGGCCTGACCGCCCTGGAGCACATCGACGAGATCATCGCCGCGAACGTGCTGCGCTTCGAGCACTACCGGGCCGGTCTCGCCGGCGTCCCCGGCGTACGGCTGCGCACGCCGGGACCGGGGGAGCGCAGCAACCACCAGTACATCGTCATGGAGATCGACTCCGCCGTCGCCGGAATCGGCCGCGACCACCTGCTGCGCCTGCTGCACGCGGAGAACATCGTGGCCCAGAAGTACTTCCACCCGGGCTGCCACCGGATGCGCCCCTACGCCCTGCGCTCCGACATCCACCAGCCGCTGCCGCTGCCCGGCACCGAGCAGCTGGCCGAGCGGGTGCTGGTACTGCCCTCGGGGCTGGCCGTCACCCCCGCCGACGTCGACCGGATCTGCGAGGTCGTGCGGCTGGCGGTCGCCGCCACCCCCGCGCACTGACCACACAGGAGGAACACGCACATGAGCACGATCACCACCGCGACCGCGGGAGGCACGGCCGACGGGCAGCGGCTCACCGGCTGGAGCGGCGACGCCGACTACTTCCGCTTCCGGGAGCTGACCACCTTCGAACCGCAGGCCGTCGTCGACGTCCTCAAGGGCCGCAGCGCGGGCGTCGTCTTCCGCAACGTGGTCGCCACGGACACCTGCGCCCAGCTCTCCGAGCGCTTCTGGGACAGCCCGGACCGGATGCGGCGTGTCTCCGTCGCGCCGAGCTACTACCTGGGCACGTACCACTACCACAAGACCACCGCCGCGTACCTGGACGAGTCCGAGCGCACCGGCCCGGCACTGGAGCGGGTCCTCGACATCCCGGAGGACCCGCTGAGCGGGTTCTACGAGGGCCTCGCCAAGGCGCTCGCGCCCGAGGGCGTGACCGTGCGCCAGGCCCGCCACGACGGACGGCAGGCGTGCCGCGGACTGCTGAGGTCCTGGCACGGCGCGGGACGGTACACGCTCGACCCGCACGAGGACAGCTCCCAGTGCACCGAACCCGGGCAGGCGGACTTCGAGATCCAGCGGGTCCTCGACCACCACATCGCCGCGCTCAACATATGCCTGGAGAACGGCGACGGCGGGCGTCTGGCGGTGTGGAACATCCAGCCGGACGAGGCGAGCAAGCGCCGGCTGGGCCTGCACCACCTCGGGTCGCCCTACCCCATGGACACCCTGGAGGGCATCGAGCGCCAGTGGATCGAGGTCAACGCCGGCGACATCTACGTCTTCAACGGCGGACACATCCACGCGGTGGAACCCAACACCGCGGCCGACAGCCGCCGCACCACCGTCGCGGGCATCCTCGGCTTCATCGACGACGAAACGGTCGTCTCGTGGACATGAAAGCCCTCGTCCTCGCCGGAGGCACCGGCAGCAGGCTGCGGCCGATCACCCACACCTCGGCCAAGCAATTGGTCCCCGTCGCCAACAAGCCGGTGCTCTTCTACGTCCTCGACTCCCTCGCCGAGGCCGGCATCACCGACATCGGCATCGTCGTGGGCGACACCGCCGACGAGATCCGCGCCGCCGTCGAGAGCGGCGGCTACGCGGACCGGCTGGACCTCACCTACATCGTCCAGCCCGCACCGCTGGGCCTGGCCCACGCGGTGCGGGTCGCCCGCGACTTCCTCGGCGACGACGACTTCGTGATGTACCTCGGCGACAACTTCATCGTCGGCGGCATCACCGAGCAGGTCGCGGCGTTCCGGTCCGACCGCCCCGATGCGCGGATCCTGCTGACCCGGGTGCCCGATCCCACCGCCTTCGGAGTGGCCGAACTCGACGAGGACGGGCGCCTGGTGGGCCTGGAGGAGAAGCCGTCGAAGCCCAAGAGCGACCTCGCGCTCGTCGGCGTCTACCTCTTCACCCCCGCCGTCCACGACGCCGTCCGCGCCATCGTCCCCTCGGCCCGCGGCGAGCTGGAGATCACCCACGCCATCCAGTGGCTGATCGACCGGGACCGCAACGTGCAGTCCGCGACGATCTCCGGCTACTGGAAGGACACCGGCAACGTCGACGACATGCTGGAGGTCAACCGGACCGTCCTGGAGACCGTCGAACCGATGGTGGCCGGCGACGTCGACGAGAGCACCAGGATCATCGGGCGGGTGCGGATCGCGCCCGGCGCCGTGGTCCGCCGCTCCCGCATCGTCGGCCCGGCCGTCATCGGCTCCGGTGTGGAGATCACGGGCTCCTACGTCGGCCCCTTCACCTCGGTCTCCGACGACTGCCGCATCGAGGACAGCGAGATCGAGTACTCCATCGTGCTCCCCGGCTCCTCGATCACGGGTGTCCGGCGGGTGGAGGCCTCCTTGATCGGCCGCAACGTCGAAGTCACCCCCGCCCCCCGCGCCCCCGCGGCGCACCGGCTCGTCCTGGGCGACCACAGCAAGGTGCAGATCTCCTCATGACCACCAGGATCCTCGTCACCGGCGGAGCCGGCTTCATCGGCTCCCACTACGTACGCACACTGCTCGGCCCGCAGGGGCCCGGCGACGTCCGGGTCACGGTGCTCGACGCCCTGACCTACGCCGGGACCACCGCGAACCTCGACTCGGTCCGGGCACACCCGGCGTTCCGCTTCGTCCACGGAGACATCCGCGACGCCGCCCTCGCCGACGACCTCGTCGGCCGGCACGACCAGGTGGTGCACTTCGCCGCCGAGTCGCACGTGGACCGCTCCATCGAGAGCGCCGCCGCCTTCGTCGGCACCAACGTGGCCGGCACCCAGACCCTGCTCGATGCCGCGCTGCGCACCGGCCTGCGCACCTTCGTGCACATCTCCACCGACGAGGTCTACGGCTCCGTACCCGTCGGCAGCTCCACGGAGACGGCGCCGCTGGAGCCCAACTCCCCCTACGCGGCGTCCAAGGCGTCGAGCGACCTGCTCGCCCTGGCCCACCACCGCACCCACGGTCTGGACGTCCGGGTGACACGCTGTTCCAACAACTACGGCCACCACCACTTCCCCGAGAAACTCATCCCCCGCTTCATCACCTCGCTGCTCGACGGGGGCACGGTGCCGCTGTACGGGGACGGTCTCCACATCCGCGACTGGCTGCACATCGACGACCATGTCGCCGGCATCGACCTGGTGCGCACCGGCGGGACGCCCGGCCGCGTCTACAACATCGGCGGCGGCACCGAACTGACCAACAAGGCCCTCACCGGGCTGCTGCTCGACGCCTGCGGCGCGGACTGGGACCGGGTGGAGCACGTCGCCGACCGCAAGGGCCACGACCGCCGCTACTCCGTCGACTGGACCCGGATCCGCGACGAACTCGGCTACCGGCCGCGGAAGGACTTCACCACCGGCCTCGACGAGACCGTCCGCTGGTACCGCGAGCACCGCGCCTGGTGGGAGCCGCTGCTGCCCCGTGCGGTCCGGTGACGGCCGCCGACGTCCCCGCGGTGCCGGCCGACTGCGCCGACCGGCGGCGGGCGACGCCGCGGTGACACACAAGCCGGAAGCCCTCCTCGTCAACGGGGAGGGCTTCGCCCGCCTTGCGGCGACCTGCCGCGGCACCGGCACCCGGCTGCACCCGGCGGCTCAGCCGGTGACCTCGACGCGCAGCGCGCACGCACGGATCCGGTCCACCAGCTCCAGCGTGGTGACCGCATCCGCACGCCGGTCCGCCTCCGCCGTTCCCCCGCCCGACGCACCGCAGGTACGGACCGCGGAGGCGAAGTCCGCCACGCACCGCAGATACTGGTCGGCGGCCGGCAGGTCGAGCCGCTCGATCCCGCCCTGCTCCTCCAGCAGCAGGGCGGGACGCTGGTCGGCGGGTGGGCTGAAGGCGTGCTCCGTGGTGAGGCGGGCCCGGCTGCCCCACAGGGCGTACCGCGCCGCATAGGCGTGTTCGAAGCCGAACTCCAGGGACGCCTGCACACCCGAGTCGGCGGCGAGCAGCACCTGCCCGGACAGGTCGAGCCCATCGCCGGCCCGGGTCCGCAGCGTCGCTCCGGCCACCCGCAGACCGCGGCCGAGGAACCGTACCGCCGTCCGCAGCGGATACACGCCCGCGTCCAGCAGCGCGCCGCCGCCCAGCTCCGGTACGTAGCGGATGTCCTCGGCCGGGAGCGGCGGGATGCAGAACGCGGCGTGCAGCGAACGCAGTTCACCGATCCGGCCGGAACGCAGCAGCGACTCCACCGCGTCGTGGCGGGGGTGGTGGAGGAACATGAAGTTCTCCCGCAGCACCAGGCCGGCCCGTTCCGCGAGCGTCACCAGTTCCCGGGCCTCGTCGGCACCGCCCGCCATCGGCTTCTCCACCAGCACGTGCTTGCCCGCCCGCAGCGACCGGGCCGCCCAGGCGTGGTGCAGGGCGGTGGGCAGCGGTACGTAGACGGCGTCGATGTCGGGCCGCTCCAGCAGGGACTGATAGCCGGCGACGGCCGCACCACCGAAGCGGTCGGCGAACCGCCGGGCCCGCACCAGGTCGCGTGCGGCCACCGCCACCACGTCGATGTCCGGGCAGGCCGCCATCGCGGGCAGCACCCGCCGCCAGGCGATCGAGGCCGCGCCCAGCACCCCGACCCGGACCGGCCGGGCGCTCACCGCAGCGTCCGCAGGGCCGCGACCAGCGTTCGGGCCTGGACGTTCAGATGGCCGCTGTAGCGCAGCAGCTCATCGAGCTGACGTTCCGACACCCAGCGGAACTCCATGCCCTCCTCGACCGGGTCGCCGGGCTCCGCCTCGATGATCAGGTACCGGCTGCGGGCGTGGTGGAAGCGGCCGCCCTCCTCGGAGAGGACGGTGTCGAAGCGGGTGCGCTCGGCGCGCCGGCCGAGCACCAGGTCCAGATACGGGGGCCGGGCCGCGGCCGGCAGATGGGCGTAGTTCTCCGGGGTGCACTGCACGGTCGGTCCGAGTTCGACGCCGTCGGCGAAGCCCGGCTCCACCCGCGCCCGCATCAGCGCATGCGCCACCCCGCCGATCCGCCGCACCAGCAGCGCCGCCACCCCGTCGCCGTGCGGCCGCAGCAGCGGCTGGGACCAGGTGGGCACCTCGCGGCTGCGGGAGCCGACGTGCACGGCCACGATGCTGAAGTACCGTCCGCTGTCGTGGGAGAGCGCCTCGGGCGACCAGCGCCAGTCGGGCACCCGCGTCAGCGGCAGCCGCTCGGTGCTGAGCCGGTGCTCGGCCCGGCGCCCGGTGAGCCAGCTGCGGATCTCGCGGTCGGTGTGCAGGTCGGTCCCACGACGGGGTGCCTCGGAGGCGTCGTCGGCGCCGGTGTGCCAGTCGGGCAGGCAGGAGAGCACCGTGCGCGCGTCCATGTTGATCAGGTCCTCGTGGCGCATCAGCGCGTGCAGCTGTCCCAGGGTCAGCCAGCAGAAGTCCTCGCCGGCCTCGACCTCCGCTCCCGCCTCGATCACCATGTTGCGGTTGCGCTTGCGGTAGAACCAGGACCCCTGCTCGGACTGCAGGACGTCCGCCAGCACCCGGCCCGGCTCCGGCGACCGGAACAGGTCGAGGTAGGGCACCGGCGAACCGCCGTGCACCCGGGTGTAGTTGCTGCGCGTGGCCTGCACGGTGGGGGAGAGCTGCACCCCGTTGATGTTCCCGGGCTCGGACTTCGCCTGCATCAGCAGGTGCGGCACCCCGTCGAACTCGCGGACCGCGATGCCGAGGATTCCGCACTCCGGCTGGCTGATGATCGGCTGTGCCCAGGCGGCCACCGGCCCGAAGTCGGAGTGGACCCGCAGCCCCTGGACGGAGAAGAACCGTCCGCTCCGGTGCCGCAGGTCCCCGGTGTCCGGATCGGCATGCCACTGGGACATCTCGTCGAAACGGATCCGCTCGACCCGCTGGGCATGAGTGGCCCGGCGTTCGGCGAGCCAGTCGAAGAAGGCGGCGGTGGACATCCGCAGCCCGTCCGTGCAGCGTACGGACTCGGCCAGCCGCAGCGGGCGGCCCGCGTCGGACCGGAGCGGCCGGCTCGCCGCGGCGGTGTGCGTGCTCACAGCACTCCCTCCAGGAACCTCACCGCGGAGGCGGCGCCGTCCTCTTCGCCGAGCAGCCGGCCCAGCCCCGCCGCGGTGGCCGCCATGACAGGATCCTCCACCGCGGTGCGCACGGCGGCGGCCAGGGCGCCCGCGGTCAGGTCGCGCTGTTTGAGCGGGGGCGGCGCCACGCCCAGCCGGTGCAGATGACCGCCCCACATCAGCTGGTTCACCTCAAAGGGGCAGACGACTTGGGGAATCCCGGCGGTGAGCGCCGCGTTGTGGGCGCCGAGCGAGCCGGAGTTGACGGCCGCCCGGGTCTGCGGCAGCAGCCACCCGTAGGGGACCTCGTCGAGGGCGAGGACGTTCCCCGGGGCGCGGCCGATGTCGAGAGCGCCCCAGCCGGCGACGACGACGGCCCGGTACCCGGTCTGTGCGATCGCGTCCAGCACCAGGCGCGCGGTGTGCTCCGGTTCCGTGCCCACGGCGCTGCCGAAACCGAAGAACACCGGCCGCTCCCCGTCCTCCAGGAAGCGCACCAGACGCTCCGGCGGCTGCCAGCCGGGGGCCGGCGGCAGATGCCAGAAGCCCGCCGTGTGCACCGAGTCGGGCCAGTCGGACCCGGGCTTGATGATGTGCGGGCTGAAGCTGTGCAGCACCGGCGCGGGGGTGCCGTCGGCGCGGTGGCGGAAGTCGAGGAAGCCGTCGCGGGGCGGCAGCCCGAGGGTCTGTGCACGCCAGGACCGGACGGCCTCGATGACCTCCGGTCCGAGGAAGGTCCGCACATCCGTCCGGCTGTGGTCCGTGCGGTCCGAGAATGCCGCGGACAGCAGGCCGAACGAGGGGTAGTCCCGCGAGACGACGAAGTTCGGGTAGAGAGAGCCCAGGACGTGCGGCACCCCCAGCCGCTCCGCGATCTGCGGCACCGCCTCACGGAACGCGTGCGAGTGCACCACGAGGTCCGCGTCGCCGGCCGCCGCCTGCCACATGTCCTCCAGCACGGCGGTGTAGAGCGGCACCATATCCCTGCGGATCGAGGCCCGCTGCCGGTCGCTCTCCGCGGACGGACGGTCGCTGTTCACCTGCAGCTGCCGGATGTCGGCCCGCGAGCGGATCCGTACCGCGCCGTCGTCCAACGGGGCGAATTCGACGCCGTATTCGGCGGCCAGCGGAGCATAGAGACGAGGAGCCGCCAGCACGGCCTTGTGCCCCGCCAGGTTGAGGGCGTACGCGAGCGCCAGATACGGCTGCACATCGCCCCGATTTCCGTAGCAGTAGACCAGTGCCTTCAACGTCGAGCCCTCCCGTGGTCGTTGAGGGCACCCTTTCCGTTGATGCCGGAAGGGCACAAGAGGCAGCTTGTTCCGTACAGATCGCATCCAGCTCCCTTTCACCGCGTCGGACTTAACGTGACGGGAGCTCGGAGTACATCGACGGGAGGATCCGGCGCGTGAAAGCATTGATATATTCCCACGGCAGTCGTGGGGATATTCAGCCGTATCTCGCACTGGCCTACGCTCTTCAGCAGGCGGGACATGCGGCCACGTTGGTCGGGCCGCGTCTGTACGGATCCTGGGTCGCCGAATACGGCGTCGAATTCGCCCCGGTCAACGACGAGGGCGTACGGCTCCATTCGCGTCCCGACGTCCGTGAAATCCTCGTCAACAACGAGCGGTCGACGGACGACCATCAAAAGGCCCGGGAGCGCATTTTCCAGGAAATCTTCCCCCGGCTGTATCCGCTGATGCTGAAGGACATGTGGGACGCGGCGGCCGGCGGCGCGGATGTCGTCATCCATTCGCACTCCTCCCGGCAGGCCGTGCACCAGATCGCCGAGAAGCTGGGCGTCCCGCACGTCCTGGCCAGCCTCTACCCGCACTTCGTCGCCTCCCGCCGCTACCCGGCCGACGTCGGTACGTTCGAGGAACGGCCGGACAACCTCGCGCGGCACGCCGAGGCCAACGACCGTCCCATCAAGGGCCCGCTGGCGCAGATGTTCGCCCGCTGGCGCAGCGACGTCCTCGGACTGCCCCCGCGCGAGGGCTTCCTGGACAACAGGTTCCGCGCCGACGGGACTCCGGCGCCGGTCCTGATGGGGTTCAGCCCGCATGTCCTCGAACCGGCCCCCGACTGGCCGGAGTGGGTGCACACCACCGGATTCTGGATGCTGCCCCCCACCCCGGCGTGGCGGCCCCCGCAGCGGCTGCTGCGGTTCCTGGCAGACGGCGAGAAGCCCGTCTTCATCGGATTCGGCAGCCACTTGGGGATCGACCCCGAGGAGACCGGCCGGGCCGTGCTGGAGGCCGTGCGCCGGACCGGTGTCCGCGCCGTCGTCGTCACCGGCTGGGGCGGCATCGTCGTCCCCGACCCGCCCGAGAACCTCCTCGTCGCGGAGGAGATCCCCTACGACTGGCTGTTCCCGCAGGTGCGGGCCGTCGTCCACCCCGGCGGCACCGGGACGCACAACGCCGCGCTGAAGGCCGGCGTGCCCCAGGTGATCTGCCCCTTCCAGAAGGAGGGCGTCATGTGGGCGGACCATCTGCACGCCCTGGGGGTGGCCCCGGCTCCGGTCAAGCACCGCGACCTCACCGCAGACGCGCTCACCGACGCCCTCCGTCTGGCACTGAACGACCCCGGCATCGCGCATACCGTCGCCCGGCTCGCCGAGCGGACCGCTCCCGAGGACGGAGCCGGGAACGCGGTCCGCGTGCTGGAAAAGATCGTCGCGTGACCGCAGCCCCCGTACCGCCATCGCACACATCGAACCCACAGGAAAAGGCGAGGACATGACCAACCCGTTCGAGAACGAAGACGGCCGCTACCTGGTCCTGGTCAACGACGAGAACCAGCACTCGCTCTGGCCGAGTTTCGCCGAGGTGCCCGCCGGCTGGACCGTGGCCCACACCGAGGACACCCGGCAGGCGTGCCTGGACTACATCGAGGCGAACTGGACCGACATGCGCCCCGCCAGCCTGGTCCGGCAGATGGCCGGCTGACCATGCGCTCCTCCCTCCACACCACACCCCGGCCCGACGAGGAGCCGGTGACGGTGGTGTGGGGGGAACTGCCGCCCGGCCAGGAGCGCGAGGCCACCCACGCCGCTCTCCTGCGCGCCGCCGCGGAGCTGACGGGCGCCCCCGCCCACCGCATCCGGCTCGACCACGCGCCCGACGGCGGCCCGCGGCTGACCGGCCCCGCGTCGGGACTGCGGGTGAGCGTGAGCCACACCAGGGGCGCCGGGGCGGTCGCCCTGAGCAGACACCGGCCGGTCGGCGTGGACATCGAGACCATCCGCCCGATCGCCGCCGGACCGCTGGCCCGGCGCTGGTTCGACGCGGCGTGTGCCGACTGGGTCGCCCGCAGCCCCCGGAACGATGGGGTCCGGGCGTTCCTGTGGCTGTGGACCCAGAAGGAAGCGATCGGCAAGGCCCGCGGACACGGACTGGCCGCGGGGGGCCTCACCCAGCCGCTGGCGCTCCCGGCGGACACACTCACCGGCCCGACGGGCCGGCTGCGCCCGCTCCCCGACGACCCGCGCACCGCCTGCGCGGTACTCCCGACCGGGTCGCCGCGCCATGTCCTGGCCCTGGCCGTCGCCGACGGCTGACGTCCCGTATCCAACCCACCCACAGACGAAGGGAGCCGGCGAGTGGCGAGGCACGCCCGTGACAGCGCGGCCGGCCGCGGCGGCTGGTTCCGCCGCACCGCCCGCTACTGCCTGCGGCACCCCGGCGGGCTGCTGTTCTCGCTCATCGGCGCGCTCGGGGCCACAGCGGTGAGCGTGACGGTGCCCCTGGTCACCAAGGTGGTCATCGACGAGGTCACCGTCCACGCCAACCGCCCGCTCCTGCCCTGGATCGCCCTGCTGGTGGGCGCCGCGGTCGCCGGATACGGCCTGACGTTCCTGCGCCGCTTCTACGCGAGCCGGCTGGCCGCCGACGTCCAGCACGACATGCGCACCGACCTGTTCCGCTCCCTGGCGCGCCTGGACGGTGCTCGCCAGGACGAGTGGGGCACCGGCCAGCTCGTAGGGCGCGCCACCAGCGACCTCACCATGGTCCACGGCCTGGTCATGGTGCTCCCCGCCATGGTCACCAACCTCGCCACCCTCGGCGCCGCGGTGGCCGTGATGGGCGTCCTGTCCCCCCGGCTCACCCTGGTCGCCCTGGCCATGATCCCCGCCCTGTGGTTCCTGGCCCGGCGCAGCCAGCCCCGCATGCTGAAAGCCTCCTGGGAAGCCCAGGACCACACCGCCGCCCTGGCCGGAGTGGTCGACAGCTCCGTCGCCGGCATCCGCGTGGTCAAGGGCTTCGGCCAGGAGCGGCAGGAGCTGGCCCGGCTCACCGCGGCGGCCCGCCGGCTGTACTCCGGGCGGCTGCGGGTCCTGCGGCTCACCGCCCGCTACGAACCGCTGCTCCAGGCGATACCCGCGCTGGCCCAGGTCGGCATCCTGGCCCTCGGCGGCTGGATGGCGCTCCGCGGCGAGCTCTCGCTCGGCACCTTCGTCGCCTTCTCCGCCTACCTCGCCCAGCTCGTCGTCCCGTTGAGCATGCTGGTGGGCCTGTTGAGCGCGGTCCAGCAGGGCGCCGCCGCGATCAACCGGGTCCTCGACCTCGTCAAGGCCCGGCCGACGCTGGCACAAGGACGCGAGCGGCTGCCCGCGCAGTCCCCCCTCGACATCGTTTTCGACCGCGTCACCTTCGGCTACGACCCCGACCGCCCCGTCCTCGACGACTTCTCCCTGCGGATCGCCCCCGGCGAGACGGTCGCCGTCGTCGGCAGCCCCGGCTCGGGCAAATCGACCCTCTCCCACCTCCTGACCCGGCACTACGACCCCGACCGGGGCGCGGTGCGGATCGGCGGGGTCGACATCCGCGAGTTCACCTTCGACGCCCTGCGCGGCGCCCTGGGGCTGGTCCCGGAGGAGACCTTCCTGTTCGCCGCGAGCATCCGCGACAACATCGCCTTCGGACGCCCGGACGCCGACGACGCCGAGATCCGCGCCGCCGCCCGCCTCGCGCAGGCCGACGCGTTCGTCATGGGCCTCCCGGACGGCTACGACACCCCGGTGGGGGAGCGCGGCCAGAACCTCTCCGGCGGCCAGCGGCAGCGCATCGCACTCGCCCGCGCACTGCTCACCCGGCCCCGGCTGCTGGTGCTCGACGACGCCACCTCCGCCGTCGACACCCACGTCGAGGCCGCGATCCACGACGGGCTGCGCACCCTGATGACAGGCCGGACCACGCTGCTCACCGCCCGCCGGAAATCGACCCTCACCATGGCGGACCGGATCGCCGTCCTGGACGGCGGCCGGCTGGCCGACACCGGAACCCACACCGAACTCCTGGCCCGCTGCCCGCTCTACCGCGACCTCTTCCACGGCCAGGAAGCCGGGACCCCGGACCGAGCCGAGCACGCCGCGGCACCTCCCGCGGCCCCACCGCAGCAGAGCGGGCCCCGCCCGGAGACGGCCCCCGCCGGCCGTCCCGCGGTGCCTGCCGCCGGCCACACGCCCGACGTGGACGAGGCAGCCGCGACCCGGGACACCGGAGGCCGGTTCGGCCTGCGCGATCTGCTGCGCGGCTTCTGGATCCCCCTCACCCTCGGCCTGCTCCTGGTCGTCGCCGACGCGGCCGGCGGACTGGCCCAGCCCTACGCCGTCCGGCAGGGCGTCCAGGCCTCGCTCGGTTCCGCACCCGCCGCCCTGTGGGCGGCCTGCGCCGGCGCCCTGCTGATCGCCCTGCTGCGCTGGGCCGTCCAGTGGGGCACCCTGCGGACGACCGGTCGCACCGGCGAACGCGTCCTCTACGCCCTGCGCCTCCGGGTCTTCGCCCACCTGCACCGACTCGGCCTCGACCACTACGAGAAGGAGGCGGCGGGCCGGACCATGACCCGGATGACCACGGACGTGGACTCCCTGTCCGCCTTCGTGCAGAGCGGACTCGTGGCGCTCCTGGTCAGCCTGCTCACCCTCACCGGGGTCACGGTGGCGCTGCTCCTGGTGGACTCTTCGATGCTGCTGGTCGTCCTGCTGTCGCTGCCCCTCCTGTACGCCGCCACGGCCGTGTTCCGCAAACGCTCCGTGCGGGCCTACAGCCTGGCCAGGGACCGCACCGCCGTCGTCAACGGCACCTTCCAGGAGTCCGCGGCGGGCATGCGGATCGCCCAGGTCTTCCGCCGCGAGGACACCGTCGTGCGACGCTTCACCGACGACAGCCTGGCCTACCGCCGGGCGCGGGTCCGCTCGCAGTTCCTGATGGCGCTGTACTTCCCCTTCATCCAGTTCCTCGCCGACCTGGTGGCCGCCCTGGTGCTGGCCCTCGGGGCCCGGCGGGTGGCCGACGGCTCCATGGCGGTCGGCACCCTCGTGGCCTACCTGCTCTACCTGGAACTCTTCTTCACCCCGCTGCAGCAGCTCTCCCAGCTCTTCGACAGCTACCAGCAGGCGAGGGTCTCCCTCGGCCGGCTCAGGGAACTGCTCGAACTGCGCAGCTCCACCCCCGAGGCCGGCGCCCCCCTGGAGGTCGGCCGGCTGCGCGGGGAGGTCGTCTTCCAGAACGTGCACTTCCGCTACCCCGCCGCGGGCGAAGCGGCCGGGACGGTCGGCCTGGACGGGCTCGATCTGCGGATCCCCGCAGGACAGCGGGTCGCGTTCGTCGGCGAGACCGGGGCGGGCAAGAGCACCCTGGTCAAGCTGGCCGCCCGCTTCTACGATCCGGACCACGGCGCGGTGCTCGTCGACGGCACCGACCTTCGCGCACTCGACCTGACCGGCTTCCGGCAGCGGCTCGGCGTCGTACCGCAGGAGCCCTACCTCTTCGCCGGCACGGTCCGCGACGCCATCGCCTACGGCCGCCCCGACGCCACCGACGCGGAGGTCGAGGCCGCGGCCCGGCAGACCGGCGCGCACCAGATCATCACCGGGCTCGACGGCGGCTACCGGCACCGGATCGCCGAGGGCGGGCGCAACCTCTCCGCCGGCCAGCGGCAGTTGATCGCCCTGGCCCGGGCCCAGTTGGTCCAGCCCGACATCCTGCTCCTCGACGAAGCGACCTCGTCCCTGGACCCGGCGACCGAAGCACTCGTCGGCCGGGCCACCGAACGGCTCACCGCACGCCGCACGGCACTGATCGTCGCGCACCGGCTCACGATCGCCTCCCGCGCCGACCGGATCGTCGTGCTCGACCGGGGCCGGCTGTGCGAGGACGGCACCCACGACGAACTCCTCGCGCTGGGCGGGCGCTACGCCCGGCTCTGGCAGGCCCACGAAGCACGACCGGCCCCGGCCGCCATCCCCGTTCCGACCGCGCCCGCTCATGGGCTCCAGATGCAGGAAAGGCTCCAATGACCGCACAGCAGCGCATCGTCCTGGCCGAGCCGAGAGGGTTCTGCGCGGGCGTACGCCGCGCCATCGGCATCGTGGAGCGCGCCCTGGACCTGCACGGCGCGCCCGTCTACGTGCGCAAGGAAATCGTGCACAACCACTACGTCGTCGGCGAACTGGAGAAGCGCGGCGCCGTGTTCGTGGACAGCGAGGAGGAGGTGCCCGAGGGCGCGGTCTGTGTCTTCTCCGCCCACGGCGTCTCCCCGGCGGTGCGGGACGCCGCGGACGGCCGCCGGCTCTCGGTCATCGACGCCACCTGCCCCCTTGTCGCCAAGGTGCACCAGGAAGCGGTGCGCTTCGCCCGCGACGGCCGGACCATCCTGCTGGTCGGCCACGCACACCACGAAGAGGTCGAGGGCGTCCAGGGAGAGGCCCCCGAGCGGACCGTCGTGGTGGAGAGCGAGGACGACGTCGCCCGCCTCGACCTGCCCGACGACACCCCCGTGGCCTATCTGACCCAGACCACCCTGTCGTTCGACGAGACCGCCAAGGTCGTCGAGGCCCTCCACCGGCGGTTCCGCGACATCACCGGGCCGCACGGCGACGACATCTGCTACGCCAGTCAGAACCGCCAGAACGCCGTCAAGTCCCTGGCCCGCGCCCACGACCTGGTTCTGGTGGTCGGCTCCCGCAACTCCAGCAACTCCCTGCGCATGGTCGAGGTCGCCCGCGAACACGGCTGCACCGCCCACCTGGTGCCCGACGCGAGTCACCTCGACGAGCGCTGGCTGCGGACGGCGACCACCATCGGCATCAGCTCCGGCGCCAGCGCTCCCGAGATCCTGGTCCGCGGCCTCGTGGACCGCCTCGCCGCGCTCGGCTACACGGACGTCCAGGTGGACACCGGCGCCACCGAGGACGTCGTCTTCACCATGCCCGCCCGCCTCGCGGACCCGGTCACCGGCCGCATCCCCCGTACCCCTCTGGCCGATGAGGCCCGTTGACGACCAGCACTGGAAGAGCAGCCATGCCGTCACTTGACTCCATAAAAGGACCAGCGGACCTGCGGGCTCTGAACGCCGCCGAAGTTCGTCAACTGGTCCCCGAGATCCGGCAGTTCCTCATCGACACGGTCAGCCGCACCGGCGGGCACCTCGGCCCCAACCTGGGCGTGGTCGAGCTGACCCTCGCCCTGCACCGGGTGTTCGACTCGCCCCGGGACACCCTCCTGTGGGACACCGGCCACCAGACCTATGTGCACAAGCTCCTCACCGGCCGAGCCGGGCGGTTCGCCACCCTGCGGCAGCCGGACGGCCTCTCGGGATACCCCTCCCGCGCCGAATCCGCGCACGACATCATCGAGAACTCCCACGCCTCGACCGTGCTCTCCTACGCCGACGGACTGGCGAAGGCCCACCACCTGCGGGGGATCACCGAGCGGGCCGTGGTCGCCGTCATCGGCGACGGCGCCCTCACCGGCGGCATGGCCTGGGAAGCCCTGAACAACATCGCGGCCGCGCCGCACCGCCCGGTCATCATCGTGCTCAACGACAACACCCGCTCCTACGCCCCGACCGTCGGCGGCCTCGCCAGGCACCTCTCCCACCTGCGCGCCCCCGGCGACGCGGCCCTGCCCGGCGTCTTCGAGAACCTGGGCCTGGCACACCTCGGACCGGTCGACGGCCACGACATCGCCGCACTGGAAACCGCTTTCCGCCAGGCCGCCGCGCTCGGCCGGCCCGTCGTCGTGCACTGCGTCACCGAGAAGGGCCGCGGACACGCCCCCGCCGAACAGCACGAGGCCGACCGCTTCCACGCGGTCCGCGCCCGGCCCACCGCGACCGCCGGCCCCGACCGCGCGCCCTCCCCGAGCTGGACCTCCGTCTTCGGAGCGGAACTCGCCGAACTCGGCGCCGCCCGGCCGGACCTGGCCGCGGTGACGGCCGCCATGCTGGAACCCACCGGACTCGCCGAGTTCGCCCGGCGCTTCCCGGAGCGCACCTTCGACGTCGGCATCGCCGAACAGCACGCCGTCACCTCGGCCGCGGGGCTCGCCCTGGGCGGACTCCACCCCGTGGTCGCCGTCTACGCCACCTTCCTCAACCGGGCCTTCGACCAACTGCTGATGGACGTCGCCCTGCACGGCGCGCCGGTGACCTTCGTCCTGGACCGGGCGGGCGTGACCGGCGACGACGGCGCCTCCCACAACGGCATGTGGGACCTGTCCCTGCTGCCTCTGGTGCCCACCCTCCGCGTCGCGGCACCCCGCGACGCCGTCACCCTGCGCCGGGCCCTGCGCGAGGCCGTCGCCGTCGACAACGCGCCCACCGCGCTGCGCTTTCCCAAGGGCCCCGTCGGCGCCCCCGTCCCGGCCGTCGATTCCGTCGCCGGCCTGGACGTCCTGTACCGCTCCGGCCCCCCGGACATCCTCCTCGTGGCCATCGGCACCATGGCCGGCCTCTGCGTCGAGGCCGCCCGGCAGCTGACGGAGTACGGCGCCGGTGTCACCGTGGTGGACCCCCGGTGGATCAAACCGGTCGCGCCCGCCCTGGTCGAGGAGGGGCTGCGCCACCGGACGGTGCTCACGGTGGAGGACAGCGGCCGCACCGGCGGCGCCGGCGCCGCCCTGGCCCAGGCACTGGCCGACGCGGGTGCCGCCGCCCCCGTACGCAACCTCGGCATTCCCCAGCGCTTCCTGCCGCACGGCACCCGCGACGGCGTCCTCGCCCGCAGCGGCCTGACGGCCCGGGGCGTCTTCCGCGCGGCCGTCGACGCCCTGTCCCGCCACGGCACCGTCGTCGAGGCTGCCGCCGAGCGGTAGCCCCGTCCGCGCACCCCACACCCCACGAGGAAGAGAAGAGAAACATCATGACGGTCACGCTCGGCATGCCCTCGGCCCCCGCGCCGACCCTCACCACCCGCCGCCGTACACGTCAGCTCCAGGTCGGACCGGTCGGCGTCGGCAGCGACCACCCGATCGCCGTACAGTCCATGACCACCACCGTCACCGCCGACGTGAACGCCACCCTCCAGCAGATCGCCGAACTCTCCACGGCAGGCTGCGACATCGTGCGCGTCGCCTGCCCGTCGCAGGACGACGCGGACGCCCTGGCCGCGATCGCCGCCAAGTCGCCGATCCCGGTGATCGCGGACATCCACTTCCAGCCCCGGTACGTCTTCGCGGCGATCGAGGCCGGCTGCGCCGCGATCCGGGTGAACCCCGGCAACATCAAGAAGTTCGACGACCAGGTCAAGGACATCGCCCGGGCCGCCAAGGACCGCGGGACGCCCATCAGGATCGGCGTCAACGCCGGCTCCCTCGACGCACGTCTGCTCGCCAAGCACGGCCGGGCCACCCCCGAAGCCCTCGTCGAGTCCGCCCTGTGGGAAGCGTCCCTTTTCGCCGAGCACGACTTCCACGACCTCAAGATCTCGGTCAAGCACAACGACCCTGTGATCATGGTGCGGGCCTACGAACTCCTCGCCGAGGCCTGCGACTACCCCCTGCACCTCGGCGTCACCGAGGCCGGCCCCGCCTTCCAGGGCACCGTGAAGTCCGCCGTCGCGTTCGGCGCGCTGCTCCGCCAGGGCATCGGCGACACCATCCGGGTCTCGCTCTCCGCCCCGCCGGTCGAGGAGATCAAGGTCGGCACCCAGATCCTGCAGGCGCTCAACCTGCGCCCGCGCAAGCTCGACATCGTCTCCTGCCCCTCCTGCGGCCGCGCCCAGGTGGACGTCTACAAGCTCGCAGCCGAGGTCACCGCCGCCCTGGAGGGCATGGACATCCCGCTGCGGGTGGCCGTCATGGGCTGCGTCGTCAACGGGCCGGGCGAGGCCCGCGAGGCCGACCTCGGGGTCGCGTCCGGCAACGGGAAGGGCCAGATCTTCGTACGGGGCGAGGTGATCCGCACCGTACCGGAATCACGGATCGCCGAGACCCTCATCGAGGAGGCCCTCCGGCTCGCCGAATCCGGCGAGTTCGCACCGGCGGCCGGATGACGCCGGTGTGCTTGCACCGGCTCCGTGCGGTACCCGGCCCCGTGGGGGAGAGGGGTACCGGGGGGAGAGGGGCACCACGGCGAACGGAGCGGTTGTGCGGGGACCGGCAGCGGCGATGCGCGCCGCGGCCGACCCCCGCAGGATTCACTGCCTGGACAGGTCCGCCGCCGTGATGCGGAAGCGGGCCGTGGTGGCGTCGTCGCTCCAGCGCCGTAGTCCGGCCTTCTCGAGTACGCGGACCGAGGCCGGGTTCGACAGCTCCACGTCGGCCTGCACCGTGTGCACACCCGGCGCCGTCAAGGCGAACTCCACGAGGGCCCGGCCGGCTTCGGAGGCGTAGCCGCGGCCCCGCCGGGAGGCGACCACGCCGTAGCCGAATTCGACGCAGCCGTCGCAGGGAGGCCAGAACAGGCCGAGGGAGCCGACCACCAGGCCGGTGGACCGCTCGACGATCTGGCGGTGGCCGTACCCCGCCGGACCCTCGGGCGCTTCGGAGATGACGCCGGCGATGACGCGGTCGCCCTCGGCGGGGAAGTCCTCCGCCCAGTGCGCCAGTCGGGCATCACGGACCACAGCGGTGAGTTCGGCGCCGGACCACGGCCGCAGCACGAGGCGGTCGGTGGTCAGATCGGCACCGTCGAGAGAGAAAGAAGACACGCAAGACTCCTGGTCGGTCGGAACGACCGGGCCGTCGGTGATCCTCAGACGGCCCGGACAAGGGCATGCTGATGACGGGTCCGGCGGGCCATATGCATCAACCTCCCTCAACCGTCGTCACGCACCGTGCGTACCGGCCGGAACCTATCAGCCGACGTCGGGGCGCTGCCTGCCAATTTCCCGACCGGGTGGGGGAGGCCACGACCGACCGCGACCGATCGCGGACCTACAGGAGCGGCCTCCGCACCCCTCCGCCCGGGTGCGTCCGACCGTTGCCGAGCGCCCTCAAGAGCCCTCACCAGGCGAGCCTTTGAGCAGGAGGTCGGAGGCGTGGGAGAAGACCTCGGTACGGGTCCGGCTGCCGTGGTGGTAGGCGAGGAAGTGATTGCCGATCGCCAGGCAGAAGGCGAGCAGACTGCGGGCCTCGGCCTCGTCCGGGTCCGCGCAGATGGTGCCGAACAGCTCACGCGCGTAGTCCATGCGCCGGTTGTCGACGCGGCGCAGGCGCTCGGCGACCGACTCGTCACGCCGGGCCCAGTCGCGGATGGCCAGGTCGATCGGCAGCAGACGGTCGCTGGAGAAGGTGAGCCGGCCCGCGTGCCGGATCTTCGTCCGGGCGTCCCCGCCCTCGCGCTCGACCCGGTCGCGCACCTGGTCGACGCTCTCGCGCTCCCAGGTGTCGAGCATCGCCTCCAGCAGCGCCTCGCGATTGGGGAAGTGCCCGTAGAACCCGCCCTTGGTGACGCCGAGCGCCCGGGCCAGGCTCTCGATCCGGACGGCGTCCGGGCCGCCGGCGGCCAGCGCCAGCAGGCCCTGCTCGATCCAGCTGCTGCGGGGAGTGCGTGTGACGGCGGGCATGTCCCCAGTATCGCCGGTGGTGTTGACAGCGTTTCACGGCGGCCTACCATGACGAAATATACGGCGCCGTATATTTGACGGCGCAGGGGGAAGTCACCGGACGGCAACGTCCGGTGCCGACGAAAGGAGGTGGCGGGATGACAGTCGGATTCGTCGGCGTTCACTACCCGCGCCCCACGCACTTCGACGACTTCATCACCCGCGTGCAACACGCTGTCGACGTCCTGCGGACGGCGCCTGGCTGCCTGTCCGCCGCATGCTGGGTCACGGGCGAGAACGATGCCGTCGTCTCCACCGCCCAGTTCGCCTCCGACGAGGCCCTCGCGGCATCCTTCGCCGTGGCCCAGGAGGCCGGCGTGGACTTCGCCTACGACGAGCGGGAACGCCTCCCTCGCCAGGTCCTCACCCTCCGCCCGTCGGCGGCACCGGCGGACGAGAAGCCCGTGACGATGCCGACGACCGGGTGAGGCGACGGCCGTTCGAAGCGTGACGGCAGCAAGGAGGTGCCCGGCGTCGGCAGCTGGGGACGGTGCTCAACACCGTTCCGTATCGGGGGTGTTGCCGAACCGGGTCCTCCGGCCGTACTCCGTCGCCCCAGGGCAGCAGCCCAGGCGGAGCGCGGCGACCAGCACCGCTGGGACCGCCGGACCACCAGAACGCCCAGGACCACCAGGACCAGCCCGGTCAGGGCGGGTCTCCCCACGCAACGCCGCCGCCGGTGACCACGCCGCGCCGGGCCAGCCACCGGCTCAGCCCCCGCGGATGCAGCAGCGGCAGCTCGCCGCCCCACTGATCCCAGTCCAGCCCGCCGTCCAGGTGGTGGGTGAGCACGCCGAGGACCACACCCCTCTCACCCCGGACCGTGAAGGTCACCTCACCCAGGCACATGCAGGTGAAGGGGGCGGCGGTCCCATCGGTCTCCAACAGGCCCGCCAGCTCGGCGATCTCGGCGACGCCGCCCACCATGACCGACGACCGCTCTTCCTCTCCGGGCCACCGAAGCTCCACCTCGACGGAGCGGGCCCCCGCCCACAGGGCATCGACCCGCCGCAGACCGATCACACCCATCCGACTCACCGCTTTCCCTTCCGCCCCGGCCCA
>Ga0207426_1001127_pt1 | contig 24293 bp, 19 predicted proteins | sample AraplaMF_Cvi_mMS_FD_184265 | JGI IMG/M metagenome (GOLD analysis project Ga0207426, IMG submission 184265) | Arabidopsis root microbial communities from the University of North Carolina, USA - plate scrape MF_Cvi_mMS (SPAdes) (version 2) | ecosystem: Host-associated > Plants > Roots > Endosphere... | reverse complement strand
GTTCTATGCGGCGTGCCTGCTGTTCGTCGTCTGCGTGCTCGGCCCGCTCGCGCGCCTGCACGGCTTCTCGCTCTGGCGGCTGCTGCGCTACATTCGCGAGGAACTCATCATCGTGCTCGCGACGTCGTCGACAGAACCCGTGTTGCCGCGCCTCATCGTCAAGCTGGAAGCGCTTGGCTGCGACAAGGGGATCGTCGGGCTCGTGCTGCCCGCCGGCTATTCCTTCAACCTCGACGGAACGGCAATCTACCTGACGCTCGCTTCGATGTTCATCGCTCAAGCATGCGACGTCCACCTCTCCGGCGGACAAATCGCGACGATGCTCGCGGTCATGCTGCTCACGTCGAAGGGCGCGGCAGGCGTATCGGGCAGCGGACTCGTTGCGCTCGTCGCGACGCTCGCCGTCATTCCGGACCTGCCGCTGGCGGGCGTCGCGCTGCTCGTGGGCATCGATCGGTTCATGTCCGAGTCGCGCGCCCTGACGAGCGTGATCAGCAACGCGTGCGCGGTGATCTTCGTATCGATGTGGGAGCGCGCGTGCGACCGAGCGCGCCTGAAAGAAGCACTGAGCCTCGCGCACGAGCCTGAAGAAGACTTCGATCAGCCCGCCGACCTGCCGGGCTGAATCGTTGCGCTCTTCTCAATGCGCGGCGACGGAATCGAGTCCGGTCGATATCACCTCCGGCTGCACGGCGGGCGACGCGAGATAGTCGAGCAGCGCCTTCGCTTCCTTCGGATGTTGCGCGCCAACGGGAATGCCGGCCGCAAAGCGCGTGACGGACTGCATCGACTCCGGAATCTTGCCGACGTACGCGGCGCCCTTCACCGGAAGCAACTCGCTCACCTGCTGAAAGCCCACTTCGTAATCGCCGGTCGCCACCACGGAGGCCACCGGGATCTTCGGGATCATCTTCGCCTTGGCCTTCACCTGCTCTTCGATACCGAGCCGCTTGAACAACTCGCGCTCGATATAGACGCCGCTCGCGCTGTCCGAATACGCGATCGACCGGGCGCGCAGCAGGGTCTCCTTGAGCGCCGCCTCGGACCCGATGTCAGGCTTCGGCGCACCGTCGCGCACAACCATGCCGATGCGCGAGTCCGCGAGCTCCACACGCGAGTCGGGCATTACCTTGCCCTGCCTGATCAGGTCGTCGAGTGCATAGCCGACCATGATCACCACGTCCGCAGGCTCGCCGCGCTGAAGACGGTTTGGAATGGCCTCCGGCGACTTGCCCATCGACGGGCCGAGCGCGGTGTCTAGGGTATCGCCCGTCGATGCCGAGAACTTCGGTCCGAGCAGCTTGTACGCCGCGGTAAAGCCACCCGAACTCATCACATGCAGATCGGCGGCCTGTACGTTCGCCGCGGCGACGGCGTTGCCGAGCAGCGCGGCGGTGCAGAATTTCAGAAGGATGGATTTCATGTCTGGAAGAGATGCGATGATTCAGGACGCCGCATGCAGCGGAACGGAACGGCGACGATACAGTGCCAGCGTTGCTCCGAGTCCGCACACCGCGGCGAAGCTCATCCAGTAGCCGGGCGCGGCCTTGTCGCCTGTCATGTGAATGAGCGCGGTCGAGATGACTGGCGTGAAGCCGCCGAAAACCGCCGTCGCGAGGCTGTAGGCAAGCGAGAATCCGGCGACACGCACGTCGACCGGCATCACTTCGGTGAGCGCGACAACCATCGCGCCGTTGTACATGCCGTACATGAACGAGAGCCACAACAGCACGAGCAGCATGTTGACGAAGCTCGGCGCGTGAGCGAGGAGCGAAAGCGCCGGATAGGCGGTCGCAATAGCGAGGATCGTCATTCCAAGAAGAAGCGGACGGCGTCCGATGCGGTCTGACAGCGCGCCGCCAATCGGCAGCCAGATGAAGTTGGAGATGCCCACGCACAGCGTGACGAGCAGACTGTCGGCGGTGCTCAGATGCAGGACCGTCTTGCCGAAGGTCGGCGCATAGACGGTGATGAGATAGAAGCTCGTGGTGGTCATTGCGACCAGCAGCACCCCGGCGATCACGACAGTCCAGTTCTGCACGAGCGTCGCAAAGACTTCCTTCATGCTCGGTCGATGCTGGCGCTGCTTGAATTCCCGCGTTTCCTCGAGATTGCGCCGAAGAATGAAGATGAAAGGCACGATCATGCAGCCGACGAAAAACGGCACGCGCCATCCCCACGCGGCGATCGTCGCCGTGTCGAGCCATTGATTGAGCGCGAAGCCGAGCGCTGCCGCCACCACGATCGCAACTTGCTGGCTGGCGGACTGCCAGCTCGTGAAGAAGCCCTTGCGTCCCGGTGTCGCCATTTCGGCGAGATAGACCGATACGCCGCCCAGTTCCGCACCCGCCGAGAAGCCTTGCAGCAGACGGCCGATCAGAACCAGCGCCGGCGCGAAGAGTCCGATCGTCGCATAGCCGGGCACGAACGCGATCAGGATGGTGCCGCTCGCCATGATCGACAGCGTGACGATCAGGCCCTTGCGCCGGCCCACATCGTCGATATACGCGCCGAGAATGACCGCGCCCAGCGGACGCATCAGGAAACCGGCGCCGAACACGGCAAACGTCATCATCAGCGAAGCGAACTCGCTTCCCGCGGGAAAAAAGACCGCGGCGATCTGCGTGGCGTAGAACCCGAACAGGAAGAAATCGAACTGCTCCAGGAAGTTGCCGGCCGTCACGCGCAGTACGGCGGATGTCTTCGATTGGCCGGGGGCAGAGGTGGTTGAAGAGGGATGCATCGAGGTGTCTCCAGAAATTTCGACTTGGTGTCCGGGCGATTTATTGTTTGTCGAATACTCGCCCGAACGGCGCAAAACGATAAGTGCTATTTTCGGAACGATTGATGTGCGCTGGTTATCAATGCACGCATCGCTGCCGGCTTCCCGTTCAGGCGACGAAGCGGCACTGGGAAGCGGGCGTGCGCGTGTCCATGTTGCGTCCACGGTTCAGGTGATCGTCGATTTCCGCCGCGCAGCCGAGCATCCTGGGATACAGGAAGATCGTGAACGCGGCAGTTTCCAGATCCGACTCCGCCAGATCGCCGCGTCGCAGCGGTTGCCACAGCATCTTGAGCAGCAGCGCCGCGATCACCGCATCGACGTTCACGCAATACACGTTGCGCGACACGCCGGCATCGAACAGCGCCTGCACGAGCTCGCGATAGAACGCATGGAACGCGTTGTATTCCCCGCGTTGCTCGCACAGATTTGCGATGAACACTTCGCGCGGGTCATGATTGACGGGCCTGTCCTTGAACACCGGATGATTGACCCCTGGCAGCTTCGCGATGTCCAGGCTGCCCGCGTTCTTCTTGCGCGCCTTGTATTGCGCGTAATGCTCCACCGCGCGCGCGGCCAGCTTGCGCAGATCCACGCCGTGGCCGGCGTCCGACGGATCGCTGAGCGGCGTGTCGCGGAACGCTTCGATCAAAAAGGCGATTCCCTCGTAGCCGTTGCCGCCATGCGTATAGCCGGTATGCGAAAGGAAGCCGACGAGCGCCTTGTTGAGTTGCACGCGCTCGGGGCTTTCGGGACCGTCGGCGGATACGGCGCCTTTCGCCCCTTGCGCCGAAATGGCTCCGGGACCGTTGGTGAGCAGCAGCCCCGCGAGCGTTTTGAAGGCGAACAGATCGTCGGGGCCGGGTTCGAGATCGAGCAATGCGGCGAAGCAAATTTCGGTGAGGCTGCGTTCGTTCAGGAGCGATTCGGTGGTGAAGCCGCAGAAGCCTCCCGGGGCGTGACGAGATGCATCGGCCGAAGCGCCGATCAATCGTCCGAACAACATGGTCCACCAAGGCAGGCTCTCGGCGGTCACGCGCGACACGCGCTTGCGCATGAGCGGCCCCCACGCCAGCGTGGTCGTGATCGCGGCGAGCACGGCGTCCGCCGTCGGGTGCGCCGGCTGCGACGTGAGCCAGCGGATCAATACGGACTTGGCGCCGCGCCTCGCAAGTCCCGCGAGCATCGCCTCGGCGCGCGGATCGCGAGCGTCCGTGAAGAGCGGCTCGCTGCCGGTGCCGTCGATCTGGCCGATATCGAAGCTGTCGTCGAGCGCATTCGTGAGGCCCGCAGCCGAGAAGTGGTCGATCAACCATTGGGCGGCATCGCGCGCGGCGCGCTGACGATTCGGCCCGACGATCGATGCCGCAGCCGCCAGAATCGCGTTGGGTGCATTGCCCGCCTCTCGCGCCGCCTGAGCCGCGACGAGCTCCGGCGTTCCATGCAGATTGACCGATGCCGCGACCGCCACGTTGATCAGCTTTTCGTCGTTCTCGCCGCCGGGTTCGTGCAGCAGCGCGAGATTCACGTTCGCTTCGAGTGAGCGCGTCGCGGCGTCGAGCATCGACGTTCCGTGCAGGCTGCTGACTTGCGTCTTCGCATCCATCTGCGATGCGCCCGATGCGTCCTTGAGCGATTGACGCGGCGCGACCGCCCCGATCTGGCTGTTGACCTGCAAGACTTGCTCGTCGTACGGAGCGACCGCACCGACCACGGGAATCGCAAGACCGGAGGGCAGCTCGATGCCCTGGTCTGAGCCGAACCACGGCTTGAGCGCGAGGCTGCCTTCGGGCTCGAAGTCGGGCATCGTCGCGTTGGCGCGCATGACGGCCGTCAGCGCCGCCGGGATATGCGCGATGTTCGTCACGACCGCGCCTTTTGCCGAGCAGCAAGGATCGTCAGGCGTGAAGAGCCGGTCGACGCCGAACTTCTCCATGAACCAGCGTTCTTTCGCCTGCGCGTCATCGGAACCGCCGGCCATCGCGCCTGCATGACCGACCGCACGCGTCAGGCGGCCCTTCCATCGGCCCACCACGCAGGCGACTACCGGCTTCGTGAACGTCGCGTCGGCTTCGTAATAGCCGCCCGGTTCGCAATAGAGCACGGCGGCCTTGCTGCGCGCGTCGTTGGCGAGTGCAAATGCAAACTCCGGCGCGGCGTAGTGGATGTAGACATCCTTGCCGCTCGAAATGACGGTCGATGTGCCCCAGCCGCTCATGCGCAAATATTGCGCGATCGTCGTGCTGAATCCGCCTGAGTTGGAGAAGATCGCGATCGACCCTTTGCGCAGCGAATCGTCCGGATTGTCGCCGCCGAGCGCTCCGCCGATCCTCACGCGATTCCACGAGTCCGCGACCCCCAGCCCGTTCGCCCCAAAGATGTCGATGCCGGCTTGCTGGCCCATCGCTCGAATTTCGCGGGCGTCGTGCACAGCGATCTTCTCGGTGATGATGAAAATCTTCTTAAGCTCTGGATTGACGCGAATCAGTTCGGCGACGCCGTCGCGCGCAGCCGATGGCGGCAGGTACACCACGCCGCAATTGAAACGGTGCCCGGCCTCCAGCCCTTCGCGGACGTTGTTGTACACCGGGATATCGCCGATCGGTGTCGCGAGCGTTTTCCCGCCCTTCCCCGGTGCCGTACCGAAGACGATATTGCCGCCCGAGAAGGCGTGGCTGACGGGCGTCACGTCCGACGACTCGCCCCCCAGAATGTTGAGCACGCACACGCGATCGTCGCGTGTGGCGATCTGCGCGAGCGAGTTGACGCCGACGAAATACTTGAACGGTTTGCTGTGTTGCTTATGCATGTCGTACTCCTCAAGCCTGAGCCGTTTCGGCTGTCTTCACGGTCGCGCCGATCCGTGCTGCGATCTCGGCCCGGCCACCCTCACGCATCCACGCATCCGCCTTTCGGGCGTACTGGATGACTTCGCTGATGTCGGAGTCGAATCCGAAAAGTCTGTAAGGCAACCCGAGCGAGTCGCAGGTGTCTCTCAACGCCGCCATGCCGCGCACAAGGTTCGGCCCGCCACGGCCGAGCACCACGTAGAGCGGCGTCGGTCCATGCTCGCTGAAGTGTTCGCGAAGGGCATCGGCCATCGCTCGCAACGTCTCGAAGATGTCGGTGTTGTTCGACTTGCCGCCGATGATGAAAAGCACGTTCGATTGCCTGAGCCAATGCCTGAAGCAGATACGGGCCACTTCCTTCATCTTCGCGTAAGGTGGATTGCCACCGAAATCCGACGAAATGATCGCGGCGTCGCCGAGCATTTCGGTGACGAGCGAGTTGGCGCCCCCGCCAAAGGTCGGCGCGAGGATCGTTCCCTTGTCGTTGATCACGTACACATCGCTTTGGCCCTGATGCGTGCGCAACTGATTGATCTCCTGCTCGAAGTCGGAGTAGTCGGCGGCGAACAGGTGTTGCGGGAGTCCAAGGCGCGTCCAGCGCGGATCGTCGCGATCGAAGCCGCACTTGAAGTCGCATGCGACCGGCGTCAGGCGTCCGTTCCTGTCCTCGCGCATGCGGATCGGATTGAGCTCCAGCGTCGTCATGCCGAAGTCGTGAAAGAGCTCCCAGAGTTTCGGCAACTGCTGCACGAGCGGCGAGATGATCTCCTTCGGCGCGCCGATCTCGCTCAGCGCATTTGCCACGACGAACGCCTTCAGGCCCGTCAACGCGTCGAAAGGCACCATCGCCACATGCTTCGGATCGACCTCTTCGATGTCCATGCCGCCCTTGTGCGAGAGGGTCATCGTCGGTGCGCGAAAGCGGGTTGAATCGGTGATCGAGAAATAAACTTCGTGCTCGGCCGGCACGCCGGCTTCGAACGTCACACCATTTGCCTTCGCTTTCAGATGGCCGACAGTGTGTTCGGCGAAGTACAACCGTTCTTTTTCGCTCAACGCGGTCTTGAGATCCGTAGCGCGGCCGAGCAAGCCCGCTTTGCCCTTCTTTCCGACGCCTCCCTTGAAGACGGGCTTGATGAAGATCTGCCGATGACGATCGATCAACGTCTTGATCTCCTCTTCGCTGGCGCTCGGACCGAGGATTTCACTCGCCGGGAATCCGACGAATTGCAACAGGCGCGCGCCGTGCAACATTCCGGTAATTTGCATGAAGTTTGTCTCCTGAAGGCATTGCGATAGAAAAGAAACGGGTGTTTGGACGAGAGCCAGACGTGACGACGCGGCCGCCGCGCCATTTGACGCTCGGGTTCGGATGTCTGGTATGCGTTAAGGCTGGGCCGCGAGACCGGGCGGCCTCGAGCGGCAATCGTTAGCCGCGTTGAATGTGTCGTGCGACGTGCATGGCGTGTCTCCGATGCGTTTTACTTACGTTCCAATTTCGCTGGAATCTTGAGTACGGATACTCACGCAAACCGGCTGAAACCAAAAGTGCAATTTTTTCAACTATTGATGTTCCGTGGCTATCAATGCGTGCACCGAATCAGAGTTTTGCGGGACCGCTGCACGACGGCCGCGAGGCGTGCGACGATCGAATTACGCCTGCGACGACGCTACGCTGAATTGGGCGAAGCGAGCGGTTGGCGCATGGACTCGAGGCGGTCCAGGTTTCAATCATCCTTCAAGGGACTTCATATGTACCGTGCTCTGAAACTAACTGCGCTTTGCGCGATGCTTGCCATGATCAGCCCGGCAAGCGAGGCCGCATCGTCGGCTGCAAAGCGCACGGCAACCGACCGCTCCATCCTCTACCGAACGAAGCAGGTCGATGGGCTTTCGATCTTCTACAGGGAAGCGGGCAATCCCGATGCGCCGACGCTGCTTCTGCTGCATGGCTTTCCATCGTCGTCGCGCATGTATGAGCCTTTGCTGTCGCGCCTGTCGGATCGCTACCATCTGATCGCACCCGACTACCCGGGTTTCGGCCACAGCGATGCACCCGATGCGAAGACTTTCGCCTATACCTTCGATCATCTCGCCGAGATCACGGCGCATTTCACCGAAGCGGTCGGACTCACGCATTACACGCTCTACGTGCAGGATTACGGCGGCCCGATCGGCATGCGCCTCGCCGTGCGCAATCCGGAGCGCGTCGATGCGCTGATCGTTCAGAACGCCGTCGCGCACGAAGAAGGGCTCGGTCCGTTGTAGGAACCGCGTCGGGCATTCTGGAAGGATCGCGTATCGAACGAGGCGGCGCTTCGCAAGAACTTTCTTTCGCTCGAAGCGACGCGCCAGCGTCATGTGGGAACGAACCCGCATCCGGAGCAGATTGATCCGGATCGCTGGACCGATGAATATGCGTTCCTGAGCCGTCCGGGCCAGGCCGATATCCAGACCGATCTGTTCTATTCGTATCAGACCAATGTCGCGAGTTATCCGGCATGGCAGGCGTGGCTGCGCGAGCATCAGCCGCCGACTCTGATCGTGTGGGGCAAGTACGATCCGTCCTTTCAACTCGCCGAGGTTCCCGCCTACGAGCGCGATCTGCCCGACGCCGACGTTCACATAATCGAGGCGGGGCACTTCGCGCTCAACGATAAACCGAACGAGATTGCGGCACTGGTCAGAAGTTTTCTCGATCGGCGTTATCGTTCCCGCAAGTAGGACGCGCGCCGACGATGCTTCGGTAGGTCAGACGGCGTGAAGCCTGTCGTCAGTCTCCGGCCGACGTGAAAGAGGGTCATCCCGCCTCGCGTAACGCGACACCGGCCGCTTTAGACCGAGATGCTCGCGCAGCGTGTGGCCTTCATATTCACTGCGAAAACGTCCGCGCCGCCGCAACTCCGGAAGCACCAGTTCGATGAAATCGTTCAGCGAATCGGGCAGCAGCGCGGGCATCACGTTGAATCCGTCCGCGCCGTAGTGCACGAACCGCTCTTCCAGCGCATCCGCGATCTGCGCAGGCGTGCCGACGAGTTGCCAGTGTCCGCGCGCGCCGGCGATCCGGCGATATAGCTCGCGGATCGTCAGATTCTCGCGGCGCGCCAGTTCGATCATTAGCGTCTGCCGGCTTCTGCTTGCGTTGGTCTCGGGCAATTCGGGAATCGGTCCGTCGAGCGGGTACGCCGACAGATCGAAGCCGCCCGTCAGCGTCGAGACCATCGCGAGGCCCACGACAGGATCGATGAGCGTCTGCAGCTCGTCGAACTTCGCGCGCGCCTCCGCCTCCGTGCGGCCGACGATCGGCATGACGCCCGGCATGATCCTGAGCGAGTCCGGATGGCGACCGTGGCGGGCCATGCGGCCCTTGACGTCGGCGTAGAACGCGACGGCGTCGTCGAGCGTCTGTTGCGCCGTGAATATCACTTCCGCGGTGCGGGCGGCGAGTTCCTTGCCCGCCTCCGACGAGCCCGCCTGCACGGTCACCGGATGTCCCTGCGGCGAGCGCGCGACGTTCAATGGCCCGCGCACCTTGAAAAACGCCCCGCGATGATCGAGCACGTGGCGCTTGTCCGGATCGAAGTAACGCCCCGACGCCTTGTCGCGCAGGAAGGCGTCTTCGTCCCAGCTATCCCAGAGACCCGACACCACATCCGCGAATTCGTCCGCACGCTCGTAGCGCCTTGCATGCGCGAGATGCTCGTCGAAGCCGAAGTTGCGCGCTTCATGCTCGCTCGATGACGTGACCAGGTTCCAGCCCGCGCGCCCGCCGCTGATGTGATCGAGCGACGCGAACTTGCGCGCGATGTGATAAGGCTCGTTGAACGAGGTCGACGCCGTGCCGACCAGACCGATGCGCCGCGTGATTGCGGCAAGCGCTGAAAGAAGCGTGACCGGTTCGAACTGCGCGACGTAGCTGTGGGCGGTGCGGCTCAGGAATTGCGGATCGTCGCCGCGCGTCCCCGTGCCGTCGGCGAGAAAAATCAGATCGAACTTCGCCGCTTCCGCCGCCTGCGCAAGCTCGGCATAGTGGGCGAAATTGCTGCCTGCATCGGCGCTCGCATGAGGATGCCGCCACGCGGCGATATGATGGCCCGTGGGATAGAGAAACGCGCCGAGATGCAGATGTCCGTTTCGTTGAGTCATGTTCGATCGTTTCTGGTGGTCGTCGTGCGTTCGGGGTAGCCACGCCCCGCCCGCTCAGTGGCAATAGAGATCGTTCTGGGCGTTGAACATGTCGAATGCGAGGCGTGTCGCCTGATCTTCGCGCACCGTCGAGAGCCAGCGTTGCCGCCGCCAGCTCTCGACGATCCGTTCCGTGAACGCAGTGGTCGCGGCATCGCCGATGCGCGTCGCGATGAAGGCGGGCGCAGCCGCGACCGTGCCGGGCAGACGCCGGTAATACGCCCAGTCGGGCTGCCTGAGCAACTGCCGGATCACATACTCGTCGTCGACGAGCGCCGCGCACTCCCCCGCCTGAAAGGCCAGCAACGCATCGAGCGGACGGTCGAACGCCTGTACGCCCGCATGCGCGCGGCGCGCGGCCTCCCGCGCGAACGGACTGCCGTGCGAGACGCAGATCAGGCTTCCCGCGAGATCGCCCCAGTCGCGCACCGTGCCGCGCCGAAGCACGAGCGCCGTGCCGCGTCCGGACGTATAGGGGCTCGGCGCATAGGCGAGCGACGGTTCGGCGCCGAACGCGAGCCCCGCGACGGCGACATCCGCGCGGCCCGATCGCAGCGCGTCTGCGGCTTCGCCCGGCCCGGCGAGCAGCAGGGTGACGGGCAGTCCCGCGCGCTGTCCGATGTCTTCGGCCAGCGCCGCGGCAAAGCCGTCCGGTACGCGCGCGAAATGATCGACCCGGCCGACGTTGAGCGTCGGCGCGGGCCGCGACGGGACCGCGACGATCAGCGTTCCGCGTGTGAGCGCAGCGGCGAAAGGCCGGTCATCTCCCGGGCGATTGCGCCATGCATCGCGCAGCGGCAACGACGAGAGCGCCACCATCGCCATGACCGCGAGGGCGAGCCAGCGCAGGCGTCTGCCGTGACCCGGAAGCGCCGCGAGCGCGCTCCTAGCCATTTTGCGCGAGCCCCACACGCCAGCGCAGCAGGCGCCGCTCGAGCAGCGAAAGACTCTTGTTGATCAGCAGGCCTAACAGCGCGAGCAGCACGATGCCCGCGTACATGTCGGGAATCTGGAACGTCTCCTGCGAATTGAGCGTGTAGAAGCCGAGCCCGGAGCGTGCGCCGATCATCTCCGCCGCGACCAGCGCCGTGATGCTGTATGCGCCCGCGAGCCGGATGCCGGTCAGGATCTCGGGCAGCGCGGCGGGCAGCACCACCTTGGCGAAGATGAAGCCCTGCGAGGCGCCCATCGAGCGCGCGCAATCGATGAACACGCGCTCCACCTGCTTCACGCCCGAGATGGTATTGAGCAGCACCGGCCAGAATGCGGCCCACACGATGATGGCGATCTTCGACGACTCGCCGATGCCGAGGAACAGCATGAACACCGGAAACAGCGCGAACGCGGACACCTGGCGCAGCAGCTGATAGAGCGGATCGATGATTCTTTCCGCGCGGCGAAACCATCCCAGCGCGAAGCCCGACACGACGCTGCCCGCGATGGCCAGCAAAAGGCCGCTGATGGAGCGCAGCGCGCTCGCGCCGAGATGCGTCCACACGTCGCCGCTATCGAACAGGCGCGCGATCGCGAGCGCCACTTGTGAGGGCGGGCTCAAATAGGCCGTGCTCACGATGCCCGAGCGCGGCAGCACTTCCCACAACACCGCAAAAACGATCAGCGCGATCGAGCGCTCGAACGCGAACGAAAGGTTCACGCCGCGCCCGCGCCTTGCCCCGCGCGCAACGCTCCGCTTTGCGCCCAGCAAGACGGGCAGCTCGTTCAATGTCTCTTGTTCCGCCACTTTTCACGCCCCCGTCAGTGTTTCGGCGACGAGCTCACGCGGCGCGCCCCGCGCATCGTCCAGCTCATGGCTCAGGCTCGCCCACGCGCGCTGGCGCAGCGCGACAAACGCGGCGCTGTGTCGTACCGATGCCGGACGCGGACGCGGCAAATCGATATCGATGATCTCCTTCACGCGTCCTGGCCCGCGCCCGACGATGGCAACACGGTCCGCCAGAAAAATCGCTTCGTCGATGCTGTGCGTGACGAACACGACCGTCTTCGCGCTCTGCTCCCAGATGCCGAGCAACTCGTGCTGCAACGACTCGCGCGTCTGGGCATCGAGCGCGCCGAAAGGCTCGTCCATCAGCAGGATCTCGGGACCGTAGGCGAGCACCCGCGCGATCGCCACGCGCTGCCGCATGCCGCCCGACAATTGATGCGGATAGTGATCCGCGAAATCGAGCAGGCCGACGAGACGCAGGAAGCGTTCTGCCTCGCTGCGCCGTTGCGCCCGCTTCACGCCGCGAATCTCCAGTCCGGTTTCGACGTTCTTGCGCACCGTGCGCCACGGAAACAGCGCATAGCCCTGAAACACGAAGCCGAGCTTGTTGCGCGCGCCGCCGACAGGCTCGCCATCGACGGTGATCCGGCCCGAGGTCGGCGCGCTCAGGCCCGCGAGGAGGTTGAGCAGGGTCGACTTGCCGCAGCCGCTCGGACCGAGCACAGCCAGGAATTCGCCCTCGCGCACGCGCAGGTCGAAGGCGTCGAGCACGGTATGGCTCGACGCCGTCGCCTCGTTGACGTAGGTGAGCGACAGATCGCGCACGACGATCTTGTCGCGTGCCGCGCGTGTCCCGCTCATGAGGGCCTTCCGTTCGCGACCGGCGTCGCATTCGCCTGTGACTGCTTCGCGGCGAACGGGTTGTACTGGTTCGTGTAGACGTCCTTCACCTGCACCTTGCCCTTCGGTATCTTTCCGGCCTGCTCCAGGATGTCGATGTAGTACTGGATCGGCGGCTCGGTCACCACGAGATCCTTCACGTAGGCATAGCGCTCGACCAGCTTCACGTCGATGCCGAGCCGCTCCGCCGTGAGCTTGCGCGCCTCGTCGGGATGCGCGTTGACCCAGTTGCCGGCTTTCGCGATCGCCGTCACGAAATCCTTCACGGCCTGTGGATGCGCGCGTGCGAATGCGCCGTTCACGCTGTAGGGCGCCATGCCGCCGAGGCCGCCGTCCTCGTCCCAGTCGCTCCACAGCTTGTGCAGTTGCGGATCGGCCTCGGCAGCGCCGGAGAAAGGCGGGTGAATGATGGCGATATCCACGTTTTTCGTGACGAGCGCCTGCTGCGACTGGTTGTCGGGCACGACGAGCCAGTTGACCTTCGACACGTCCACGCCGTGCTGCGACAGATACTTCTTCGTCACGAATTCCGCGCACGCGCCGAAGCTGTTGAACGCCACCGTCTTGCCCTCGAAGTCCCTGGGTCCGCGAATGCCCGAGTCCTTGCGTGTGAAGTACTTCATATGCGGCGCATCGGGGAGCGTCTCGCCGCCCGCGGACACGACCTTGATATCCGCGCCGCTCGCGATCGCGGAGATGACGAGCGGCACCATGCGTGTGCCGAAGTCGATCTCGCCCGTGCCGACGAGCGGAATGATCTGCGGCGCGGCGATCTTGCCGACATACTTCGGCCGCGTGCTCGTGCCTTCGAAATAGCCGAGCTTGTCGGCGAGATAGACAAGATCGAACGCCGGGTTGTCGGGATACTTGAAGTACGCCACTTCTTGCCGGCCGCTCTGCGCGACCGGCGTCTGCGACGATTGCGCCCGCTCTTCGCGAGGCTTGCAGCCGCCCAGCAGAACGAGCGCGGCGGCCGCGCAGGCCACCAGAGTGAGCTTTCCGGCAGCGTATGGCCGGCGATGCGAATTGGACGCCTTCATGGAATCGGAATGAGGAGAGCAGCAAAAAGAAATGGTCTGGCGCAGCGCGGCCGCCATGCGGTGCTCACGCATTCTCACGCCGTGAGCGATGCGCGCGAACCAAGGAAATGTGCTTAGCTGCCGCGACGAAAACTGAAATGCAATTCAGCCGATGCGCAATGGCAGCGGCGCACAGGAACACTGAAAAGCAAAGAACAATAAAACGTTTGTCGTCGCGCCGTTCGACGGCTTCTAATAAGAAGCTCTCCTGCCCGACTCGCGGATAACGTTCATCGGAGCCCCCGTCCTTCATGGCTGATACGGAAATGAAATGGCTGACCTGACTTCCACCCGCAACAGCTATGTGACTTCGCATGCGCCGCGTGCGGGCATTTCGAGAGTCGTGCTCTACCGATGGCTTTCCTGGGCCATTCCCGCGATCGTCGTCCAGTCATGGGAAGCCGCATCGCGCATCGGACTGATCGCGCCGCAGGTGCTCCCGGCCCCGAGCAGCGTCTTCGACACCGCCGTCAATCTCGGCAGGAACGGCGAGCTCTTCGTTCATCTCGGCGTCTCGCTAGTGCGCGCCGCGGCAGGCTTCGTCATCGGCGGCACGATCGGTCTCGCGCTCGGCGTCGTCGTCGGGTTCTCGCCGTTCGCGCAGGCGCTCTTCGATCGCTCGATCCAGATGGTGCGCGCGATTCCTTTTCTGGCGATGCTGCCGCTCGTCATCGTCTGGTTCGGCGTCGGCGAAGTCGCGAAGATTTTCCTGGTCGCGCTCGCGGTACTCTTTCCGATCTACATCAACACCATGCTCGGCATCCGGCAGATCGATCCGAAGCTGATGGAACTTGCCCGCGTGATCGGCATGGACCGCATCGCGGTCGTGCGGCGAATCATTCTTCCCGGCGCGATGCCTTCCATCCTGACCGGCGTGCGCTATGCGCTCGCCCACGCGTGGCTCGCGCTCGTCATCGCGGAGACGCTCGCGACGACCAAAGGCATCGGCTTTCTGGCGATGGACGCCCGCGAATTCCTGAACACCAACGTCATCCTGCTGACCGTGATCATCTACGCGATCATCGGCGTCGTCGCTGACGCGCTCGTGCGCCTGCTCGAAGCCCGCTACCTCTCGTGGCACGCGAACTACGCCAAAGGAGCGCGCAAGTGACGCAGAGCCAGGTTCTGTCCCGCGAGCGCGTCGGCGCATCGTCTTCAATGGCCGTATCGGTGCGCGGACTACAGCGGCGCTATGGCAGCCGTGTCGTCATCGATGCGCTGGATCTCGACATCCGCAAAGGCGAATTCGTCGCGCTGCTCGGTGAAAGCGGATGCGGCAAGACTACGCTGCTGCGCGCGCTGGCGGCGCTCGATCGGCCCGACGCGGGCACGATCCGCGCGCCGGCGCGCCCCTCCGTCGTGTTCCAGGAGCCTCGCCTGCTGCCCTGGGCGCCGTTATGGCAGAACGTCGCGCTCGGTCACGAGAACACGATCGGCCGCGACGGCGCGGCGCGCGCACTGGCCGAAGTCGGACTCGCCGGACGCGAGGACGACTGGCCGCGCAATCTGTCGGGCGGTCAGGCGCAGCGGGTGGCGCTCGCGCGGGCACTCATTCACGATCCCGCGCTGCTGCTGCTCGACGAGCCGTTCGCGGCGCTCGATGCACTCACGCGCATCCGGATGCACGGCCTCGTCAAGGAACTCGTCGCGCTCCATCAACCCGGCGTGCTGATCGTGACGCATGACGTCGATGAAGCGCTCACGCTCGCCGACAGGATTCTCGTGATGCGCGCCGGGCGCATCGCGGCTGCGTTCCAGCCCAAAGACCACGCGCCGCTGGCGCTGCGGCCCATCCTGCTCGCCGAGCTGGGTGTCCGAACTCACTGACCTCTTTCCCGCACAACCAGAAGGACCTCAAAGCATGACTGATTCTTCGCTGAGCCGCCGCCAGTTGTTGCGCGCGGCGGGTGGCCTGCTGGCCGGCGTCGCCACCAGCGGACTTTTCCCGGCGCAGGCGGCCGAGCCGCGCAAGCTCACGCGCAATACCGACACGGTGCGCATCGGCTGGGGCTACGGCAGCCTGCCCGACATCGCCAAGCAGCGCGGCGTGTTCGAAAAAACGCTCGCCGCCAAAGGCATCAAGGTCGAATGGATCGGCCCGTTTCCGAACCATGCGCCGTCGATTCAGGCCGTGGTCGGCGGCAGCGCCGACTTTGGTTTCTGGGGATCGACGACACCCGCGCTCGCCGCGATGCTCGCCGGCTCGCCGATCGTCTTCAACGCGTTCGATATCTATTCGCCGCGTTCGACGGCCATCATCGCGAAGAAGTCGAGCGGGATCAGTTCGGTTGCCGATCTGGCGGGCCGCAAGGTGGCCGTCAACCGTTCCGGGCTCGGCGAATTTCTGCTCATCGCGGCGCTGGAAAAGCATCGCGTCGATCGGGACAAAGTCCAGTTCGTCTATCTGAATCCGCCGGACGCCGCACCGGCTTTCGCGCAAGGCAAGGTCGACGCATGGTCGATGTGGTCGCCGGGCGTCGACATCTCGCGCTTCTCGAATGACGCGAAGGACATCTTCAACGAAGGCCGCGATCTGGACTTCCTGATCGACTACAGCTCGCTCGTGACGCGCCGGAAGTTCACCGAAGAGAACGCCGAGCTGATCCGCGCGGTGATCGATGCGTACTACGTCGAAGGCGCATGGCAGTCCGCGCATTCCGCCGACGCCGAGCTTCTCGTTCAGCGCGAAGGCAAGTATCCGGACCAGGTGCGCGATTATCTGGCGAGCCTCAAGCGCGTAAATCAGTTCCACGAGCCCGACGACGCCGCTTTCATCGCGCAGTTTCAGCGCGCCGCCGACTGGCTCGCGGAACGCAAGATCATCAATTCGCGCATCAAGGTCGCGGATTACAGCATCAAGGTCTGATTCGAGGAACGCACGATCATGTCTGAGCTCACCTATCCCGCGAGCGGCGGACCCACGCTCGTCTCGCCATTGTCCGCAGCCCTCGGCTTCGCGCAGATCATCGGCGATATCGCCGCGACCGCCGCGGAACGCGAACGCGCGCATCGCCTGCCGCACGAGGAAATCGCAAGTCTCAAGGCGCTCGGCTTCGGCGCGCTGCGTCTTCCCGTCGATGCAGGCGGGCGGGGCGTGTCGCTGCGCGAATTGCTCGCGCTCGCGCGCGATGTGGCCGCAGCGGACTCGAACATCGCCCATGCGTTCCGCAATCATCTGTGGCAAGTGGAGGCCGCGCTCAGACGGCGCGAGCATCCCTTTCATGCGCGTGTGCTGGAACTCGCCGGGCAGAAGAAGACCATCGGTCTCAGCTTCGTCGACAGCGACGTGACAGCGGCCGGCGCGCGCCCGACGAAGGTGCTGAGCCGGCTCGAATGGGACGCATCGCGCGACGTCTACGTAGGCTCGGGCGACAAGGTCTACGCCACGGGCAATCTGTACAACGACGCGTTCATCGGACTCGCGGTGGAGAGTCGCGCAGGCCGCACCGTGCAATACGTGCTCGATCGCGGCGAAGGCGTCAGCGACGAGGATGACTGGCAAGGTTTTGGCCAGCGCCTGACAGGCTCGGGCACGGCGCGGTTTCGCGACGTGACGGTGCCAGCCGCCCACCTCTACCCGACGGACCCGCCGAAGTCCGACGAAGCGGCGCCGTGGGGCTACACCTTCCATCAGGTCTATCTGACCAACTGCATCGCGGGCATCGTGCGGCGCGTGGCGCTGGACGCCGTCGACGTGCTGCGCGCGCGCGGGCGCAACTTCTATCACGGCGAAGCCGCGCATCCCGCCGGCGAACCCGTGCTGCAATCGCTGCTCGGCCGTATTCGCGCGTACGCGGCGAGCGTCGAGGCGACCGCGGACCGCGCGGTCGGCGCCCTGCAGCGCGCATGGGATGCCCACGGCACGCGCGACGAATACGAAACCACGCTCGCCGCCACGCTCGCGGCCTCCGAAGCGAAAGTCGTGATCGACGATCTCGCCCCGCAGATCGCGAGCTGGCTGATCGATCTCGGCTCGGGCTCGGTCGTCTCGCGCATCGGCGCGCTCGACCGGCACTGGCGCAACATCAAGGTGATCGCCTCGCACAATCCGCGGCTCTACAAGGAGCGTCTGCTCGGGCAGAACCTGCTGAGCGGGCGACTGCCGCCCACGGGCGCGTTCTTCTGATCGTGCGTGACGTGTCCGCTCGCGCGCGACCGACGCGGCGAGCGGACCGCGTGCTCAGCCGCCGACCAGACGGCGCACGCGCGGCATCACTTCGTGTGCGAAGCGGCCCATGTCGGCCTCGAACGGCTGGAACTGCAGCATGAACAGTTCGATCCCCGCACGATGAAAATCCACGATGCGCCGCGCGACCGTATCGTAATCGCCGACGAGATCCGCCGCCGTGCCGCCGTTCGACCCGACCCGCGCCGAGCGCGCGAAGGTCTGGTGCATGACCGCCTTCGGATCGGTATTGGCTTTCTGCCGTTCGCGCAGCGGCTTGTCGAGTTCCGCCAGCGCGAAGAGATGTTCGAGATGCGCCTGCGCTTCGTCCTGCGTGTCGCGAGCGATCACGAACGCCGACAGGCCGAAGCGCAAGGCGTCGCGGCCTGCCGGACGCGCGCGGGCGGAGACATCGGCGATCAGGGCGGCGACGTCGTCGTGCGGCTGGCCGTTGATGAACCACACGTCGCCATGCGCCGCCACGAGCGAGCGCGCCGGATCCGACTCTCCGCCGACATAGATGCGCGGACGCGCGCGGAACGGATCGGCGGGACGCAACTGGTAATCATCGATACGGAAGTGGTCGCCGCGATGCGTGACGGCTTCGCCGCGCAACAAGGCTTCGACGACGGCGATCCACTCGCGGCCATACGCATAGCGCTCGTCGTGCTCGGCAAAGCCGATGCCCGCGCGTTCGAGCTCCGGACGATTCCACGCGTTCACGAGGTTGATCGCGAAGCGCCCGCCGCTAATGTGCTCGATCTGCTGCGCCATCTTCGCGAGCACGACCGGATGATAGAGATAAGGCTTGATCGCGGCGATGATCTCGATGCGCGAGGTGAGCGCCGCCAGTGCCGCCGACGATGTCCACGCTTCGAGCTGATCGAGCGAGGCATCGTGCGGATTGATCGTATGCTGGGCGACGAGCACGGCGTCATAACCGAGGCGCTCGGCCTCGAGCACGAGCGCCTTGTTGCGCGTCCACGAGGCGTCGTACGGCTCCGCGGGATCCTGCAGCGCCGCGCGGCTGCCATGCACGAGCGCCCAGACGCCGAAACGGGGAAGTTTGGACATCGCTTGAATGAACGAAAGACAGAGTAGAAAGGATGCTCATGCTAACGCCGGGTGTGCTCATGGCGATCCAATTTCTATCGATAAGGAATTGCCATATCGGCATTTGGCGCACGGGGACACGTCCCGGATCGGGCGGCGCGCCGGAGAAACAACGAGCGCGCCGCTCAACGCATTGGCGAGCGCGCCGGCTCGTGATCGGCGAAACTTTGTCATAGGCCTTCACTTTCGCCGCACGCCTTCGCTGGGAGCGCCGCAGGGGTCGTCGATGATCCGCCGCAAGCATACGAACGAGCCACGAAAAGCCAGAACCGACGAATCAATCCATGGTTTTCTGCATAGCCAAAACCATCACGATCAGGAGAAAAGCGCAATGAATCGTACCGAAGACGCCGCATGGCTCGAGCCGCTCAATGCGGTGTTGCATGAATGGGCAACCACGGCCGCCGCGCGCGACAGGTCGGGCGGCACTGCCTTTCACGAGCGCAACCTGCTGCGCGAGAGCGGCCTGCTCAGGCTTTCGGTGCCGGTGGAGTTCGGCGGCGACGGCGCCAGCTGGTCGACGACCCTCGATGTCGTGCGGCGCATGGCGCAGGTCGACAGCTCGCTCGCGCATCTGTTCGCGTTCCATCACCTGCAACTGGCAACGATCCGTCTGTTCGCAAGCGCCGTGCAGATCCGTCGCTGGCTCGGCGAAACCGTCGCGCAAGGATGGTTCTGGGGCAATGCGCTCAATCCGCTCGACAAGAGCACGCGTGCGCTACCCGATGGCGCCGGCGGCCATGTCTTCGACGGCCGCAAGAGTTTCTGTTCCGGCGCTCGCGATTCGGACCAGCTGCTCGCCTCCGCTTTCGACGGCGACGGGCGGCTCCTCATCGGTGTGACGCCGACGAATCGCGCGGGCATCACCGTGCTCGACGACTGGGACAACATGGGGCAACGTCAGACCGACAGCGGCACGGTGGTGTTCGAGCGCGTACCCATCGCGACGGACGAACTGCTGCTTCAGCCCGGACCGCTCTCCAGCCCGTTCGCCACGCTGCGGCCGCTGCTCGCACAGTCGATCCTGAGCCACATCTATCTGGGCATCGGCGAAGGCGCGTTGCAGGCCGCGCGCGCCGCGACGCTCGCGCAGACGCGGCCGTGGATCGCATCGGCCGCCGAGCGTCCCGCCGACGATCCCTACGTGCTCGCGCATTACGGCGACTTCTGGCTCGCGCTCGAAGGGGCGCGGCTCTTCGTCGAGCGCGCGATGCAGGCATTCGATCAGGCGTGGTCGCGCGGGCTCGATCTGACCGAACATGAGCGGGGCGAAGTGGCCGTCGCGGTGGCGGCATCCAAGGTCGCGGCGGCGCGCGCGGGGCTGGACGTCGCGCATCGCATGTTCGAAGTGACGGGCGCACGCTCGACCACCGCGGCATTGCGCCTCGACCGCTTCTGGCGCAACGTGCGGGTACATACGCTGCACGATCCGATCGACTACAAGGTGCGCGAGCTGGGAGACTGGGCGCTCAACGGGCGGATTCCGAAGCCGTCGTTCTATTCGTGAGCGCCATGCCGCCCGGTCAGCAACGCGAGAATGGGGCGCTTATCTGTGACGAAGCGCATTTCGCCGGGCGCCTTCGAATCAGCGATGCTCGAAGAAGCGGTTGGCGGGCCTCGGCAAGCCGAGATGCTCCCGCAAGGTCGCCCCTTCGTAGGCGCGCCGGAAAATGCCGCGCCGCTGCAACTCGGGCACCACCTTCGTGACGAAGTCATCCAGGCCTGCGGGCAGATACGGAAACATCACGTTGAAGCCGTCGCTGGCTTCTTCGACGAGCCATTGCTCCATCTGATCGGCGATATCCGTCGCGGTCCCGACCATCTGCAAGCCGGAATAGCCGCCGACGCGCTGCGCCAGTTGACGCACGGTGAGCCCTTCGGCGCGCGCCATGTCGATCACGCGCTCGCGCGCGCTCCGGCTCGCGTTGGTCTCGGGAATCTCGGGCAAGGGACCATCCGGGTCGAACGACGAGACATCGTGACCGAGCGCGATCGACAGCGACGCGAAGCCGCTGTCGTCATGCACGAAGGTATCGAGCAGCCCCCGCTTCTCCTGCGCTTCGTCGCGCGAGTCGCCCACCACGACGAACGCGCCCGGCAGAATTTTCAGATGCTCACGCGCGCGGCCGACGCGTTCCATGCGGCCTTTGACATCGGCATAAAAACGCTTGCCCGCGGCTAGATTCGGCTGCGCGGTGAAGACCGCATCGGCGGTTTCGGCGGCGAGCTGCCTGCCCGCTTCCGATGATCCCGCCTGCACGACCACCGGCCATCCCTGCACCGGCCGCGCGATGTTCAGCGGGCCGCGCACCGACAGATACGCGCCCTTGTGGTCGAGGACGTGCAGCCGGTCGGGATCGAAGAACAGGCCGCTTTCGGTGTCGCGCACGAAGGCGTCATCGGCCCAGCTATCCCAGAGGCCGGTGACGACATCGTAGAACTCGTGCGCGCGGCGATAACGCTCGTCGTGCTCCATGTGTTCCTCGCGGCCGAAGTTGCGCGCGGCGTCGGGGTTCGACGTGGTGACGAGGTTCCAGCCCGCGCGCCCGCCGCTCAGATGATCGAGCGACGCAAAGCGCCGCGCGATGTGATACGGCTCGTCGAAGGTGGTCGATGCCGTGGCAATCAGCCCGATGCGTTCGGTCACGGCGGCGAGCGCGGAAAGCAGCGTGAACGGCTCGAACGACGTCGCGGTATGGCTGCGCTTCAACGCGTCTACCGGCATGTTGAGCACGGCGAGGTGATCGGCCATGAAGAACGCATCGAAGCAGGCGCTTTCGAGCGTCTGCACGAATCGTTTGAGATGGCTGAAATTGAAGTTGGCGTCGGGCCATGCACCCGGAAAGCGCCACGCGCCGGTATGCAGGCTGACCGGCCGCATGAACGCGCCCAGATGGAGTTGTCGGGTGGTTGACATCGCGTCGGTGATGAACGAGTGGCGGATTGCGTCAAGGTACTGCAAGCCGCAAAAACGCGCTTGAACGAGCGGCCGGCTTCACGCACGCCTGAGATCGCGGCCCGCAAAAAACTGATCGTCCGGCACCACGTTCAGTGCGATCGTCAACCGATTGGCATAGTTGAAGAACGCCGATATCTCCAGCACCTCGGTCACGGCCTGCTGCGTGAAGCCGATCGAGCGCAGCGATTGAAGATCTTCTTCGCGAATGCCGCCCGGCTCGCGCGTGAGACGCTCCGAGATTTCCGCGAGCGCAGCCTCCTTCACCGAAAGACGCACATGACGAAAGCCCTGTGCGATGCGCTGCGCGCGCACCGTATCGCCCAGCACGTTCGCAAGCGCCTGCGTGTGATTGAACACGCAGTAGCTGCACTCGTTCGCGGCCGACGTGACCACCGCGATCAGTTCGCGCTCCGCGGCCGTCAGATGACTGCGGTGCGGATCGAAAAGATGCTCGTAGAACGTGACGAGCCGATAAGCGGTATCGGGATTGACCGAGAGCGCCGCGAGCCAGTTCGGCACGAAGCCGTACTGTCTGCGGAACTTCGCGTGGATCGACGCGACGTGCGGCGGCAGGCGCGTCTCGTCGGGCACGCCGAAACGCGAGACCGGCTCGCGTTGCAGATCGGCATCGAAGGGGTTGAGATGATCGGCGAATGGATCGGATGCTGCGATCGTGGACATGGCGGTTTCCTGGCGCTCTGTCGAGGCGCTCCAAGTTAGCGCACCCATCGGCGCGCGGTTGGACTGATTTCTCATAAGCTAATCGGCGTGCGCCCACATCACGCCGCGCTGATTGCATATCGCAGGCTGATAGTGGATCGCCTGAGCGGGCGCTGCGCATAAAGGCAGCGCTCGCGCAGTTGTCGAACGGTCGCGCCGACATGGCGCACCGGTGTGCTCATGACGAGACAGGCTCGGTCCGCTGCGTCTGGGCGCGCCGCGCGGCCTCACCGCTTTGCGACAGCGCCTGCGTGACCGAAGCGCCCGGCGCGACGTCGTGCGTGAGCCATACATTGCCGCCGATGACCGCGCCGCGTCCGAGCGTCACGCGTCCGAGGATCGTCGCGCCGGCGTAGATCACGACGTCGTCCTCGACGATCGGATGACGCGCGAGCCCTTTCTCGAGTTGACCTTGCGCGTCGCGCGGAAAGCGCTTGGCGCCGAGCGTCACCGCCTGATAGATGCGCACGTGGTTGCCGATCACCGCCGTCTCGCCGATCACGACGCCCGTGCCGTGATCGATGAAGAACCCCGAGCCGATGCGCGCACCGGGATGGATGTCGATGCCGGTTTCGCCATGTGCGAGCTCGGCCACGATGCGTGCGAGCAGCGGCAATTCGAGCCGATAAAGCTCGTGCGCGATGCGATGGTGGATCATCACGAGGATGCCGGGATAGCAAAGCAGCACTTCGTCGACGCTGCCCGCCGCCGGATCGCCCTGATAGGCCGCGAGGATGTCGCTGTCGAGCAGGGTGCGGATGCGCGGCAGGGTTTTGGCGAACGCGCGTATTGCGTTGATCGCGCGCGTGTCGATCGCGTGGTCGTCGCGCGGCTCATGCCGTGCCTTGTATTGCAACTCCAGCTTCGCCTGCGCGAGCAGGCCCTGCAGCGCGAAATCGAGCGCATGGCCGACGTAGAAGTTCTCGCTTTCCTGACGCAGATCGGGCGGGCCGAGCCGCATCGGAAAGAGTGCGCCTTTCAGCGCGCCGATGATGTCGGCGAGCGCCTCGCGCGCGGGGAGTTCGCGCCCGCCCGGCTCGAGCGAGCGCTTTTGCATTTCCCGCCACTGCTGGCGGACCGTCTGAAGCGATTGGACGATGTCGTCGATGTCGAATACAGCCACAGTGCAGTCCTTTCCATGATGTCGGCCGGGCAAGCCGGAATAGCGCCAGCGGTTCTGCATGCCGCGCCGCCGCCGGTCATAGTCACGACGTCGCCGTATTTCTTGTTTCGTCACAGAAGCGATGGCGGCGGTACTCGTCCGATGCAAAGTCAACCGTCGATAGCCAATACGTACGACTATGCGAGACATCCGCCGGAGGTGGTACCAAGTATTTTTCATTTGCAAATGACGGCTCGTGCGCGACCGTTCGCGGTTCGGCCAGGCGTATATGCGAAGCGCGCTCCACGTCATTTGCTACGCACAATTGATTGGTAGCCGCGGCACACAAAGTGCCTATAGTCGAAGGCTTCACCACACCACTCCGTTCGCTCCATGAAACATACGATCCATCGCCGCACACTGATCGCCGGCGCCGCTGCCTTCATGCTTGCCGCCGTCGTTTTCGCGCCCGTTCATGCAAAGGCCGAAACACGCGAGGTCGTCATCGGCTATCAGGACATGGTGGTGCCGTGGCGCTATGCGCAGGCAAGCGGAGCCGTCGAGAAGGCCACCGGATACAAGGTCACTTATCGCAAGCTCGGCAGCGGCGCGGACGTCATCCGCGCGCTCGCGTCCGGTTCCATACAGGTGGGCGAAGCGGGCTCCAGCCCGATCGCGGCGGGACTCTCGCAAGGCGTCGATCTGTCGCTGTTCTA
>Ga0207426_1001124_pt1 | contig 24372 bp, 18 predicted proteins | sample AraplaMF_Cvi_mMS_FD_184265 | JGI IMG/M metagenome (GOLD analysis project Ga0207426, IMG submission 184265) | Arabidopsis root microbial communities from the University of North Carolina, USA - plate scrape MF_Cvi_mMS (SPAdes) (version 2) | ecosystem: Host-associated > Plants > Roots > Endosphere... | reverse complement strand
CGAGACGGTTGAAACCAAGCTGCTCGCCGGCGGTACCGGCTATGACGTTGTCGTCCCGAGCGGCGACTTCCTGCAGCGCCAGATCCAGGCCGGCGTCTTCCAGAAGCTCGACAAATCCAAGCTGCCCAACCTTTCGAATATGTGGGATATGATCCAGCAGCGCACCGCCATGTACGACCCCGGTAACGAATACGCGGTGGACTACATGTGGGGCACCAACGGGATCGGATACAACAAGAAAAAGCTCGCCGAAATCCTCGGGCCGGACGCAAAGGCGCCGGGCCTCGAAGTCATCTTCGATCCGAAGGTTGCGGAAAAATTCAAGGACTGCGGCATCTATGTCCTCGATGCGCCGAAGGACGTCCTGCCGTCTGCCTTGACCTACATCGGACTTGACCCCAATTCGAGCAAGCCGGCCGATCTGCAGAAGGCCGGCGAAATGCTGGAAAAGGTACGGCCCTTCGTTCGCAAGTTCCACTCCTCGGAATACATCAACGCCTTGGCGAACGGCGACATCTGCATCGCTTTCGGTTATTCCGGCGACATCTTCCAGGCTGCCAACCGTGCGACCGAAGCCAAGAACGACGTGGAGGTCGGTTACTCCATTCCGTCACAGGGCGCGCAGATGTGGTTCGACATGATGGCGATCCCGGCGGATGCCAAGCATGTTGCCGAGGCGCACGAATTCCTCAACTACATGATGAAGCCTGAAGTCATCGCCAAGGCCAGCAACTACGTATTCTACGCCAACGGCAACAAGGCGTCGCAGCAGTTCATCGACAAGGAAATCCTCGAAGACCCGTCGGTCTATCCGAGCGAGGACGTGATGAAGAAGCTCTATAGCGTCACCCCATGGGATCCGAAAACGCAGCGCACGGCGACCCGGATCTGGACGAAAGTCGTCACCGGCCAGTAAAGAGTATCAGGCCCGGACGGCAACGCCCGGGCCTTTCCTTATCATGCCGATTGCGGGGACGTCGGTTCTCAAAATGACTTTTCGGGGCACATAATGAAGTCACTTGGCAATATTCGCCGTTCCTTTGCGCCGTGGGCAGACCCGGCATCGAAGCCGTTCATATCGTTCAATAACGTCACGAAGCGGTTCGGTGACTTCACCGCCGTCGATGACCTGTCCCTGAATATTTATCATCGTGAGTTCTTTGCCCTGCTTGGGGCTTCCGGATGTGGGAAATCCACGCTGCTGCGCATGCTTGCAGGCTTCGAGCAGCCGACCTCGGGCGAAATCGTCCTCGACGGTACCGACATGGCTGGAACGCCACCGTACAAGCGACCGGTCAACATGATGTTTCAGTCCTATGCGCTGTTTCCGCATATGACGGTGGAGAAGAATATCGCCTTCGGCCTGCGCCAGGATGGCATGCCCAAAGATGAGATCACCGAGCGCGTTCTGCAGATGCTGAAGATGGTGAAGCTCGAGAAGTTTGCCACGCGCAAGCCGAACCAGCTGTCCGGTGGCCAGCGCCAGCGCGTGGCCCTGGCGCGTTCCCTTGCCAAGCGACCGAAGGTGCTGTTGCTCGACGAACCGCTTGGCGCGCTCGACAAAAAGCTGCGCGAGGAAACACAGTTCGAGCTCATGGACCTGCAGCAAAACCTCGGCCTGACCTTTGTCGTGGTCACCCACGACCAGGAGGAGGCGATGACCATGGCGGACCGCATTGCGGTCATGAGCCACGGAAAGGTCATCCAGGTCGCGACACCGGCGGAGATCTACGAGGCGCCGAATTCCCGCTTCGTCGCCGACTTCATCGGCGACGTGAACATCTTTGATGGCAAGGTCGCGAGCACGAACGACAGCACCGTCGAGATCGCCGTCGACGAAAATTTCTCGATCAGTGTCGTCACTCCCGAAAAGCCGGCAATGGGCGCGCCAGTCGGCTTTGCCATCCGTCCGGAAAAGCTGAAGGTCTCGCGCAAGCCGCCAGCCAATCCAAGGGTAAACGCGGCGTCCGGGGAGCTGTGGGACATCGCCTATCTCGGCGACATGACGGTCTTCCACGTGAAGCTGAAGAGCGGCAAGGTGGTCAAGGCCTCGCTCCTCAATGCGCAGCGCGCTGTCGACGACCCGTTCACCTACGACCAGGAAGTCTGGATTACCTTCGCCGAGGATGCCGGCGTCCTCCTCAAGGATTGAACCATGGGCAAGCTCGGTTCCGCATTCTACAATCGCCTGGTCATCATCATTCCCTACGTCTGGCTGCTGCTGTTCTTCATGGCGCCGTTCTTCATCGTCTTCCGCATATCGCTCTCGACGACGGCAATCGCCATGCCTCCCTACGAGCCGGTCTTTGCTCTGGCTGACGGCTGGGCCGAGTTCTGGGCGAAGATGCGCACCTTTTCCTTCGAGAATTACAGCTATCTGTTCGACGACCCGCTCTATTTGAACGCCTACATATCGAGCGTCGTGATCGCTGGCGTATCGACGTTCCTTACGCTGCTGATTGCTTATCCGATCGCCTACGGCATGGCCCAGGCCCCACGCAGCATCCGTCCGACGCTACTGATGCTCGTCATCCTGCCGTTCTGGACGAGCTTCCTAATCCGCGTCTACGCCTGGATCGCAATCCTGAAGCCGGAGGGATTGTTCAACCAGCTGCTACTGTCGGTGCACGCCATCGATACGCCGTTGATCATTCTGAACACGAATGTCGCGGTCTACATCGGCATTGTCTATTCCTATCTGCCGTTCATGGTCCTGCCCCTCTATTCCTCGCTGGAAAAGATGGACGGCACCTTGATCGAGGCAGCGCAGGATCTCGGCTGCACGCCGATTACCGCATTCTGGCGGGTAACCTTCCCGCTGTCGCTGCCAGGTGTGGTTGCCGGATGCATGCTGGTGTTCATCCCCGCGGTTGGCGAGTTCGTTATCCCCGACCTGCTTGGCGGATCGGAGACGCTGATGATCGGCAAGACGCTGTGGAACGAGTTTAACTCCAACCGCGATTGGCCGGTGTCCTCGGCGGTGGCGACGATCCTGCTCTTGATCCTGGTGATCCCGATCGTGTTCTTCCAGAACGCGCAGGCCAAGGCCGACGAGCAGGGGAGATAGACATGCTGAGATGGACCCGTTTCAACATCGCCTCCGTCGCGCTCGGCTTTGCGTTTCTCTATCTGCCGATCGTCCTGCTGGTGGTGTTTTCCTTCAACGAGTCGAAGCTGGTGACTGTCTGGGGCGGCTTCTCGACCAAATGGTACGTCTCGCTCCTGCACAATCAGGCTCTGCTCGATGCCGCCTGGGTGACGATCCGCGTCGGCCTCCTTTCGGCCACGGCGGCAACGGTCCTTGGAACGCTCGCCGCGATCGCCTTGGTGCGCTACACGCGCTTTCGCGGCCGCATGCTGTTTTCCGGCATGGTCTATGCACCGCTTGTCATGCCCGAGGTGATTACCGGCCTGTCGCTTCTACTGCTGTTCGTGGCGATCGGTTTCGACCGCGGCTTCTGGACGATCACGCTGGCGCACACCACCCTCACCATGTGCTTTGTCGCCGTCGTTGTGCAGTCGCGACTGTTGACATTCGACAGGTCGATTGAGGAAGCGGCGCAGGATCTTGGCGCACCACCGGTGCGGACCTTCTTCGAAGTGACGCTGCCGATCATCGCGCCTGCCGTGCTTTCCGGCTGGATCCTCGCCTTCACGCTGTCGCTGGATGACCTCGTCATCGCGAGCTTCACCTCCGGCCCTGGGGCGACGACGCTGCCGATGAAGATCTACAGCCAGGTCCGTCTCGGGGTAACGCCTGAAATCAACGCGGTCTGCACTATTCTCATTGCAGTCGTGGCGATTGGCGTCATCTGCGCCTCCACCATCACGAAACGCCGTGAACTGCAGCGCGAGCGTGACGAACGTGCGGCTGCAAACGCGCCGTGACTATTTGGTCGATCCCTGCTGCGTGACGGGAGCCGGGGAGATCACCGGCTCCGGCCACGCGCCGCCAACGAAGAACGGCAGAGGCGGGAAACTCGTCGATGCTGTCGGGTCAGTTGCTTCGATCGTCCCCGACAGTGCCAATCCATTCGAGTGGTATGGGATGACGCCGGAAAGGATCAGCGTCTGCTGGGGACCTTCGATACGGCCGCCATGGATGGTCGCCACGCCATCGGCGAGATCGGCGGCGATGTCGAAATTGTCAAAGGCAAAGGCACGGTGGGATACCGCGTTCAGCGTGAAGAAGTCCGCGCGCGTGGCTTCTTCGCGTACGGCCTCCGCATCGAAGCCCGGAAGCGAGCCCGAGCGCGCGCGGAAAGCGATCCTGCCCGTCACGTCGCCGGCTTCGACCTTCCAGAGCGGCTTTGTCGTTTTGATCGACATGTCGAGAGAGCCGGTGGCAAGGGGCAGTGGCCCCTTCAGCTGAAGCCGCTCGATCAGCCCGGCGAAGTCGGCGCCGCGGATCGACAGTTGCAGTTTGCCGCCGCCGTCGAAATCACCGCGCATCGCCTCGAGATGAGCGGACAGGGAGCCGCCTTCAAACTCGCTGTCACCGATGTCGAACTTTGCCTCGTTGCTGGAAACGATGATGCCCGCTCCGACATCGGAGAGGATGAAAGGTTCGATGAGGGCCTGTTTCGCGGAAAGCCGGAGATCAAGATCGAGTTTCTGCAGCGCACCGCCATCAGGCCGTCCGCCAGCCTCGCCGGCGGCCAGACGAAGCACGAATGCATCGAAGAGCGACCTGAAATTCATCTGGTCGAAGGCCAGCGTGCCGCCGAGTTTGGCGCGTTTGCCTGGCGGAAAGGCCACGTCCATCACGCCCTTCGCATTCGACCCATTCATGCTCATATTGACATTGTCGAAGCGGAATCCGTTCGCAACCGAAGCGACATCGGTCTCGATTGAGAAGGTCTTGAGGGTCGCGATACCCGGTAGCGAGCGGTCGGCCCATGTCAACAGTGCCGGCAGATCGGGGATGTTCAGCGCCATGTTGCCGGAGAGGTCAAAGAGATGCGAGATGTTCGCGAGTCCCTGGAACCGTGCCGTGAGCAGGCTCGAAGTCAGCGATCCGCTCATTTCGGCCTTGTTGCCGCCGAAAATGAGAAGCGGGCTGGGGGACGAGAAATCGAGCTTGAGATCCTGCCCACTCATCCGTGCGATCAGCACGGCGGTAATCGGACTCGACAGTTTGCGCCAGCTGACGTCGGCGGTTACACCCTCGAAGCGATAAGTCCTACCGCTTGCGACATCGGCGACGTTGACGGTGCCATCCTCAACTGTGATGGCACCGACGGCGGCATCCAGTTTCCGATCTAGAACCTCTCTTCCACCTTCCTCACGCGCGCCTGAGATCGCTCGCGCCAGAAGCCCCTCATTGGTCCAGTCGATCACGCCGCTGCTTTCACGGGTGAGTTGCAGGTTTGGGCGGAAGAGGTGGAACTCGTGGAAGCTCGCGCGCCCTCGGATCGCATCGATCAGACTGAACTCGGCGGAGAGGCTTTCGATCGTTCCGAGCAGCCTATTGCTGTCGCCTTTCTGGTGAACCGAGATCTTGCTGAGGGTGATGCGAGGCGTCGGCCAGAATTCGATGACCGGCTTGCCCGCGACCTCGGCACGATAGCCGGCCCATTTGGACAGGGCATCCTCGATGCCGGAGCGAACGAGGCCGGTTGAAATCAGGTAGGGGGCGGCGACACGAAGCGCCACGAAGATCGACAGGACGACAAGCAGGGTGACTGTGGCAAGCCGGGCGAAGCCAGGCAGCCAGCGTGACACGGGTCTGATTTTCTTCCGCCATCGCGGTTGTCTTGACGTACCCATGAATTCCGCCGGTATTTTCGGCCGTCGCCGCCGTTAATGCTCTGAAATGCCCGATATATCAAATGCAAGCTGCATGCAAACGCGAGCCTCTGACTTTGCTCGTCACTCCCTTTATAAGCTGATATTGCATGGTATACAGGCGAACAAATAGGAGAAGTCTCGAATGCGCGACGATAAGCCACTCTGGATGCCTTCGCGTACATCGGTCGAAGCGAGCCCGATGTACGCCTTCATGCAGCAGTGCAACCGTGACTTCGATCTCTCCCTGACAAGCTACCATGATTTGCACGCTTTTTCTGTCGCCGACAGGGAACGGTTCTGGACATCGGTCTGGGAGTTCTGCGGCGTCAAGGGCGAGCGCGGAGCACGCGCGCTCCTCGATGGCGATGTCATGCTCGATGCGCGCTTCTTCCCGGATGCGATGTTGAATTTTGCCGAGAACCTGCTTTCCGGAGAAGGCGCTGACGATGCACTGATCTTTCGGGGGGAGGACAAGGTTGCCGATCGTTGGAGCTGGGACCGGCTGCGTGGCCTGGTTTCCAGGTTGCAGCAGGCATTCAAGGCAATGGGGATCGGTCCCGGAGATCGGATTGCGGCGATGATGCCGAACATGCCCGAGACGGTGGCCTGCATGCTGGCGGCCGCGTCGATCGGCGCGATCTGGTCGTCCTGTTCGCCCGACTTCGGGGAGCAGGGTGTTCTTGATCGGTTTGGCCAGATCGGGCCGAAGCTTTTCATCGCCTGCGACGCCTATTGGTATGGCGGCAAGCTGCAGGACGTGAAGGCCAGGGTGGCGACCGTGACGAAGCAACTCGGCGCGACATGCCTCGTCGTCCACTATGCAGGGGATGCCGCCGCGGTCGCCGACGAAACACCCGGCGCCAAGACGCTGGACGACTTCATCGCGCCCTTCGAGCCGCGTTCTGTCGAGTTTACGCGCCTGCCCTTCGCGCACCCGCTCTATATCCTCTTCTCATCGGGAACGACCGGCGTTCCGAAGTGCATCGTCCACTCGGTCGGCGGCACATTGTTGCAGCACCTCAAGGAACACCGGCTGCATTGCGGAATTCAACCCGGCGAGAAGCTTTTCTATTTCACCACATGCGGCTGGATGATGTGGAACTGGCTGGTGAGCGGCTTGGCGGCAGGTGCCACGCTTTGCCTTTTCGACGGCTCGCCTTTCGCGCCTGACGGCAATGTGCTCTTCGACTTTGCGGCAGCCGAGAAGTTTGCTGTTTTCGGGACCTCGGCGAAATATATCGACGCGGTGCGCAAGAGCGGGCTGACGCCGCGCACCACTCACGACCTCTCCAGTCTTCGGCTGATGACATCGACCGGATCGCCGCTCTCGCCGGAGGGCTTCTCCTTTGTCTACGAAGGCATCAAGGAAGACGTGCAACTCGCATCTATTTCCGGTGGCACGGATATTGTTTCCTGCTTCGTCCTCGGCAACCCCTTGCAGCCAGTCTGGCGTGGCGAAATCCAGGGGCCGGGCCTCGGCCTGGCGATGGATGTGTGGGACGACGAGGGCCGGCCGGTTCGCCAGGAAAAGGGTGAACTCGTCTGTACAAAGGCCTTTCCGTCGATGCCCGTGATGTTCTGGAACGATCCTGATGGGGCGAAGTACAGGGCAGCCTACTTCGAGCGTTTCGACGATGTATGGTGCCACGGCGACTTCGCGGAGTGGACCGCGCACGAGGGCATCATCATTCACGGGCGCTCTGACGCCACCCTCAATCCCGGCGGCGTCCGCATCGGAACCGCGGAGATCTACAATCAGGTCGAACAGATGGGCGAAGTCGCGGAGGCTCTCTGCATCGGCCAGGAATGGGATGACGATGTCCGCGTGGTTCTGTTCGTGCGCCTCGCGCCCGGCGTATTCCTGACCGATGACCTGACGAAGGCGATCAAGAGCCGCATTCGCACAGGCGCCTCGCCACGGCATGTGCCGGCAAAGATCATTGCCGTCAGCGATATTCCTCGCACCAAATCGGGGAAAATCGTTGAACTTGCGGTGCGCGAGGTCGTCCACGGTCGGCCGGTCAAGAACAAGGAGGCGCTTGCCAATCCGGAGGCGTTGGATCTCTTCGCGGGGCTTGCCGAACTGCGCGCGTGAGCAACGGGTGCAACCGGCCACTACAAGCTTTCACCGTTAACAGATTGAAGGCTGCGGCAACTTTTCGCTAAGAAACGTTGGTCATGAATGAATTTAACTTGGGGCTGCAGATGAACGAGGCAGCCGGAGCCTTGGGCTCCTGAAACATGATGTTGCTTAACTAAGCCCTTGTTGAACAGCACACCCCAACTCTCAGGCAGCCCCTCCGGCTGCCTTTTTTCGTTCAGCCTGCAAGGACCCGCTGTGACGGGAAGGCGATCTCTACCAGCGTGCCTTCGTTGGGTGCGGAACTGATCGCGAAAATGGCCCGGTTGGCATCGACCATCGCCTTGGTCAGCGGCAGGCCGAGTCCCGTACCTTCGCCACGCGGCCGAGACTGTGCGGACACCTGACGGAACGGCTTCATGGCTTGGTCCAGTTCGCTCCGTGTCATGCCGACGCCGGTATCGCGCACCCGCAAGACGACGCTGCCGTTTGCCTCATAGGAGGTGGAGACGACAATCTGTCCGCCCGCCGGCGTGAACCGTATCGAGTTCGACAGGATGTTGAGTGCAATCTGCTTGACCGAACGGAGGTCGGCGACGACGTCAGGCACGGCCTGGGATAGGGCTGTGCGGATGATGACTCGCTGGCTGTTGGCCTGCGGCTGGAGGAGCGAGACCGCCTCCGAAACCGCCTCGTTCAGGTCGATGGCGCCGAAATCGAGGTCCATTTCGCCGGCCTCGATCTTCGAGATATCCAGCAGGTCGTTGACGATATCGAGGACATGGCGTCCGGAACGACCGATGTCGTTGGCATACTCGACATAGCGCGGATGCCCGATCGGGCCGAAGCGCTCGCTCGCCATCATGTCGGAAAAGCCGATGATCGCATTGAGGGGCGTACGGATCTCATGGCTGACGCGCGCGAGGAAGTCGGTCTTGTGTTCGCTCGCCGTCTCCGCTGCGCTCTTGGCGCTGCGCAGTTCATCCTCGGTACGCTTCCACTGGGTGATATCGCGGATGACCGCGCAATAGCCGCTCGAGGAGGTGAGGCGTCCCATCGTCATGAACAGCGGCACGAAGCCGCCGCCGGCTTCGCGTCCGATGACTTCGCGGCCATCGTTAAGCACGCTTGCGACGCCGTGGCCCGAGAGGCCGCCGAGGTAATCGAGCACAGCTCTTTGGCTCTCATGCGCAAACAGCATGACGAAGGGCTTTCCGCGGGTCTCGTCCTCATCGTAGTTGAACAGCGCGCTTGCCGAGCGGTTCATCGAGCGGATGTCGCCTTCAGCGCCGATCACCACGACGCCGTCGGTCGCCGTTTCCAGGATCGAGCGCAGTTCTTCGACTTCCACCTGCAGCTTGGCGACCTTCTCCAGCATCCTTTCGAACGAACGAGGCTCTGCGGGCGGCGCAGGGCGCGCGCGAACTGCCGCGTCGCTTGCCGCCGGCATCAACGCCAGCATCAAGGCGCTGCTTTCCTCCCAGCGAATGGACTGCAGCCGCGCCGTGACCGGAACGAGACTATCATCGACCGTTACCAGCATCATCGAACCGGAGCGGCCGGGACTTCCTTCGAGCTCCGAGCGCTGCAGCAGCGCATCGATGCCACCGACCTCGCCCAGGGCTTCCAGCGACTTGTAGCCGGTCAGTCGCATGAATTCCGGGTTGGCGTGGATCAACTGGTCGCCCGCATGCACGAGGACGGCGACAGGCAGCTGGTCGATGGCAGCCGCGGACAGGCCGGCGCCCATCTTTGCGCGCGGCGGAATGAAGCTCGCCAGCATATCCATCTGGCTGACGGTTTCTTCCAACCCCTCGGTCACACCGTCGTCGGGTGCGGAGGCCGAAGTGACCGTCTCGGGTTGGTTGACAGAAGGCTGTGCCTCGTCACCCTCTTTCTGTTCAGGCGAGGCGTCTACCGAATCGTCCTCGAATGCGGAGGATTGATCAGCATGCATACTGGCCTTCGGCGTTTCCGCTGCCGCGATGTCGCGCTTCCCGGTTTCGCTTACCCGAGGCTCGTCGTCGCTGCGCGGCTCGCGAACGCCGAAGGCTTCGAGACGCTTGGCGATCTCGCGGAAATTTGCCTGCTCGGCGGAGGTGAGCTGCGGCCCGGCCCCGTGGAGCTGTACGATCTTGTCGGTCAGGCGGCGGCTCGGACTTTCGACGATCCGCAGGGCCGGCGGCTCTGCTGATGGTTGTGGTTTCGTCGGCTCGGGTGTCGCCTCAATGTCAGCTTCGGTGGTTGCGGCCTCTTCTGCAGCCGGCTCGAAAGCCGGGGCGGCCGTCTCCACCACCGTCGGCTCGCTGGTCGCCACTTCATCAGCGAGCGCCGACAACGCTGCGTCGTCAGAGGTTTCCGCCTGCTGCTCGAGCGCTGCCGCGTCGATGCCGTTCGGGCCAAGTGTCAGGCCTAGCGCCAAAGGATCTTCGGCGGCATCGGACAGGCGCACGACACCGAAGCCGCGAAAACCGTCGAATTCCCGGCTTCGGGTGTAGGTGGGCAGGGCCGCGAGGTCGACCGGGACTGCCAGACTCGTCCCTTCGATCGGCCAGTTGATTGTCTTGCCCGACCATGTGTCGCGCCGCGCCAGAGCTTCGCTGATCTTGCCATCGGGATCGAGATTGAAGAGTGCCGAAATATCGCTGAAGGGCGTGCCGACGATGTCAGCCGCATGTGGTCCGACCGCCTCGGCAAATTCGCTCGACACCTCGCTGAACCGTCCCGCCGCGTCGATTTTCCAAACAAATCGGGTCGCGCGGCTATTTGGATTGAACACAAAGGTACCCGCCTTGGCGGCCCGGGCTGGCTCCGACTGCTCTATCTCAGGGGCGACGGCGGCATCCTGATCGGCGGCGGCTCCCACATGTTCGGTTGCTGGTGCTTCCGCAGGACTGTATGCGACGGCAGCGGCCACAGCGGGTTCATCCGTCAGGCGTTCCGGCGTTGTCTCGGTTGCGTTCGGTTCCTCGGCAGCCTCGTCCGTCGGAGCCGGCAGCGGTTCGGCTTCCTGGCCCATCGCTTCAGCGCCGATCGCCTCCTCGGCGATTGCGGCAGCTTCCGTGGTCATGGCTTCGGGTTCGCCCTCGTGATTGTTCTCCTCGGGAAGCTCTTCCATGTCCTCGATGCCAGCAATGGCATCGATCGCGTCGACAAAGCTCGCGACCTGCGGTGCCTCCTTATGGTTAACGGCGGCTGTGGAAAAGTCCTCTGCGGGCGCCTGAGAGTCGATCGGGTCGAGATGCCCGATGACGGTTTCAACGGCGAATAGGAGATTGAGGGCCGGCTCGTCACTGAGTCGTCCGACGGCGGCCGGAAGGAGGCCCTTGCCGGTGGCAACGGGCCGTTTCACCAATCGGTCCGCGTGGCCGCCCGCAAGCGTCGTCATGGCCTTGGCGGTTTGCTCCGTGACGCCCAGCGCGGCAAAACCGGGCGACGCGGCGATGATTTCGCCGTCGGCGCCGATCACAGCCATATGCGTATCCGGATCGTCGAGTCCCTTGAGCATCCGTTCGGCGGATGCCTTGATCGACAGGGCGTTGGTCGCAACCGGCAGGGACAGAAGAACCGCGCGCTCCCCGGAAGAAAGGCGGATCAGTTCGACAGTTGCCTGAACGGCAACACGTTGGAAGCCCCGGGCAATGCGGATCATAAAGTTGCGGCTGTCGCCGACATTCACGAGCTGCCGGGCTGTGGCTTCCAGCTGGCGAAAGGTGATGTCAGCCGCATTTATGCCTTGGTCGAGCAGATCGTAGACCGCCGATTGCCCGAAGAGCTCGGCGCCGGCGCCGTTCGCCCAGAGCGCGCGGCCGAGATCCGCCGACAGCAGCACCATCGCTTCGCCACGCGAAAAGCGTTCCCGTACCCGGGCATGCACGGCGATGTCGATGAACGGGTACTGCACTGCGGGCATGATCGAACCTTCGGCTTCGGTCATCGTGAAAATTAATAGTCTATTAATAACGATAGCCCGGAACGGGGTCCAGAACGGCGTCCGGCTTTCGGCTGGAAAGGTTAACGCATTGTGCGTCGCACAAGTATGTTGCAATGCACAAAAATCTGCGCTATATAATGGACATCTAACCTACGAGGCCATCACGCATGCCGAGGCAAAAGGAGCGCAAACCAATGGCTAACATAAAGATGGACGACGTTTTTTCAATGTCGTCGTTTGATCCTTCCAAGTTCACTGAATCTTTCCGCGACTTCGCGGAAAAGGGCGCACAGCAGTCGCGTGAAGCCTATGCCAAGATGAAGAGCGCCGGCGAAGAAGCGAGCAAGACGCTCGAAGTCACGGTTCAGACTGCCCAGGCCGGCGCTGTTGAAATCGGCCACAAGGCGATCGACGCTCTGCGCACGAACGCGGAAAACTCGCTGACCCACATGGAAGCGCTGCTTGCAGTCAAGTCGGTCGCCGAGCTCGTCGAACTCCAGACGACTTTCCTGCGCAAGCAGGTCGAGCTGACGATCGAGCAGGCGAAGACCATGCAGGAAACCTCCAAGCAGGTTGCCGAAAAGCTTGCGAAGCCTTCCAAGGAAGCAGCTGAAAAGGTCATGGCCTCCTTCAAGGCGGCCTGATTCTTTAACAGGACACACGAAGAGGCTGGACCATTTGTCCGGCCTTTTTGTATATTGGGGCGAGATAGGGCTTGAATTAATTTCCAAGTCCTCGTATGTGACCCCCGTCGCGTCGGACGCGACTTGTGCGGTTGTAGCTCAGTTGGTTAGAGCGCAGGTTTGTGGCACCTGAGGTCGGAGGTTCGAGACCCCCCAACCGTACCATTCTTCCACAATGAAATCAGAGTACAACCGACCCTGTCCGCCCGGGAACCATGTTCCGGGAATGCTACTTGGAACTTGTCTCGAACATCTGGCGCGTTGAAGGTCTAGGCGTTCTGCAATTGGCGTGGCAATACCGCCAAAAGCTCGTCGGGTCAGCTTCCGCCGTCCGCGCCCTCCCAAAAAGAGGTGGCATTGCGAATGTTTTTCGAGATCCCCCGTTCTTCCCGCCACGTGCGTCCCGTGTCCTCAACTATCGGCTTGCGGTCCGGAGAGAATATATAGTTATCGTAGCCTGCGACGGCGCGCTCCAAGGCCGAATTCACACCTGAATAGAATTGCTTCTCCGGATCGAAGAGCGGGTCCATAAGAACGGCGCTCATCCTGGCGAAATTGCCCTCAATAACCGAGGGAGATGTCGTGAATTTCGGATAAGTTCTAGGAAGCGGAAGCTTGATGCCTAAGATGGTCGTGTAGCGCCTGCGTCTATGAAGATATCCCCGCCTCGCTATGTCCCAGTTTTGATTGGCAGTGTGGAATGATGCCTGCTTGACGTTCTCAGACTCGAAACAAGCCTCGATGCGAGAGTCGATGTCATCCAACGCCAGCCAGTCGTCTTCCAGGTGCATGACGAAGCCGCTCGTCGTCGACGACCAGAGCCTTTTCACTGCGGAACCAAAGCCCGCGTCAAAGGGCGTGAAAATAACAGGTGATGGGAAGTAGCGCCTTACGACTTCGACGCAGGCCCCTAAGTCAGCCTCGTCTCCGAATATGGGATCAATATTTACGAAGACGTTTTGCACATCGTGGTGGGCAAATGCTCGATGGGAGAAGCTGTCCAGTGTCGCGCGCAGGAGTTCCGGTCGACGACCGGCAATGATCGTTACGTCGATTTTCACTTTTGCGTCACCTACAGATTGCCACCAATTGGCTGGCTTTCGCCCAAGCAACCCTGTATGCGAACCCGACATGGATTTGGAGTCCGTAGTGAAAAAAATCGTAAGAGAAAGGGCAAACTCAAGAACGCGACTGGGCTTTTCGTGGCATCTGAAAGGAGAAAATTCAGCGCCAATGAGATCGCGCCCTTGGTGTTTTTCCGTTCGAAGCGTCAACCGCCGATTACCTCGATCTGCTTCAGATCGAAGTCTTTGGCTCTGCGAGCGTATGTGATGTCCCGGACTATTAATGTATATGCGGCTTCCGTAGGTAGCCGGTTCGGTCAGGAGGCGGAGAACTTCGGCGACAACCTAATGGCTGATTTGCTGGAGGGAATGTTTGGCCTCAAAGCCAACTACGTCAAGCATGGCTCCGCGGAACTCCTCGGCGTTGGCAGCATTCTGGACTCCTATTACAGAAGAAAGAAGGGCGCGAGTGTTCCGCTTCTTTCAAGACGTCCCTGGAGAACGCTGCATGTCTGGGGCTCGGGTTTCATGAACGAGAATTCTGCGGCCGTGTGGCCGCAACGATTGAAATTTCATGCCGTCCGCGGGCCGCTCACGGCCGCGAGAGTGAAGCAACGTTTGCCGTTGGGCGACCCGGCTCTCCTTCTCCCCAGGCTCTGGCCTATGCGGGGCATTAAGCAATTCGCTGTTGGAATTATCCCTCATTTTGCAACCCTTCCGCTTTTCAGGGACAGGTACGCGAGCAGCCTTCCTAAAGGATGGCAGATTATCGATCTCCTGCAGAAGCCGAAGGAGATTTGCGAGCTGATTTCGGCGTGTGACGTGATCGTCTCCAGCAGCTTGCACGGGCTCATTGTCGCCGATGCTTACGTTGTACCGTCAAGGTGGGTAGCGCCGGAAAACTCTATTAAAGGCGATGGCTTCAAGTTCAGAGACTATGAGGCACAGCGAGGAGTTGCGTTTTCGCCTCCGGTCGAGTTCCATGAAATATTGAGCAATGGAATCAAGGGCGAAGACCTAACTGTCTCCACGCCAAGCAACCAGTTGCTTGACCAGCTAGTTTCGTCTTTTCCTTTCAAGTGACTTCCAAGATTCTGGGCCATCCTGATCGCTCTCCAAGTATGGTCGGTCTCAAAGGCTTATCACCGGCGAACCCGGAAAGCTTAGCCAGAGCACCGCTTCGCCTGCCGCGCGAGTGGGGACAAGGCGAATGCCCCGTTCCCCCCAAGCGCATACTAATCAATACTTCGATGGAACGTAGAGTTCTGGCGGCAGCACCTTGCGCTCGTAGTCCGGATTGAAGACGCGGTTGGGCAGGGTGATCTCCTCGTGCGGCACCTCAGTGTAAGGGATCTGACGCAACAGGTGATCGATGCAGTTCAGCCGTGCCCGCTTCTTGTCGTTGCCTTCGACGATATGCCACGGGGCTTCCGGAATGTTGGTGCGCGCGAAGGTCTCTTCCTTCGCCTTGGTATAGCCTTCCCAGCGGACGCGCGATTGCAGGTCCATCGGCGAAAGCTTCCACTGCTTCAGCGGGTCGTGGATGCGCACGAGGAAGCGCATCTGCTGCTCTTCATCGGTGATCGAGAACCAGTATTTGACAAGCCGGATGCCTGAGCGAACGAGCATGCGTTCGAATTCCGGCACGTCGTTGAAGAACTCCTCGACTTGGTCCTCGCTCGCAAAGCCCATCACCCGCTCCACGCCCGAGCGATTGTACCAGGAGCGGTCGAAAAGAACGATTTCGCCCCCGGCAGGCAGATGCGGGACATAGCGCTGGAAGTACCACTGCGTCTTCTCGCGGTCGGAAGGCGCGGGCAGGGCGACGGCGCGGACAACGCGCGGATTGAGGCGTTGCGTGATGCGCTTGATCACGCCGCCCTTTCCGGCGGAGTCGCGACCCTCGAAGATCACGACGACCTTCTCCTTATTATAGACCACCCAATCCTGAAGCTTGATCAACTCCGCCTGCAGTGAAAGCAGCGCGCGAAAATAGTCGAGCCGCGGGATCGATGCCGGATGGGCGTTGCGATAGATTTTGCGGATCGCGTCTGACAGCGCCGGCTCCGAGAGTTCCAGCTCGTAGTCCTCATCGATGGTGTCTGCCAGTTCGGCTTCGAGCCAATCGGACTGGTTGATGTCGGATATGTTGTTCATAGGCGTTCACCCTCGATGCGTTCGTGGCGCGGTTTGAAACGTGGCGGCATGGCGACGATGTCTCTGAACAGTCGTCATCTTCCAGCAGATCTTTAGTCGGATTTATTCCCTTAGAATGAACCTCCTGTGACACTCGGCGTGGGCTTTGCTGCGTTCGAAGAGTGGTCGCTTTTTGCGTGCGCCCGCCGAGTGAATGAGGGCCGGGCAGTAACCTAGGGGCGGTGTCACATGAACCGCGGATGCGCTTTCATCGAGAACTCGTCTCCCGGCCTTTGTCGTCTCATTTGCCCAGTTTCGGCCGCAAATGATTCGCCCGAAACATGCGCCCATGCCTAAGAATAGGTGACAAATCGCCGCGTGCGAGACGTTTTTTCAACAGGTGGCAACGTCCATGTGGCCGGCGAGGCGGTCAGGAAAATGTGCTTTGCTAACAAGGGGCAATCAGATTTTGCCCACTTGCCCGAGGCTCCGTTGCCGCGCTCTCGTTGATCACGGATTAACCGTACTGCATTGCAAATCGTGATCGGGGGTGTCATTTTCCGGTCGGGGGTTAATTCAGAGTGATTTCAGAAGGAGACGTAAATGTCCATTTCGCTCAGCAATCTGGATGCATCCAAGGCTACCGCCGTTTCGGCCGTGAATGTAGCCGCTGCTGTACGTGCCGCTCGAGAGGCCGTAGGCTATAGCCTCGACGACCTCGCAGTGACTTGTGGCCTGGTTGTTAATGAGATTGAGGAAATCGAGAGTGGTGAGGATGCTGATCCCGCCAAGCTCAAGCGGATCGCCTCTGCATTGCAGGTGCCGCTCTCATCGTTTGCTCCGATGTGATAATGACCTCAGGGCCGGGCAGGCAGTCGCCCGCCTGGCCTTGCCTCTCCCAAAAACGCCTGTAACACCGCCCTTCATCTTTTCTTAACCATCTCCTCCGAACCGCTGAACGCTCTTGCTCGCGAAGGGTAATTTTACCGCCGCTGATTGTCCGGTGCGTTAGCAACTTCATCGCAAATGTCCGCCCTCGAACGAGCCGGGTGCCTGTGCACTTCGGCGGTTTTGTGTATAGAGGAGAGGGCAATGAGCCGGGCTCGACGCATTGGCGCCACGCGGATTGATTTGAACGAGCTCATCAAGCGTAGCGCGCTTGCCGTCCTTGCCATTCTTGCGGTCTTGCTCCCAGTCCTGAAAGTCAGCTTGGTCAGCGAGTCGGACGATATCGTTCTCGGGGATTTCCGGTTGCTGGGTGGGGCGGCCTATCTGCTGCTGGTGGCCTTTCTGTGCGGCCTTTCTACCGTTGTCATCGATAGCATGCGGGCACATTCGCGCTTCATCGACATTGCCGGATTGATCATCGCGGTCGCGGCCGTCTCGCGCGCTGCCTATAGTCTCAGCGCGAGCCTTATACGCAATCCGATCGCGGTTGATGCACCTCCGCAGAGGCTGGATCAGTTGGCGCAAGTCTCCTTGTCCTATGGCAGCGTTCCGCTGTTGCTCATCCTGTTCGGCGCCTTGTGGCAGTCGCGAAAATCCTGGCGCAGCTAAGCGATCGATTGGGGATGGAACCGCGCTCGCTCCTTGGACGTTCTAGCCGATAGGAGAAATGCACATGTCGAAGACGCTTCTATATGGCGCGACCAAGGTGGATGAAGGCAACGAAGCCTATTCCGCCATTGCGAGCCTTGAGCAATTCCAGTGGCGGAACCGTGTCCTTGTCATCTTTGCAGACAAGGGAAACGCGCGGGCTGCTCGCCAGGAAAACCAGTTGCTTGCCGATCGCGATGCCTTGCAGGACCGCGATATGGTCATTCTCAAGATCGTCGGCGGCAGTGTCAGGGAGCTTTTCGGCGCTGGCGAAAAGCTGGACGCTGCGGCGATTGCCCGCGATTTGGGTGATCCGACTGCCGGAGAGTTCGCAGCCTTTCTCGTCGGCAAGGATGGAACGGTAAAGCTCAAGGTGAGCGAGCCGGTCACCAGCGCCGAACTGTTTGCGATCATCGACAGCATGCCGGTGCGCGCTGCCGAAGTTGCGGCAGAGAAGCAGCAGACGAGCGAAGAATCTGAGAAGCGCGACTGACCCTGCCGCGTTGACCCGATGTTACAGGAATATGTGGCGCTCGGCGGCCACGAGTTCCTGCAGGAAATCGGAAACGGTACGCACCCGCACGAGTTCGCGTGCGCTTTCATGAAACGTCGTCCAGTACGCTCGCCGGATCGAGATATCGGGCAGGATGCGCACGAGTTCGAGATTCTGCCGGGCAATATAGTCGTGCAGGATGCCGATCCCAGCGCCGGAAAGCACGGCTTCTGTCTGCCCCGTCGCCGAAGAAATCTCGAAGGCGGCGTTCCAGTTCCGCATCACCTCGCCGGTGAAGTTCAGCGATTGTGAAAAGATCAGGTCCTCAACATAGCCGATCCGCCGGTGCTGTTTCAGCGCCTCGACGTTGGCGGGCTGGCCATTAAGTTCGGCATAGCTTCGTGATGCATAAAGGCCGAGCGTGTAGTCGGTGAGCTTGGCCGACACGAGCCGGCCTTGTTCGGGCCGCTCCAGCGTGATGGCGATATCCGCCTCACGCTGTGAAAGCGAGAATGATCGCGGCACCGGCACAAGCTGGATCTTCAGTTCCGGATGACGCTCGATCAGTCGACCCATGCGGGGCGCGAGAAAGGAAACGCCGAAACCGTCGGGCGCTCCCACCCGCACCGTCCCGGCGATTGCCGTATCGGTACGGCCAAGATTTGCCTGCACGGACAGCATTTCGGTTTCCATCCGCTCCGCAGAGGCGAGGAAAACCTCGCCCTCGGCCGTCAGCTCGCAGCCATTTGTGCGGCGGACGAAGAGGCGGCTCTTCAGCGCCTCTTCCAACGAGGTGAGCCGTCGAGAGAGGGTGGCATGGTTGAGCCCCAGACGTTTCGAGGCGGCAAGGATCTGCCCGGTGCGGGCCACGGCCAGGAACATGCGGACATCGTCCCAGTTCATGGCTTGCCACGCATCATGATCGGGTCGACGTCGATGAGCGTCAGGGACTTCACCATTCCCGCGGTTCTGTTCTTGTATTTGAGGAAATGCGGTGTCTGCAGGTGCGCTTCGTAGGCTGCCTGGTTCGCATAGACCTCGAGGATACGGATCTTTTGCGGACTGTCCTTGAGGGAAACGGCGTTCAGCGACAGAACGCCGGGCTCCAGTGCGACAGAGGCCTCGATCTCCTCGGTCAACAGAAGGCGATAGATTTCAAGCTGGTCGGGATCGATTTCGAGCTCGGCCATTCTGACAACCAGTTTCCTGCTCATCGAAGCACTATCTCCTCTTCAGTTTGCATCGACCGTGGTAGTCTAGCGGAGTCCTGCGTGGACCTTGAGAGAAGCATCAGCTCGATCAGCTGGGCTTCAATTTACGCACAACGGTTGCTTATCTCAGCGCATTGATTTGTGCAAATTGAAGTGTGATTGTTTCGGCATCCAAAAACAGGAGGAGGCACATCCATGCGTGAGATCGGTCATTTCATCGGCGGTAAGCACGTCGCCGGCACCAGCGGCCGCACCAGCAACGTCTTCAACCCGGCAACTGGCGAAGTCCAGGCCACTGTGGCGCTGGCAAATGTCGAGGAACTGCGCGCCGCAGTCGAGAACGCCAAGGCCGCTCAGCCAAAGTGGGCGGCGACGAACCCGCAGCGCCGCGCCCGCGTCTTCTTCAAGTTCGTCGAATTGCTGAACAAGCACATGGATGAACTCGCTGTCCTCCTCTCGACCGAGCACGGCAAGACAGTCGAAGATTCCAAGGGTGACATCGTTCGTGGTCTTGAGGTCTGCGAATTCGTCTGTGGTATTCCGCATCTGCAGAAGGGCGAATTCACGGAAGGCGCCGGCCCGGCAATCGACATGTACTCCATGCGCCAGGCGGTCGGCATCGGTGCGGGCATCACCCCGTTCAACTTCCCGGCCATGATCCCGATGTGGATGTTTGCGCCGGCAATAGCCTGCGGCAACGCCTTCATCCTGAAGCCGTCCGAGCGCGACCCGTCCGTGCCGCTGCGTCTCGCCGAACTCATGATCGAAGCAGGCCTCCCGGCAGGCATCCTCAACGTCGTCAATGGCGACAAGGCTGCCGTCGACGCTATCCTGACGGATCCGGATATTGGCGCGGTCTCCTTCGTCGGCTCCACGCCGATTGCCCGCTACGTCTACGGAACGGCCGCCATGAACGGCAAGCGCGCCCAGTGCTTCGGCGGCGCGAAGAACCACATGATCATCATGCCTGATGCAGACATGGACCAGGCCGTCAACGCACTGATGGGCGCAGGTTACGGCTCTGCCGGCGAACGCTGTATGGCGATCTCGGTCGCCGTCCCGGTCGGCGAGGAAACCGCCAATCGCCTCGTCGAGAAGCTGACGCCGAAGATCGAATCGCTGCGTATCGGCCCCTACACGGACGAGAAGGCCGATATGGGTCCGCTCGTTACCAAGGAAGCCTACGCCCGCGTCAACGGACTGATCGATCGTGGCGTCGAGCAGGGTGCAAAGCTCGTCGTCGATGGCCGCGGCTTCAAGCTGCAGGGTTATGAAGACGGATATTTCGTCGGCGGTACGCTGTTCGATCATGTCACGCCGGACATGGATATCTACAAGACGGAGATCTTCGGGCCCGTTCTCTCCGTCGTCCGTGCCAAGAACTACGAGGAAGCGCTCGACCTGCCGATGAAGCACGAATACGGCAACGGTGTCGCGATCTACACCCGCGACGGCGATGCCGCCCGTGACTTCGCCTCGCGCATCAACATCGGCATGATCGGCATCAACGTCCCGATCCCGGTTCCTCTGGCCTATCATTCCTTCGGCGGCTGGAAGGCCTCGAGCTTCGGTGACCTCAACCAGCATGGTTCGGACTCGATCAAGTTCTGGACCAAGACGAAGACGATTACCGCCCGCTGGCCCTCGGGCATCAAGGACGGCGCCGAATTCGTCATGCCGACGATGAAGTAAGACGAACGAACGATGTTATTGAGTTGGGGGCTTCGGCCCCCAATTTGCGTTGAACGTGGTTCTGGCCGTCACCGAAAGTCTCGCGTGACATGATCCCGGGTTCCGGACCAAATAACGTCGCGGCAATCCGTCTCACATAAGATGATTATGATTTTCATATTTTGGAATTGTTCAAAACTAGCAAAGCCACTATATAGACCACGTGTAACTGACGATTCTGGAGATCGGCATGCGTTTGACCAAGCAGACCAACTATGCGGTTCGCATGTTGATGTATTGTGCTGCCAATGAGGGGCAGCTGAGCCGGATTCCGGAGATTGCCAAGGCATACGGTGTTTCCGAACTCTTTCTGTTCAAGATCCTGCAGCCTCTGAACAAGGCAGGGTTGGTCGAGACGGTTCGCGGTCGCAACGGTGGCGTTCGGCTCGGCAAGCCTGCGAAAGACATCAGCCTCTTCGACGTGGTTCGCGTCACGGAAGACAGTTTTGCAATGGCTGAGTGTTTCGAGGATGACGGCATGGTCGAGTGCCCGCTTGTCGACAGCTGCGGTTTGAACTCCGCCTTGCGCAAGGCCCTCAACGCTTTCTTCGACGTGCTGGCGCAATATTCGATTGACGACCTCGTCAAGGCGCGGCCGCAGATCAACTTCCTGCTGGGCCTGACCGGCGAGCACGAACGCCGCAAATCCCCCGTCGTGGCACCCGCTGCCTGATCGGCGATGACGAAATTTTGATCCGGCCGCGGCAGCGTCAAATGCCGCGGCCGTTCCGTTCTAGGGGAGTTTTTTGTCGGGAGTTTCGCGTGACGCGTGTGTGAAAAGGTCGCAGCTGGCGCGAAATTATACCAAATGCGACAAGAATCACGTTTATTCAGTCCGTTTATTTCTAAGTGCGGCCCATTTTTGGCGGAAAATTACTAAAGTTGCCCATCTGGAAGAATTTTCCACTTCGGTCGTTGATTTCAGCAAACAAATGTCGTTCCATCTGCCGTCATTCCGGGTTCCCCGGGATCTCAAATAAAAGAACAAACCTGGGAAACGATATCATGAAAAAGATGTCTGTCTTGCTGGCCGCGACGGTCCTGGCTTCGGCCATGGCATCCGCAGCCTGGTCTAAAACGCTCGTTTACTGCTCTGAAGGGTCGCCGGAAGGCTTCGATCCGGGCATTTATACCGCAGGCACCACCTTCGATGCCTCCTCGCGTACGGTTTACAGCCGTCTCGTCGAGTTCCAACATGGCAAGACCGAAATTGAGCCGGGCCTGGCCGAAAGCTGGACGGTTTCCGACGACGGTACGGTCTACACCTTCAAGCTGCGTCCGGGCGTCAAGTTCCAGACGACCGAATTCTTCACGCCGAGCCGCGATCTGAACGCTGACGACGTCGTCTTCTCGTTCGAGCGCCAGCTGAAGGCTGACGGCCCCTGGGCCAAGTACGTTGCCGGCGTTTCATACGAATATGCCGCGGGCATGGGCTTCCCGGAACTCATCAAGTCCGTCGAGAAGGTCGACGACCTGACCGTCAAGTTCACCCTGAACCATCCGGAAGCACCGTTCCTCGCCGACCTGGCAATGGACTTCGCGTCCGTCCTGTCGAAGGAATATGCTGACAAGCTGCAGGCTGACGGCAAGATGGAACAGATGAACCAGATGCCGCTCGGCACCGGTCCGTACACCTTCGTTGCCTACCAGCCGGATGCTGTCATCCGTTACAAGGCCAACGAAACCTACTTCAAGGGCAAGGAAAAGATCGACGATCTCGTGTTCGCGATCACCCCGGACGCTTCCGTCCGCGCTCAGAAGCTGAAGGCCGGCGAATGCCACATCATGCCGTATCCGAACGCGGCTGACATCAAGGACCTGCAGACGGACTCGAACCTGAAGGTTCTGGAACAGCCAGGCCTGAACGTTTCCTATCTCGCGTACAACACGCTCCAGGCTCCGTTCGACAAGGCCGAAGTGCGCAAGGCGCTGAACATGGCGATCAACAAGCAGGCGATTGTGCAGGCCGTCTTCCAGGGTGCTGGCCAGGTTGCCAAGAACCCGATCCCGCCGACGATGTGGTCGTATAACGACGACATCAAGGATGACGTATACAACCCGGACGAAGCAAAGAAGATGCTCGAAAAGGCTGGCGTCAAGGATCTCAGCATGAAGATCTGGGCTATGCCGGTTTCGCGTCCGTACATGCTGAACGCACGTCGCGCCGCTGAACTGATGCAGGCTGACCTTGCCAAGGTCGGCGTCAAGGTCGACATCGTCACCCACGAATGGGCTGAATACCTCAAGCTCTCCAAGGACAAGGCCCGTGACGGCGCTGCGATCCTCGGCTGGACCGGCGATAACGGCGACCCGGACAACTTCCTTGACACCCTGCTCGGCTGCGAAGCCGTCGGCGGCAACAACCGTGCACAGTGGTGCAACAAGGAATTCGACGATCTCGTGAAGAAGGCCAAGAAGACCGCTGACGTCGCAGAGCGCACCAAGCTCTACGAACAGGCGCAGGTCGTCTTCAAGAAGGAAGCTCCGTGGGCGACGATCGATCACTCCACGGAATTCGTACCGATGAGCGCCAAGGTTTCCGGCTACGTGCAGGATCCGGTTGGTGTTCACCGTTTCGACGGCGTTGATATCGCCGAGTAATCAAAATTATGCAAAGATGCCCGGCAATCCCGGGCTTGGCCGGCGGTCAGGTTTGATACCTGACCGCCGGAACACTATGGACACTTGCCAATGTTGCGATTTCTCATCGGACGCCTCGCGATCCTGATCCCAACCTTCATCGGCGTTTCACTCATCGCCTTCTCGTTCATCCGCCTGCTGCCCGGTGACCCGGTCATGCTGATGTCGGGCGAGCGCGTGATGGCGCCGGAACGCCATGCCCAGGTCATGCATGATCTCGGCCTCGATCGACCCGTCTATGTTCAATACCTGGATTACCTCGGTAACGTGGTGCAGGGTGATCTGGGCTCGTCGATCGTTACCAAGCGCCCGGTTCTGCAGGAGTTCGGCTCGCTCTTTCCGGCGACGCTTGAGCTTTCGCTTTGTGCGATCATTTTTGCCATCGTGCTTGGCATTCCCGCCGGCGTCTTCGCCGCGGTCAAGCGAGGAACCTGGTTCGACCAGAGCGTGATGGGCGTTGCCCTCGTCGGCTACTCGATGCCGATCTTCTGGTGGGGCCTGCTGCTCATCGTTCTCTTCTCGAACACGCTGCATTGGACACCCGTGTCCGGCCGCATTTCGCTGATGTATTTCTTCAAGCCGGTCACCGGCTTCATGCTGATCGACAGCCTGCTCTCCGGCCAGGCCGGTGCATTCAAGTCGGCGTTCGTCTCGCTCATTCTGCCGACGATCGTTCTCGGCACCATTCCGCTTGCGGTCATCGCGCGACAGACGCGCTCGGCCATGCTGGAAGTGCTCGGCGAAGATTATGTTCGCACCGCGCGCTCCAAGGGTCTCGCCCCCATCCGCGTCGTTGGCCTGCACGCGCTTCGCAACGCGATGATCCCGGTCGTGACGTCGATCGGTCTGCAGGTCGGCGTGCTGCTCGGCGGCGCGATCCTGACGGAAACGATCTTTTCCTGGCCGGGCTTCAGCATGAACACCGTCACGTTGATGGCGTTCTCGGCGCCATTGCCCACTTCAATGGAAGGGGTGCCGGCGCGCAAGGCTTCCTTCAGCGCTTTGTCGGTGATC
>Ga0207426_1001123_pt1 | contig 24393 bp, 21 predicted proteins | sample AraplaMF_Cvi_mMS_FD_184265 | JGI IMG/M metagenome (GOLD analysis project Ga0207426, IMG submission 184265) | Arabidopsis root microbial communities from the University of North Carolina, USA - plate scrape MF_Cvi_mMS (SPAdes) (version 2) | ecosystem: Host-associated > Plants > Roots > Endosphere... | reverse complement strand
TTCACGGGCATCGCTATGCCCGCTTTCGAAGTCTCACCCGCGTCGCATGCCAGTGCCTGCTGGCTGCAGCCGCCCAAAACATCAAGAAGATCGCCATGGCGCTCACCAAGCCACCCAGACCAGCCATGGCATGAGGGCCAGAGGCCGCCAACTTCGCCCCGCCTCAGAACCCAACTAAAACAACCAACGTCCAAAAAACAAACCCGCCGAAAATATCGACGGGTTTGTCAGCAGTCTGGGGGCGCATCGACGATGCGCCCCTTTCCTGTGCAGGTCCTGCCGCCGCACCTCAGCCTTCGCCGTCCTTGATGTAGACATCAGCGAAGTTGGACTGCACACCCTCGGCCCCGATCGTGTGGTTCTTGACCCGCTTGTTGAAGACGGTGACGTTCTCCAGTGAAATCAGGTTCACCACCGGCACTTCGTCGGCAACGATCTTCTGGAAGGCGAAGAATTGCTGCTTGCGTTTCGCATCGTCGATCTCGACGGATGCGGCTTCGAGCAGCTTGTCCACCTCGGGGTTGTTGTAGTGACTGGCGTTCGAGAACGGCAGGCCGAGCTTGAAATTCTTTGACCAGTAGATGCGCTGCACGCCAAGCGTTGGATCGAACTGGTTGCCGAGATATTCGGCCGTCACATCGAAGGCACGGTCGGTGTAGACCTTCTTGATGTAGGTGGAGAAGTCGTAGGAATCGATCGTGGCGTTGATGCCGATGCGCGTCAGGTTCTGCTTCAGATATTCGGCGACCCGCTTGAAGCCTTCGTTGTAGGAATTGTGGGTCAGTCGCAGGTTGAAGCGGACGCCGTCCGCTCCGCGCTTGTAGCCGGCCTCGTCTAGCAGCTGTTCAGCGGCTTTCAGGTCGAAGGCGTAGGGCTTGATCGAGGTGTCGAGATAGCGCGGCAGGAAGGTGCTGATCGGGGTCGGCGAAACATGGCCGTAGCCATACCAGACGGTGTTCAGGATGACGTCGAGGTCGATGGCGTGGGCGATCGCGCGGCGAACGCTGACATTCTTCAGATACTCGTTGTCGAGATTGAAGATCAGCTGCGTCTGGTCGCCCTTGGTCTCGTAGCCGCGTGAATCGACGGCAATGTTCGGCAGTGCCTTCACACGTTCGAGATCGCTCAACGGAATGGGATTGTCGCCGCCGATATCGAATTCGCCGGTCTCAAAACCGGCTGCGCGGGCTGCCCCATCGGGCACGAAGCGCACAATGACCTGGTCGAGATAGGGTTTGCCGGCGTCCCAGTAATCAGGATTACGCTCGAGGATGATATGCGATCCGCGTACCCACTCCTTGAAGACGAATGGTCCCGTACCGATCGGGGCACTGCCATTCGGATTGGTTGGGACGTCAGCGATCTTGACGCCGTCATAGACGTGCTTGGGCACGATCGGCGACTCGGCCCCGTAGAGAGCACTCAGCAGATAGGGCGCCGGTTTGGAAAGCCGGATCACGGCGGTCAGCGGATCGGGCGTTTCGACCTTCGTGACATTGGCGAAGGTGCCGCGGCCACGCGGGTGGACCTGCTTCAGAAGCTCGATGGAATAAGCAACGTCGTCCGATGAGAAGGGCTTGCCGTCATGCCACTTCACGTTCGGGCGGAGCTTGAAGGTGTAGTTCAGTCCATCGTCGCTGATTGACCATTCCGTGGCGAGCTGTGGCTTCGGTGTCAGATCGAAGTCGTAGGTCAAAAGACCTTCGGTGATCTTCGGGCTGACTTTCTGGGTACCGCCTGCGGTGTGGGCCAGCGCCAGGATCGTCGGCGGCTCCGGCTCGACAATGAAGTTCAAGGTGCCGCCCCTTGTCGGTGCCGTAGTCTCGGCGAAGGCGTTAATCGGTAGGAACGCTGTAAGGCCTGTCGCGGCAAGAAGCTTGTTGAGCTGGCGTCTGCTGATGTCCATGAATACCCCCTGAATTGCGATGGACGCCTCTATCAAAGCGTCGTCGCCGGCATCATCGGGCAGCGTGGAGCAGAATTGGAAGAATGTTTTTCTCCGTGTCCGGGAAAGGAAAACTTCGCGCCCGGGTTTCGGTAGTGGGCGTGGGTTGTTGTAATCTATTAAAAATATAGACATTCACGAAAATGAGTTTTTGCATCTCCGATCAATGCTCGCAGCGCAAGAAAATGTTCCGCCGGCAGGGTTGGAAGGAAACCCGGTTCTCGTCTTCATGTGGCGGTTTGTGGTGCAATCACGCAATGAGCACCTTTGCCGACTCCCGCAGAAAAGCAATCCAGCCCACGCTTGCGCGACTGCCGCCGCTGACATCGCTGCGGGCCTTCGTCGCGACGGCGCGACATCTCAATTTCGTTCGTGCTGCCGAAGAGTTGCATGTGACGTCGGCTGCGGTCGGTCAACAGATCCGCCTGCTGGAAGACTATCTCGGCCAGCCGCTCTTCAACCGGGTGCGTGGCCAGTTGCATCTGACGCCGGCCGGGCTGGCATTGGTGCCTGGACTGACCGGGGCATTCGATGCGGTTCTGACCGCCATGGCTCAGTTCGTGCAGAGCGATCATGAACAGCCGATCCGCGTTTCGGTCGCCCCGTCCTTTGCCAGCAAGTGGCTCATCCCGCGCCTTGACGCGCTACGGCGGGCCGCCCCGCGCCTTCAGGTCCTGGTCGATGCGTCGACCCAGTTGACGAACCTTGATGCCGGCGACGCCGATTGCGTGATCCGCTACGGCAGCGGTCCCTATCCGGGGCTCATCGTTGACCATCTCTTTTCCGAAGCCGTGCTGCCGGTCTGCAGCCCGGAGTTTGCGGATACGTATGGGCTGTGGGGCAAGCCGGAGGCGATCGAAGACGTGCCGCTGCTGCATGAGGAGGGCGCCGAGCATGACCAATCCTGCCCGGATTGGGGTGGATGGTTGCGCGCCGCCGGGCTTTCCTACCTGCCGTCGCAGGGTGGTTTTCGTCTCAACCAGTCCTCCCTCGTCCTTGATGCAGCGCTGGCGGGGCAGGGGCTGGGGCTCGGCAAGATCCGGCTGGCGGAAGCAGAGATCCGCTCCGGGCGGCTGGTCTGCCCCTTTGGCGTGCCGCAGCCCGTCAGTTCGTCCTATTTCTTCGCCACCACGGCGCATGCGGCGCGATTGATGCGCGTCGATCTGTTTCGCGAGTGGCTGCTCGCGGAAGCGCGCGCCCTGCAGACGATGGACGAGATCATCGCGCGCCGCGTCCGGCCGGCCGCCGACATGATGGCGGCCGAATAAGTTGTTCTTCCGGGCCCTGCCGCTCTATTTAAGCCGAAAACCCAGCCTGCGCGCGGCCGCGGCTAGCACGTGCCGGCCCTTCAGCGCCTCGACCGTGCCAATACGATTGCGGACCTGATCGGTCCAGTCGATCGCCGGCATCGCCTGCTCCGCCTGAAAGCTTCTCAATGCCTTGTTGTAGCCGGCAAGATCCCGCGCCCGGGCGTCATCCGCATATTGCTCACGATGCAGGACCGTCGATTGCGGCAGGCGTGGCTTTACGCCGGCGGGCTGCGCCGGATCGGGAAAGCCGACCGTCAGGCCGAAGACCGGGAAGACGCCGTCCGGCAAGGCGAGTTCCCGGGCCACCGTTTCCGGATCGTTGCGGATCGCACCGATGTAGCACGTCCCAAGCCCGAGCGATTCAAAGGCAACGACCGCATTCTGCGCCGCAAGTGCCGCATCGATCACGCCAAGCAGAAAGCTCTCGATATAGTCGAGGCCGTCGCCCGCCGAGCCGCCGTCCGCTGCGATCGCCCGAGGCCGGGAAAGGTCCGCGAGCCAGACGAGCAGGAGGGGTGCCTGGGCGATCTGGCGCTGATTGCCGGCAACGGCGTTCAGGCGGTTACGGCGCTCGGGGTCCTCGACGGCGACGACACTCCATGCCTGCAGGTTGGAGGAGCTGGCAGCCGACTGCGCGGCGGCAACGGCAAGTTCGACAGCGGTGTGTGGAACCGGATCCGGCAAATAGCTGCGCACGCTGCGGTGGGAGAGCAGCGTATCGATCGTTTCGTTCCAGTCGCTGCCGAGGTGCTGCGCCTGGCGATAGCGTTCGGCTGATAGCGTCGCCAGCCGGTCGGTGCCGGTTGGTTTTGCCGCAAGGGATGGTGTCATGGGAGCGTCCTTTCCGGGCCGCTATTCCGCCGCGGTGGCGTAGGGGTTGTGGGGTCGCGTGAGGCCAAGGTGACCGCGCAATGTGCGCCCGGTGTATTCGTGCCTGAACAAGCCGCGGCGACGCAGGATCGGAACCACTTCATCGACGAAGACCTCAAGCCCATGCGGCAGCACATCGGGCATGAGGTTGAAGCCATCAGCCGCACCGGCGGTGAACCATGTCTCGATATCGTCAGCGATCGCGGCAGGCGTTCCGACAATCGTGCGATGCCCGGTGCCGCCGTTGAGCGCGCGTATCAGGCCTCGAACGGTCAATCCCTGCCGCCGCGCCAGCGCCAACGTGGCCTGGAAGAACGTGTGCCCGCCGTCAGCCGGCAGCGGTACGTCCTCAGGCAATGGCTTGTCGAGTTCGAGCCTCTTCTGATCGACCTGCAGGACGCCGGCCAGCCGGGCAAGGCTGTACTCCAGCGGAATGAGGTCGCGCAGCTCTTCCTGTCTGCGCCTCGCTTCCGCTTGGGTGCTGCCGATGATGGTGGCGAGGCCCGCAAGCACAAGGATGCTGTTTTCCGAGCGACCGTAACGAGCGGCGCGACGACGCAAATCCCTGGCGTAATCCAGAGACTCTTCGAAGGATTGTGAGGCGGAGAACACGGCTTCGGCATGTTCGGCGGCGAGCTCGCGCCCGTCGTCTGATCCGCCCGCCTGCACGAGAACCGGGTGCCCCTGTGGCGGGCGCGGAATATTGTGCGGCCCATGCACGGAGAAGTGCTTGCCGTTGTGAGCGATCGGATGCACGCGGCCGGGATCGACGAAACGTCCCGTCGCGACATCGCCGACGAAGGCCTCTTCCTCCCAGCTGTCCCATAGCGCCTTGACCACGGAGGCAAATTCGCCGGCCCGCTCATAGCGGCTCGCATGGGCCACGGGCTTTTCGAGGCCGAAATTCCGGCTTTGCGCCAGATCCGCGCTGGTGACGATGTTCCAGCCCGCGCGCCCGCCGCTGGCGTGGTCGAGCGTCGCGAAGCGCCGGGCGATATTGTAGGGCTCGTTGTAAGTGGTGGAGGCCGTGCCGATCAGCCCGATCCGTTCCGTGCTGGCCGCAACAATCGCAAGCACGATCGTCGGTTCCAGCGAAGTCAGTGGGCGGAAGTCGATGCGGTCCGATATGGCCGCCTGGTCGGCCAGGAAGACGGCATCGAAGGTGCCTCGTTCCGCGATGCCAGCGACCTTGATGTAGTGGTTGATGTCGAAGGAGGCGCGCGGGTCGCTGCCTTCCATGCGCCAGGCCGCCGGGGAGAACCCCGAGTGCAGGATATTGATGTTGAGATGAAGCTGCCGTCGGCTCATTGGAATATCCCCGGCTCGGGATAGTCGCCAGTCAGGAACCAGGAGCCGACATTGCGGGTCTTGTACTCTGCCGGATTGTGGAGCGTATGGATGCGGACGTTGCGCCAGAAACGATCGAAGCCGTAGGGGCGCACGGCCGAACGAGCACCCATCACCTCGAATATTTCGCTGGTGACGTCGAGCGCGACCTTGCCGGCCAGGACATTGGCGGAGGCCACGGCGATTGCGGTTGTGCCGCGCTCCTCTGCCGTGAGCGCCGGGCCCTTGGCATAGGCCGTATCGATGGCAACCGCGGCTCTGTCAGCCAGTGCGGTAGCGGCCTGCACCTTGGCCCAGAGTTCACCGTACTGTCGCTTGATCCATGGATCGTCCGAATGGCGTTCGACACCGGAGTAGATCCACGGCCGAGACTTCGTGATCGTATAATCCCGCGCTGCGATCAGGGCGCCTTGCGCGCTGCCGATGAAGACGTTGAGGAGAACGCTCTGCTGTTGCTGCGGAATGAGAAGGGCAGCCGGATCCCTGGGGCGTTCCGGCAGGATCTCTTCATCCTTCACCGCCACATCCTTGTAGAGGACGCGACCGCTGCCGGTCTGCCGTTGGCCAATCCCATCCCAATCGTCGGCGATCGTTATGCCGTCGCGATTGGCGGGAATATAGGCGAAGCTGCGGGCGTTCGTTTCCCCGTCTTCCCATGCGACCATCAAATAGTCGGCGACATGCGAGCCGGAGGCGAATGGCCGAAAGCCGTTCAAGAGGACGCCACCTTCTATCCTCTTGCCGAAGAGGCTTTTGGAGAAGCTGTTCGTGGTGTTGCCCCAGAACCACCGACCCTCGGCCGATTGCCGCAGGATCGCGGCCGATCGTTCGTCGCTGACCCCCGTCAGGGCATTCTGGATCGGGCTGAAGTGATAGCCGAACAGGTGGCCAAGCGAGCCGTCGACCTTTGCGAATTCGCGCACGATGCGCAGAGCCGTCGAATAGGGTTGTCCCTCGCCACCGAATTCCGTGGGAATGAGGAGATTGACGAGGCCGCTCTCCTTGAGAAGCCGGACCTGCTCCGTCGGCCTCCCGCCCTGTTGATCCCGCTCGACGGCATCGACAGCGAAGATGTTCCTGAGTTCGACCGCCTTGGCGAGATAGGGATCGGTCTGGTCCGGCTCGAAGAGGAGGGGAGGTAGCAGGGCTGGTTCGAAGCCTGAGGGCTTTACGGTCATCGTCTTATCTCCGTCAGTCGTGAAGTCGCGGAAAGCCATGCCGCTCTGAAAGCAGTTCAAGAATGCGGCTGGTCTTGGAGACGAAGCGCTTGCCTTTCCAGTCCGCAGCATCGGGTGGCGGGTTGGATGCGAGGACCAGCACCGGCAAGGACTGGTTCTCCTCGCCAACCGCCTCGATGACCTGCGTGCGCGGGCGAGGGAAGTGAACTCTCCGCACCTCGATGCCGGCGGCAAGTTCGGGGAAGCTCGAAAGCAAGCCCTCGATCGCGTTGCAATGGGGGCAGACGAAGGTCTGGCCGGGGTGCTTCGGATCCGAGAAGCCGGGAGCGATGAGAAAAAGCGTATCGCGGCTCATGTCTGTTCTCCTTACTCGGCCGCGACTGCGCCGCGATTGACGGCATGGCTGTTTTCGGGACGCTTGAGGCCGAGGTTTTCGCGCAACGTCGTGCCCTCATATTCATGGCGGAAAAGACCGCGGCGGCGCAGTTCCGGCACCACAAGCTCGATGAAATCCGCAAGGCCACCCGGCATGATCGGCGCCATGATGTTGAAACCGTCGGCGCCATAGTTTTCGAAGCGCTCTTCCAGCGTATCGGCAATGTCAGTTGGCGTTCCCACCACTTGCCAATGACCGCGCGCGCCGGCGATGCGGAGGTAGAGCTGCCGGATCGTCAGCTTCTCACGCCGGGCGAGGTCCAGAACCAGCGCCTGACGGCTCTTGCCGGCATTCGTCGCAGGCGGATTTTCGGGCACCGGTCCATCGAGCGGATAATCCCTGAGGTCGACGCCGGATAGCTGGGAAATCAGGTTCAACCCGACCTCCGGCTGAATGAGTTCCTGAAGGGATTCGAACTTTTCCTGGGCCTCCGATTGTGTGCGGCCGACGACCGGGAAAATGCCGGGCAGGATCTTCAGGTCGTCATGCGAGCGACCGTATTTGGCAAGCCGTCCCTTGACGTCGGCGTAGAAGCCCGTCGCTTCCTCCAGCGTGATCTGGGCGGCAAAGATGGCTTCCGCCGTGCGGGCGGCAAGCTCCTTGCCGGGTTCGGAGGCGCCCGCTTGGACGACAACCGGTCGCCCCTGTGGCGAGCGCGGAATGTTGAGCGGGCCGCGGACTTTGAAATGCTTTCCAGTGTGATCGAGGCGATGCAGCTTGGCCGGGTCGAAATAGCGGCCGCTTTCGCGATCCCGCAAGAAAGCATCGTCTTCCCAGCTGTCCCAGAGGCCGAGCACCACATCAGCAAATTCCTCGGCTCGTTCATAGCGGTCGGAATGGAGGATCTGAGCCTCGTGGCCGAAATTGAAGGCGGCGTCAGGGTCGGAGGAAGTCACGAGGTTCCAGCCGGCCCGGCCGCCGCTCAGCCGGTCGAGCGAGCCGAATTGCCGCGCGAGATTGTAGGGATCGGAGTAGCTGGTGGAGGCGGTGGCGATCAGCCCGATATTGCGGGTAACGGAGGACAGCGCGGAGAGCAGGGTGATCGGCTCAAAGGGATAGACACCGCTGTGAGCCTTGCGGCTCGCAGCCTCGACATCCTTGATGCGCGCGGCGACACCGTCTGCGAAGAAAATCGTGTCGAACTTCGCCGCTTCGGCGAGCTTAGCCAGTTCCACATAGTTCTCGAATTCGGTGCCCACGGAGGCTTTCGGATGACGCCATGCGGCCACGTGATGCCCGGTGAAGAGCAGAAATGCGCCGAGTTTGATCTTGTCCTTGCGTCTCGCCATTGCGGTCCCTTTCAGCGATAGATGGCCGGCACGGGAAATTCACCAGTCAGCAGCCATGTGCCGACGGTGCGCTTCTTGTACTCGGCGGGATTGTGGAGCGTGTGCGTTCTGACGTTGCGCCAGAAGCGGTCGAAGCCGTTGGCAACGGTCGCGGAGCGGGCGCCCATCACCTCGAAGATCTCGCTGGAGACGGCAAGTCCGACTTCACCGGCATAGACGTTGGCCGTCGCGACATCGATCGCGGCTGCGCCACGGCCCGCGGCGGTCAGCGAAGGCCCTTCGGCGTAGGCAGCGTCGAGGCTGCGCGCCGCCTTGTCGGCCAGCTCCGTTGCCGCCAGCGTTCGAATGTAGAGGTCGCCATATTGGCGCTTGACCCAGGGGTCGTCGGTGTGCCGCTCGACGCCGGAATAGACCCATGGCCGCGAACTCGTTGCCGTATAGCCGCGGCCTTCCTCCAGTATACCCTGCGCGCTGCCGACGAAGACATTGAGGAGCACGCTCTGCTGGAGGAGCGATGTGAGGGAGGAGTAGGGCGTCAGCGGCACGTCGGGCGAGCTGATCAGTTCGTCGTCGTGAACCTCAAGATTCACGAAGCGGACCGTACCGCTGCCGGTCTGCCTCTGGCCGATGCCGTCCCAGTCATTCACGATGACAATGCCTTCCCGGTCGGCGGGAACGGCGGCGGTCAGCCGGGCGCCGTCGGCATTTTCCCAGGAGATCTGGATGTAATCGGCGATATGCGTGCCCGAGGAGAATGGGCGACTGCCGTTGATGATCCAGCCCGTTGCCGTCCGTTCGCCGCTCGACGTCTTCGACAAGGCGTTCCCGGAATTGCTCCAGATCCAGCCGCCGGCCGCCGAGCCGGTCAGCCATTTCTCTTTCTGCGCCGGCGAGCCGCGAAACAGGATGAGGTTGAGCGGCAGATGATGGTAGCCGAACAGGTGCGCGAGCGAACCGTCGGTCTTGGCAAACTCCCGGACGATGCGCAGGATCGTCAGCCATGAGGCGCCCTGGCCGCCATATTCCCTGGCGATCTGCGCGGAGGGCAGGCCGCTAGCCTTCAGAAGCCTGATCTGCTCGACGGGGCTGCCGCCCTGTTTGTCTCTCTCGACGGCATCACGGTGGAACGCCTGGCGCAGCTCGGCCGCTTTTGCCAGCAGCGTGTCGTCAGCATTTGTTTCGAACGGCATTTTGCCTCCGGGAATGACGGTGAAAGGGGCGTTCACCCCTCTATTTCCCGTCAACGGTTGGCTGGCCGGCGGTTCAAGTCCAGAAATATCTGTTTGATTTCACGGAAAGAAATTCTTTCGCCGGCGCGCTCAATTCCTGCGTTTCGTCGGGGTGCTCATCGACGAAAACATCATCCCGTCAAATCGCGGAAATTGAGTAGCTGTTCCTCTGTGGTGCGCCGACTTCGAACAATCGTTCAGACGCAATTATTCTTTCCCGGACGAGAAGAAACTTTCACTTCGGCTTTCGAGGCACAGAACTGAAGCTTCCCCTCAGCGGACCACAATCCAAACCCGAGAGGAGCTCTTCGCGTGTCCATCAACCGTCGCAGTTTCAACCAGCTGATGTTGCTTGCAAGCGCCAGCACCCTGCTCCCGTCGATCTCCTTTGGACAAGGCGCTGCACCGGCGACGGGCGGCACCTTGAACTGGCTCTACCGGGTGGATCCGGGCAATGCTCTCTTTGCCATCAACACGTCGTCGGGCACCGGCCAGGCGATCGGCCCGAAGATCGTTGAGGGCCTGCTCACCTTCGACCTCGATGTCAGGCCGCAGCCGCTCCTGGCAACGGAATGGGCGGTCTCCGATGACAATCTTCGCTACACATTCAAGCTTCGCAAGGGCGTGAAGTGGCACGACGGCAAGGACTTCACCTCCGATGACGTCGCCTTCTCGATCTTCCGACTGAAGGAAGCGCATCCGCGCGGTCGCATCACCTATCAGAACGTGGTGGCGGTCGAGACGCCGGATCCGCTCACCGCGATTATCGTGTTGTCGAAGCCTGCCCCGTTCTTGCTTGCTGCGCAGTCGAGCTCGGAATCCCCGATCGTGCCGAAGCATATCTTCGAGAAACTGGCGCCGGGTGACGGGCAGACGCTGCAGACCGCGATCGGCACAGGCCCCTTCAAGCTGACGGAATGGGTGGCCGGCAGCCATCTGATCTTCGAACGCAATCCCGACTATTGGGATGCGGGCAAGCCCTATCTCGACCGCATCATCCTGCGCATCGTCACCGATCCGGCCGCCCGGTCCGCGGCCCTGGAGACAGGTGAAGCCGACATCGGCGACAATCCGGTGCCGCTTGCCGATCTCGACCGGCTGAAGCAGGTCCCCAATCTCATCGTCGACACGACCACCTACGCCTATTCCGGCCCGCAGCAGCAGCTGTTCTTCAACTACGACAATCCGCTGTTTGCCAAGAGCGAGGTCCGGCTTGCCATCGCACAGGCCATCAACCTGCAGGAAATCGTCGACGTCGCGCTCTATGGTTATGCGCAGGTGTCGCCCAGCCCGGTCAGCACGGCCTTGCCGCAGTGGTACGACAAGAGCGTCGTGGCCCATCCCTACGATACGGCCGCAGCCGAAAAGCTGCTGGATGAGGCGGGCTATCCCCGCAAGGCGGATGGCAAGCGCTTCGATCTCCGGCTGACCTACAACTCGTACCTGCCGCAAGGCTATGCCGATGTGCTGAAAAGCCAGCTGGAAAAGATCGGTGTCGGAATCGAGATCAAGAAATACGACCTGCCGACCTTCCTGAAGACAGTCTACACCGACCGCGCCTTCGACCTCGTCGTGGAGTCGCTTTCCAACACTTTCGATCCGTCGCTCGGCATCCAGCGCGCCTACTGGAGCAAGAACTTCAAGATCGGGCTGCCGTTCTCGAATGCCAGCCACTACGCGAATGCAGAGGCGGATGCGCTGCTCGAGGCGGCCGCGATCGAGCCCGACGAGAAGAAGCGCTGGGAGGTCTGGAGCAAGTTCCAGCACCTCATCCACGACGAAGTCGCCTCTGTCGACCTCGTCGCCGCCGGCGCCCAGATCGTCGCCAACAAGCGGGTCAAGAACTACGTCACCGGATCGCAGGGCCTCAACTGGAGCTTCGGCGATCTGTGGCTGGATCCGAACGCTTGATGTCGAGGAGCAGGAAACATGTCTAAATATCTGATAGACAAGGCCACATTGATCGATTGGCTGGGCGATGAGCTGGAATTGGCGGTGCTTGATATCCGCCCGGCCGAAGACGTCGGCTATGCGTCGCCGCTGTTTGCGACGAACCTGCCGGCCGAGCGCCTGGACGTCGAACTCGACCGCTTCGTGCCGCGCCGTAGTGTTCGCACGGTTCTGGCCGATGGCGGCGACGGCAATGCCGAAGCGGTGGTCAGCCGTTTGCGGCAAGCGGGCTGGACGGATATCCACTTCTTGGACGGGGGCATTCCCGCCTGGTTGGAAGGCGGCGAAGAGCTTCCGACATTCGATATTCCCGGCGTTCCCTTTGTCACCAGGGTGTGTGAGGAGAAGAAGACGCCGGTGACGTCCGCTGTGGAACTGAAAGCGCTGCGCGATCAGGGTCAGGACGTCATCATCCTCGATACGCGCACGCTCGCCGAATACGAGAAGGCTCATGTGCCGGGCGCCGTCGGCGTTCCCGGGGCCGAACTGTTGCTGCGCTTCCAGGACCTCGTCCCCTCGGCGAAAACAAAGGTCGTCGTTTCCTGCGCCGGCCTGCCACGCGCCATTCTCGGAGCCCAGACGCTGATCGATGCCGGCGTTGCGAACGCCGTCTCCTATCTCGACGACGGCACGCGTGGCTGGACGGATGCGGGTTTCGAACTGGAGACCGGGCGCACCGCCTCTTACGGTGAGCCAAGCGAAGAGGCGCGCCAATTTGCGCTTGAGCGCGGTGATAGCCTGTCTGCAAAGGACGGCCTGACGTTCATCGATCGACAGACTGCCGAGCGATGGAACGCCGATCCGGCGCGCACGACCTACCTGCTCGATGTTCGCACGCCGGAGGAATTCGCGCGCGCGAGCCTTCCCGGATCGATCTCGTCCGAGGGCGGACAGCTTCTCGGCGTGGCCTATAGGACAATCGCCGTTCGCGGCGCCCGCGTCGTGTTGATCGACGATCTGCTGGGATCGCGTGCCCGCATCGTCGCCCACTGGCTGGCCCGCCGCGGCTTCGAAATCGCGATCCTGCTTCACGATTTCGAGGCGGAGAAGCGGGCAGCCGCTTGAGGCGAGGCTCGCCTTGGCCGGAACGGGAACCGAGCCTCGGATACCGCCGTCGTCAGCCGGCGGTAGTGCGGCTTTGAATAGGAAACAACGTCATGACTGATATCAATGGGGCCTGGGGCGCGCCGCCCAGCGAACGCTTCGAGCGGCTCGCAGAAACCTTCAGGTCGGTGTTCGCCCGGATTGGCGAGCGTGCGGTCGACCGTGACCTCGCGCACGAATTGCCATTCGATGCCTATGAGTGGCTCAAAACCTCCGGCTTTTCGCGATTGCGGCTACCAGTCGCGAACGGTGGCCTAGGCGCGACCTTGCCGGAACTCTTCGGCCTCATCATCGAGCTCGCTGCAGCCGATCCGAACCTCACCAATGCCTATCGGAGCCACTTCGGCTTTACCGAGGATCTGCTGAATGCACCCGAAAGCGCCTGGCGCGATGCTTGGCTGAAGAGGCTTGGGCAGGGCGAGACGATCGGAAGCGGGTTCTCCGAAGTCGGCGACACGCCGCTCGGCAGCTATTCGACGCGACTGGTCCGCAATGGCGCCAACTGGCGGCTCGACGGCGAGAAATTCTACACCACCGGCTCGCTTTACGCGGACTGGATCACGCTCGGTGCGATCGACGGGGACGGGCAGCCGATCGGCGCTCTGGTGCCGACATCGGCGCCGGGCGTCGAAATCATCGACGACTGGGATGGCTTCGGCCAGTCGCTGACAGCGAGCGGCACTGCCCGTTTCCGCGACGTCGAGGTCGCCGACGATCTGATCAAGCCAAGCGCGGTGCGATTCAGTTATTCCGGCGGGTTCTTCCAACTGGTCCATCTCGCCTCGCTCGCCGGCATCGGTCGCGCTGCGGCAAACGATCTGGCGCGGCATGTCGCGGCGAGAAAAAGGGTCTATAGCCGTGGCAATGCGTCCCGATCGGCACAGGACCCCCAGGTCCAGCAGGTCGTGGGTAAGGTGAGGGGCGCCGCTTACAGTGCAGGTGCGATCGTACTGCAGGCGGCAAGGGCCCTGCAGCGGGCCTATGAGGCCAACCAGGGCGGTGATCAGGAGCAGATCGCGCTGGCCGGTCGCAATGCCGAACTCGAGGTCAGCCAGTCCGTGACCGTCGTCACCTCGCTGATCCTTGACGCCAGCACGGTGCTGTTTGACGCGTTGGGAGCATCCGCCGTCAAGCGCGGCCACGGTCTCGACCGCCACTGGCGCAACGCCCGCACGATCGCGTCCCACAATCCACGTATCTACCACGATCGCATTGTCGGTGATTTCGCCGTCAACGGTACGATCCCGGGTCCGCAGGCGGGCGTGGGCGTTGCAAGAGAAGAAGAGGCAGAACGGACTGACGCATGAGCATTGAAAAACGTCGCATGAACCTAAACGTGGGGCTGAATTCCACCGGCTATCTCGCGAATGCGTGGAAATATCGTAGCGGTGGTCGGCATGATATCAACGATCCCGCCTATTACCGGCGCTTGGCGGAAATCGCCCGCAAGGGGCTGTTCGACGCCGTGTTCTTTTCCGACCATCCCGCGTTGATGACGGAACCGCTCGGGCGTCCCTTCCACACGATCGATCCGTTGATCCTGTGTACGGCGCTAGCCGCTCAAGTACCTGATATCGGCTTTGTCGTCACGGTCTCCTCTACCTACAATTCGCCCTATAACTTCGCGCGGCGCGTCCAGTCGCTCGATATCGTTTCGGGCGGGCGCCTGATCGTCAATATCGTCTCGTCGTTCAATCCCAACGTCGCCGCCAATTTCGGCAGCGCGGCGCTTCCGCCACGCAACGAGCGCTATGCGCGTGCGACCGAATTTCTCGATGTGGCGAAGAAGCTGTGGTCGAGCTGGGACCCACGCCGCGAGAGTGAGGTTGCCTCCGATCGCTTCTGGGATAGCGCCAGCGCAATCGCGATCAATCACGAGGACGAATTCTTTCAGGTGCGCGGGCCGCTCAATGTGCCGCGCGGACCGCAGGGACATCCCGTGATTGCCCAGGCCGGCGCATCGGACGGCGGCATCGAACTTGCGGCGCGCCACGGCGAGATCATCTACTGCAACATCCTTTCCAAACCCGCAGGGAAAGCCTTCGGCGACAAGGTGCGCGGCAGAGCTGCTGTGCTCGGCAGGGATCCATCCGGGATTCGTATCGTTCCGGGCCTTGTTGTCATCCTGGGGCCGAATCGGGAAGAGGCTCTTCGCAAGCATGAGCTTTACAGCGGCACCGGATCGGAAGATGGCCTGCTTGAACGCTTTGTGCGCGAGCATGGCTTGGACCGTGACCGTTTCGATCCGGATGCCGTGTTGGACTACGAACGCTTCGTCCCCGACCCGAACAGGCAGCAAGCGGTGGGAATGGGGCTTGGTCTATCCGACCTGCTGCGCCACGAGAAATTGACTGCGCGGCAGGCCATACGTCGTTCAGAGGGGCATCATCGGCTTTTGCTCGGCACTCCGGAGGAGGTAGCAAACGAAATGATAGACTTTTGGGAAGACGGCACGGTCGATGGCTACACTCTGCAACCGCCTCGGGCGCCGGACGACATCATTGAGTTCGTGGACAAGATCATCCCGATCCTTCAGGATCGAAACGTGTATCCCCGCCAATACGAGGGGCAGACGATACGCGACCGCTACGGTCTGCCCAATCCGCAGTGAAACGAAAGAGATGGCCGCAAGGCAAAACGACATAACAGTGGCTTGCGGGTGACGGCGTCATGGACGCCGTCACCCGTGAGTAAGGAAGTCTAGCAGCGGCCCGAGGCGACGGCGTTCACCGTACGCTCGCGACAGCCGGGCTGAAAACCAATAGGCTCAGGATCTCGAACAATACCTGCGCACCAGCCTGTGCGGTGTTGGTGGTATTGTCATACTGCGGAGCCACCTCCACGACATCGCCACCGACGAAATTGAGACCTTTGAGGCCGCGCAGCAGTTCCAGCGCCTCACGGCTCGTCAGGCCACCAATCTCTGGCGTCCCGGTGCCCGGCGCGAACGCAGGATCGAGACTGTCGATATCGAAGGACAGATAGGTCGGGCCATCTCCGACGATCTTTCGGGCCTTCTGGATGATGGCGGGGATACCCATGCCACCGACCTCTTCGGCGTGGATGACCGTCATTCCGGACTCGTAGGAAAACTCCCAGAGATATTCGGAAGGTCCCCTAATGCCGATCTGGATCGTGCGGGTCGGATCGAGGACGCCGTCCAGAACGGCGTTGCGCATCGGGCCGCCGTGATGGAATTTCGTCTGGTCGAACGGGCCCCCCGTGTCGCAGTGGGCATCGATATGGATGAGGCCGACGGGCTCTCTGGCGCCGACTGCCTTGAGGATCGGGTGTGTGATTGAATGGTCGCCGCCGACGGAGAGCGGAATGACGCCGGCTTCGACGATCTTGCGGATCGCTGCCTCAATATTCTCGTGGCATTGCTCCAACCGATAGCGGCTCCCGAACGGGATATCACCGATATCGGCAGCGCGTAGATCATAGGCCGGTGCGCAATCGAGCACGTGATTGTAGGGACCGATGCGTTCGATGCCGCGCACAGCCCTCGGTCCAAATCGCGAACCCGGCCGATTGCTGACGCCGAGATCCATCGGAATGCCGACTGCCGCGACCTGCAGGTCGCCGAAGTCAGGGGCCGCGAAATTGACCTCCCTGTAGGGCAAGCCTGCGAAGGTCGAAATGCCCGAATAAGGTGCAGCGCGTGTGCCGCCCCTAAAGATCTTCTCGGCCACACGGCGGAAGCGCGGATCGAAGAACTCGGCGCTATCGGCGAACTTCTTGCGTAGATCCTCAAGGTGCTTCTTCAACTCAACCATCGTTCTTGTCTTTCCCATGAAATTTCCAGGCAATACGACCAAGGGCGCAGACCTGGGCAAAAAGCGTTGTGGGCGGTTCCGATCGTCGCCTCAGGGCTGCGGCGAAAGGTGCTCGTGGATCGCCAGCCATTCTCCGCTCGCCTGCTTCTCGAAGACGATCGTCTCGCGCTCGGTGCTTGTCGACGGCTCACCGTTGAAAGCAAGATCCGTCTCGACGGAATGAGTGAATATGGCGACGGAGCCGGCAATCTGAACATCCTGGTCACTGGAACGGCAGGCCCGCACACGAAATCCGTCGCGCGTTTCCCACAATGCCCATTCGGCCTCATATTCCGCACGCGTATGAAGGCGGCGGTCGAGATTGTGAAATATGAAGGTGGCGGCGGGCGCAAAAGCCGCGAAGTAGCTATCACGATCATGCCTGCCAAAGGCTTCGACGAGGCGATCCGCTGCGGCAAGCACAGCTTGTTGCTGGTGTTCCATCCCTGATGTTCCCTGCTATTGAATTTTGGGGCTGCTGATTAAGACGGCAAGCGGCCGGTTCTGCCGTGCTACGCGTTCCTTGAGCCTATCCAGCGTCATCGCTTCGTCTTTGACGAACTCAAGGAACATCATGTTGAGGTTATTGAAGACCATCTGGCCCACCGCAATCGCATCGATCCCAGGCATGACAGCGCCGCGAAGCTGCAATTTCTGGACCAGCGTCGAAACCTGATCGCACAGGCGCCCGTCGAGTTCGGTATATCGACGGCTGAATGGGCTCTCGGGTTGCTGGATGGAGATCGCCATGGCCGTACGCCACATCTCCTTGCTGAGATAGACCAGCGAATGGTCAAAATACTGGTCGATCAGTACTTGCAGGGCTTCGAGCGTAGTGGTCGGCGGATTTTCAACGATGTCCTTGCCGGAAGCCAACACTTCCTCGACTTCCATCGAAACGGTGGCGACGAGAATGTCGCCCTTGTTTTCGTAGTAGTTGTAGAACGTGCCAACCGACACTTCCGCGCGCTCGGCAATGTCTTCGATGCGGGCGCTGTCATATCCGACCTCCCGGAAAAGGCTCGTCGCCGCCTCCAGTATGCGGCGATTGCGATCGGCTTTCTGCTTGGCGCGCAGTCCCGTCATATGCGACTCTCTCGAATAATGAATGTCCTCAAAAATCATATTGACTAAAAAAATGAACTCATTCAATCTTTTTCATGAAGGCGCCGAAATGAGCGTCACCGACAGAGGGCCACATGATGATTGATATTACTGAAGGCGCTTTTGCGCGCAGACTCCTCGCCTCCGCTGCCATCCTCGCATTGGGTGCCGCAACAATAACGATCACCCCGGCGCCGGTACTGGCGCAGGAGGAATTGAATGCGCTTGTCTGGTGCGATCACACCGATCCCGCACTGATCGAGCCCTTCGAGCAGGCGAACAACGTAAAGGTCAATTTGAAGGAATATGAGGGTACGGGTGCGGGTCTCTCCATCATCGACCAGTCGCGCCCGGGAGACTGGGATGTGCTCGTTATCGATGGCGTCGACGTGCAACGCGCGGTCGACAAGGGCATTCTTGCGGAGATACCGGCCGACGCGCTTCCTAATGCAGATATCTTCCCTGAAGTTCGCATGGAACCCAACAACACCCGCGACGGCAAGACCTATGCGGTCACCGAAAAGTTCGGCTACAACATGGTTTCCTATGACAAGACAAAAGTCGATCCGGCCGACATGAAGGATATGTCGAAGCTCTGGTCCGACAAGTACAAGGGCCGCATCGCGGTCTATGACTACTACCTGCCGATGATCGGCCTGACCGGTATCGATTTGGGCAAGGCAACGGCGAGCCTGACGGACGCCGACCTGCCGGCAATCAAGGACAAGCTGTTTGCTCTCAAGGCCAACGCCAAGCAGGTGAGCGACGTCGTCTCGTCGCAAACGGCACTTGCGACGGGCGAGGTTGATATCGTCTTTGGCGGAGGCGAGTGGCTGACGGCCGGTCTGGTGAAAGACAAACCCAACCTCGATTGGGTCATCCCTGAGCAGGGCGCAGTGCGCTGGGCCCAGTCGATCGGCGTTATGAAGGACTCCACGAAAAAGGACCTCGCCCTCAAATTCGTGCAGTACATTGTAAGCCCGGAAGGGCAGGCGCGACTTGCGACGTCCTCTTGCTATTGGGCGATGCCCGCAAATGCCAAGGCCGGCGAGAAGCTGAGTGCCGAACAGAAAACCGCTTTGCGCTGGGACGAGCAGGCCGACTATCTCAAGCGCACGCAGCTTTACCCGATCCCAAGCGCGGAACTGGACGCAAAGATGCAGGACGCCTGGACCGAAATGCTGCAAAACTGACAGCTTCGACCCCTCTATACTGAATCACAAGACCCTCTCCCCGTGGATGGGAGAGGGAAGTCGGAGACTTGCCTGTGGCTGCTCATTCACTTGAAGATGTCGAACGTCGAAAGGCCTGGGGTTTCGTGGCACCGGCGCTCGTCTGGACGATCGTCTTCTTCGTTGCTCCTTTTCTGTTCATGGCGGCAATGAGCCTCTGGGCGCAACAGGGCGGCTCGATCGTCCGCGTTTGGAACCTTGGCAACTACATCGCCTTCTTCGAGAAGGATGCGCTGTTTCGCGGGCTGACGAATTCCCTCGAGATCACCGCGATCGTGACGGCCCTCTCCATCCTGCTCGCCTATCCCCTGGCCTGGATCATTGCAGAGCGGGTGCCGCAAAGGTTCCAGCGAACGGCGTTAATTCTTGCGGTCCTGCCGTTCTGGACCTCTTATGTTGTCCGTTCCTATTCGTGGCTGCTCGTGCTGTCGCGCAATGGCGTCATCAATCAGACACTCATGAACATCGGCGTGATCAGCGAGCCGCTGGAGCTTGCCAGCAACCGTACGGCGACCGTTATCGGCTTCGTCCACTTCTTCGTCATGCTTTTGACGCTGACGATCTACGCAAACCTTGTGCAGCTCTCGCCAAATTACCGCCGCGCTGCTGCCGACCTCGGCGCAAATGCATTTCAGACGTTCTGGCACGTCATTTTGCCCCTGACCATGCCGGGCATCATGACGGGAGCATTCCTCACCTTCGTGCTCTGCATCGGCGACTATGTCACGCCGCAGATCCTGGGCGGCAACAACGAACTTGTCTTGCCTCAGATCATCATGCTGCAACTTGGTCGCCGCGCGGACTTTCCGATGGCCGCAGCACTCTCGATCATTCTGATGCTAGCGGTCACCGCAGCCTATGTCGCTTGCGCGCGCTGGCTGAAGATTGAGAGAACGTGATGATACGCAACCGGATCACCAGTATCGCCTGCAGCGCCTACGCGGTTCTGATCTTCGGCTTCATCTTTTTGCCTGTTATCGTGCTGGTGCTATTTTCGTTCCAGGATGGGCGCCTGCCGGTACCGCCATTCAATGGCTTTTCCCTGCAATGGTATGAAGCAGTCTTTGCCGATCGCAAGCTGATGTCGGCACTGCTGCACTCCTTCTTCGTGGCGACGATATCGTCGTTCGTCGCGTGCCTTCTCGGCTTCCTGGCGGCCTACGCGCTCGCCCGCTTCAAGCTGCCGGGCTCGGCCTGGCAGCGCGGCTTGCTGATCGCGCCAATGACAGTCAGCTACCTCATCATTGCGCTCGGACTCCTGACCGTCCTCAACGCGTTCGGAATTGGCCTATCGCTATGGACGGTCGGCATCGGTCACGTGGTGATTAATCTGCCGCTGTGCTTTGCGATCATCTACTCGTCGATGGGGGACCATCACATCAACATTGAACGCGCCGCACGCGATCTCGGCGCCAGCGATATCAAGGTGATGGTGCTGGTGACGGCGCCAATGCTGCTGCCGTCGCTGCTCGCCTCCTTCTTCCTGTCGATGACGTTTAGCTGGGATGAATTCATCATCGCTTTTCTGCTGTCGCGCTTCGACGTTACTCTCCCGGTCGAAATCTGGAGCCTGCTTCGTTCGGGCCTCAATCCCAAGACCAATGCCATCGGATCGCTGGTGTTCCTCGTTTCTGTCACCTTGCTGATCATGCTGGAACTGTTCCTGTTCAAAAGGACGAAAAAATCATGACCGCTCCGGTTTTAATCGAAAACGCGACGAAGACTTTCGGCAGTTCCACCGCTCTCGACGATGTTTCTCTCGACATTGCTGCAGGCGAATTCATTGTTCTGCTGGGACCGTCCGGCTGTGGCAAGACCACGCTTCTGTCCATTCTCGGAGGCTTTCTGTCGCCGAGTAGCGGTCGAATTGCCATCGGTGGCAAGGAAATGACCCACGTTCCACCGGCAAGACGTCCAACGACGACGATGTTCCAGGACTACGCGCTGTTCCCGCACATGAAGCTAAAGGACAATGTCGGGTTTGGCCTCAGAATGCGCGGCATCGGCAGGGCCGAGCGCGAGGAGCGCGCAAAGAGCTTTCTCGACCTCGTTGGGCTCAAGGCTTCGGCGGACAAGAAACCACATGAGCTTTCGGGTGGGCAACGCCAGCGTGTTGCACTTGCCCGGGCCCTCGCCGTCGACCCTGACGTCCTGTTGCTCGACGAACCGCTCGGCGCGCTTGATCTCAAGCTTCGCCGGCAGATGCAGGATGAGCTGAAAGCAATCCAGAAACGTGTCGGCACGACGTTCGTCCACGTAACCCACGATCAGGAAGAGGCCATGGCAATTGCCGATCGGATCGTGGTGATGAACCAGGGTAAAATCGAAGACTTCGGACCACCGTCGGAAATCTACATGCGGCCACGCTCGTTGTTTGCGGCAGGCTTTATGGGCGAGGTCAACTTCGTTCGCGGCAAGATCAGAGATATCGACGGCACCGGGGCGGTCGTCGAAACAGCGCTGGGGAAGGTCACATTGCCGAAAGCCTGCTTCACGGCTGGCCCGCCGTCCGCCGGGCAGGGGACAATGCTCTGCATCCGGCCGGAACATTTCCGCCGTGCCGGCGAAGGCGATGGCGCCGTTACGGCGCTCGGGCAGGCCACGGTGTCCAACAGCGCCTTCTTCGGAACCCACTATCGATGCCATCTGGCGCCCAATGGCGCTCCTGATATCAGCATCGTCGCGCATATGCCGCAATCAACCGTCGTCGCCGAAGGTCAAGTGCTCACGCTTGCGGTCAACGTTGGTGATATCGTCGCCCTGCCGTTGAAACAGGCATAGGCCCAGACGATGGAACGGATCGCTGCGCACAAATGGTATGAGCTGAAGCGGCTGGCCGACGATGTCACGCAGATTTCCGAGCCCTTCATCCAGGAGTTCTTTCGCTGCAACGTCTGGCATGTGCGCGGACGGGATCGGGATATGCTGGTCGACAGCGGCATGGGCGTCGTTTCGCTGCGCGAATGGGTGCCGCTCGTCACCGAGCGGGATCTGATTGCCGTCGCGAGCCACACCCATTTCGACCATATCGGTTGCCATCACGAGTTTGAATGCCGGGCCGTCCATTCGGCGGAGGCCGATCTGCTCGCCGACCCTACCCGGCAAAACACGCTTGCTGATCCATACGTGACCGACGATATCTTCGACGCGCTGCCGCCCGAGCCCTATTGCTCGAAGTGCTATGGCGTGAAAAAGGCGCCGGCCACGCGCATTCTGGAGGATGGCGATGTGATCGATCTCGGCGACCGTAGGTTCGAGGTTATCCACACGCCGGGTCACTCACCAGGCGGAATCGCGTTGTGGGAAGCCGAAACAGAAACGCTGTTTTCGGGAGACATCCTCTACGACGGGCCGTTGATCGAGGACACCTACCACTCGAATGCCGATGATTACCTCGCATCGATGGAGCGGCTCCTGGGAATTCCGGCCAGAACGGTACACGGCGGCCATTTTCCAAGTTTCAGCGGCGAGAAGTATCGCCGCCTGGTCACGGACTGGCTGAACGCAAAACAGAACAAAGTATGACGGGAGTAACGACATGCTCGACAAGCGCAAATTCTATATCAATGGCGAATGGGTAGCGCCGCTTGCTGCCAACGATCTGGAGGTTATCAATCCGGCGACCGAGAAGCCGGTCGCGGTGATTTCCATGGGCACGCCCGCCGATATCGATCGTGCGGTTGCTGCCGCGAAGACTGCGTTTGCCACGTACAGTCGCACGAGTGTGGAGGAACGACTTGCGCTTCTCGAAAGGCTGCTTGAGATCTACAAGCGCCGCTACGAGGAGATGGCACAGACGATCACGCTCGAACTCGGCGCGCCGATCACCATGAGCCGCGAGCAGCAGGCTGATGTCGGCGTAGGTCACCTGCAGGGCTTCATCGATGCACTGAAGCAATTGAAGGTGCGCGACGTTTTGTCGAACGGCGACGTGCTCTTGCGGGAGCCGATCGGGGTCTGCGGCCTCATTACCCCCTGGAACTGGCCGATCAACCAGATCGCGCTGAAGGTGGTTCCGGCGTTGGCAACAGGCTCGACCTGCGTGCTGAAGCCCTCCGAGTTCACTCCGCTCAACGCCATGCTCTATGCGGAGATGGTACATGAGGCGGGCTTCCCAGCCGGCACCTTCAACCTCGTCAATGGCGACGGTGTTAATGCTGGCGCCGCCCTTTCGAGGCACAGGGACGTCGACATGATGTCCTTCACCGGATCGACGCGTGCCGGCATCGCCGTCAGCAAGGACGCAGCGGATACCGTCAAGCGTGTCACCTTGGAACTCGGCGGCAAGTCTCCCAACCTCGTCTTTGAGGACGCCGATCTCGAAGACCGCATCACTGGCAGCGTCCTCGAATGTTTCAACAATTCCGGACAATCCTGCGACGCGCCAACTCGTCTACTGGTACAGAAATCGGTCTACGACAGGGCCGTCGAGATCGCTCAGCGCGTTGGCGGCAGTGCCACCGTGGGAAACCCCGCGGAGGAAGGTGGCCACATCGGGCCGCTTGTCAGCGACGTCCAGTATGGCCGCGTGCAGGCATTGATCGAGGCCGGCATCGCGGAGGGCGCGCGCCTCCTCGTCGGTGGTGCCGGCAAGCCGTCGGGCTTCGAAACCGGCTATTTCGTCAAGCCGACGATTTTTGCCGACGTCAACAACTCCATGCGGATTGCCCGGGAGGAAGTGTTTGGTCCGGTCTTGGCTATCATGCCGTTTGAGACCGAAGAGGAGGCGATCGCAAACGCCAACGATACCAGCTACGGGCTGGCGGCATACGTGCAGACCAGCGATCCAGCCCGCGCCGAGCGTGTGGCAGGACGACTGCGCGCCGGCATGGTTCATATCAACGGCGCGCCCCATCGCTATGGGAGTCCGTTCGGCGGCTACAAGCAGTCGGGCAACGGCCGCGAAGGCGGGGTATTCGGATTGGAAGATTTTCTAGAGGTGAAAACACTTCACCGTCCCGACGCTGCTTAATCTAATGGCTGGCTCAGTCGTGAACTCGGCCGTGACTGAGCTGGCTTGCCGATCACTGCGAAAGCTGTTCGCGGTTCCGTTACTGGGAGAGGGCCGACTATTGTATCACATTCTTCATCGGGTCAGGGCGTCGAAATATCCCGCATGCGCGTGGTGTTGAACCAGGTACAGAAGGCTTCCCTTCGCATGCTGACGCTTCATGAAGTCTATGCGGCACAGCCCACAAATTTGAGCCAGCTTCATGCGTTCGGACGCATTCTAACCATCGATCGGATCGGAACGACTTGGCAACTATAGGGAGAGCAATGACTTGGCATTAACATGCGTCGCTGCTAATAAAACACCAGGGCACACCACAATCAGCAGGTAACAATGGATAAAGACCATATTACGCGCCGGAGCCTACTCTTGAGCTGTCTGGCGATGATGGCGACCTCGTGCAGCACGTTGAATTCTTCAGTCCGGAATCCCTATGCCTCAAGAACTTCCCCTATTCAACGACGGGAGGTTGCGTATTCGGGCGGCGAGGCGCCGGGCAGTATCGTCGTCAACACCTACGAACGTTACCTCTACTACGTTGAGGACGAAGGCCGCGCGACACGCTATGGCGTG
>Ga0207426_1001119_pt1 | contig 24527 bp, 23 predicted proteins | sample AraplaMF_Cvi_mMS_FD_184265 | JGI IMG/M metagenome (GOLD analysis project Ga0207426, IMG submission 184265) | Arabidopsis root microbial communities from the University of North Carolina, USA - plate scrape MF_Cvi_mMS (SPAdes) (version 2) | ecosystem: Host-associated > Plants > Roots > Endosphere... | reverse complement strand
CTTTGTGGCCGTCGAAGCCTTTAAATTCCAACTGCGCGGAGATACAGTCTGTTTGCATCGGGGCCTCCTTAACGAATCTGGTAAGCCTTTGTAGCAAAAGCAGTTTCTCAGATTCGCAGCCCCGATGCACCCCTTACTTTGAGAGATTCGGGCTAGTCATGCTTCTACGCTTAAGAGAGGTCGCACAATAACGCGGCTCGCATTCCTTTGTTTCCCATGTGGCGACAGTTTGGGATGACCTGGCTTCCTTGAGACGGGGCGGGCAACGTGTCACGGTCACGACCTTCGCCGGAGGGCCGTGATCGCTGCAAGCAGGTTTCACACGTCAGTGGAGTCTCCTGGCACCCTTTGGATTTGGTCAGTCGCAACGCAACTGCTCAACGGCCGGAATGCTTTATGAAGAGATGGCCGGAGCCGACTTCCAACGAATCTCGACGAACAGGAGGATGGATTTCGCGATAACGTTCGCTGATTTCCGCGGCCTGGGCGACGGGGCATTATCGCGCCTGGACCGATGGGCTCGATCCGACCGTCCCGGACAAGTCGCTGATCAAACCCTTACGACCGGGCACGCGTTCCGTCGAACAAGTCTGAGCGATAAACCGGCCGGTCGAAACAGAGCATTCTTTCTTTGCTTCCTGCCCCGGCCGACCTTCCACTCAAGGCTTGCCGCTTCAGGCGAGCAATCGCTGCAGCCCGTGGTAACGGAACCATCTCCTGTCGCCGCGGTTTGGTAGGCTTCGACAAGCTCTCAATCCTACGGTGCATCCATGGCTATACTTTCCGAGCGCGATCGAGACGCGGCCGCCTATCCGATACAGTCGCTCTTTGTCCCGTTTCCCTTCGTCTGCTTCACGCTGGCACTCGCGACCGATATCGCCTTTTGGCAGAGCGGCAACGTGATGTGGCAGAATTTCTCGGCATGGCTTCTGTGTGCCGGACTGCTGTTGGGTTCGCTTGCGATCCTCGCCGGGTTGATGGATCTGGTGCGTCCCCGCACCCGCCCACTGAGGGCGCCCCTCCTGTCGGCCCTCCTCTACTTGATCATATTGGGCCTAGGCTTTGCCAATAGTCTTGTGCATGGGGGCGATGGATGGACGGCCGTAGTTCCGTACGGACTGATGATTTCCGCCGTCACCTTTGTGTTTTGCTTGGTGGCTGTAGTTTTTAGCGCGCGCAAATACGCCAGACTGGCCTGGAGGATATGATGATGAAGTCTCGGCTTTTCGGTGCCTCGGTTTTATCGATGTCTGTAGGCGTCGGGCTCGTTGCTTACGCGCAGAGCGGAAATTTCGACATCTCCCAGCAGATCGGACCGAACCCTGTCCTCCCAGATCCGGCCCCCTCCCTGCTGCCTGATCTGAAGGTAGCGGACATCGTCGGCTGGAAGGAGAATGAGACGCCGGCCACTCCGGACGGCTTGAAAGTCGCGATTTATGCCAAGGACCTCGTTAATCCTCGAACGGTCCATACCTTGCCGAACGGTGATGTGCTGGTGATCCAGTCTCGCGGCCCCTCTGGCGAACCGACCTCACGGCCGAAGGATTTCATCCGCGGCTGGATCATGGCTATCGCTCACGGCGGCCGTGGCGGCGAGCAGAAGGAAAGCAACATCATCACATTGCTGCGTGACACGAACCGCGACGGCACTGTGGACGAGCGACACGATCTGCTGAAGAAACTCGATTCGCCGTTCGGTGTGGCCTGGGTGGACAACACGCTCTATGTCGCCTCGACGGCTGTCATTCTCGCCTACCCCTATGAACTCGGGCAGAACGAAATCACCGCCAAAGCGAGAATTGTCACGCCTCTGCCAGGTGGTCCGATCAACCATCATTGGACAAAGGATCTGGCGCTCAGCCCTGATGGGCAGATGCTTTACGTCTCGGTGGGCTCGAATTCCAACATCGTGGAGAACGGACTGGAAGCGGAAAAGGGCCGTGCAGCGATCTGGCAGGTCGACCGGCACACCGGCGCAGCGCGTGTTTTTGCCTCGGGACTGCGCAATCCGAATGGCCTCTCCTTCAACCCGGAGACAGGTACGCTCTGGACGGTCGTGAATGAGCGCGACGAACTCGGCCCGAACCTCGTTCCCGACTACATGACTTCGGTCAAGGAGGGCGGTTTCTATGGCTGGCCTTGGAGTTATTATGGCAAGCATGTCGATGCGCGTGTACATCCGCCGCGTCCCGACATGGTCGAAGGGGCGACCCCACCGGATTACGCGCTGTCGAGCCATGTCGCGGCCCTCGGACTGACCTTCTCGATGAATTCAGCGTTGCCCGCCGCCTACGCCAACGGCGCCTTCATCGGTGAGCACGGCAGTTGGAACCGGGACAGCTTCAACGGTTACAAGGTGGTGTACGTGCCATTCGAAAACGGCAAGCCATCCGGCAAGGCGCAGGACGTCGTCACGGGCTTTATCCAGGGCGACCAAGCGAGGGGTCGGCCGGTTGGAGTGGGGATCGACGGGACGGGAGCGCTGTTGATTGCCGATGACGCCGGCAATACGGTTTGGCGCGTTGCTTCGTCCGACGGCAAGATCACGCCGCAGCCAATCGGCACGGACCAGGTTTCGGCAAATTCGCAAGTCTCGACGGATGCAAAAGCGGGCAGGACTTTCGATATGATTCCGAGCATCGGAATGGAAAGGACGGGCTCGACCGATCAAAAGGCACTTGCCCTTCAGCCAGACACGTCCCCGCCTGCGCAAATGCAGATTGCCCCGGCATCTGATCTCTAATGAGATGCCGTTAGGTTCCGATTTCTTCTTGTCATGTTTCGTGGCACGGACCGTCGACACCAAGGCAATTTTCCGGGAGTACCGTCTGCGCTGATATCAGCGCGCGTCTCCGTCGCCGATCGTTAGCCGCTGCATTTTGGTCAAAGGCGCATACAAGCGAATGGTTCGCGGCAATGAGATGCAAAACCCACCTCGGGCTTCAACCGCGGGACGTGGATATGGTTACGTTGCAAGCAACAAAGATACCACGCCGAATAGTCGTCATCAGCGACTTCCAGGACGGCGATTGGCGCGACGCCCAGTCCGGGACGATAACCTGGTTTCGACAGCAATGGTTGTCGGGCAATCGCGGACCTGTCCCAGAGATGGCCGTCAACCCGAAACAGAACGTCGAGGTCGCGGGTGGCTATATCGAGCGGCTTCCTCTTGCCGCTCTCAAGGGAGGCCTTGCCGACAGCGCGGAGATTTGGACCCACCGCCGTGGTGGGTTGCCACAGATGCATAGGACCAATGGATGCCCCTTCCTGACACGCCGGTCTTTCCAGATGAATGGGCCTGAAGCGCCATTCGCATCAAATGATATGCTGGGCCATATCGAGGCTTTCGGACCACCGTCGATCCTGTGCATATGGGGCCTTGGCGTCAGCGAAGACGTATTGCTGGCGTGCCGCGACAGTTTCAAAATCTACAATTCGATCGACGCACCGGCATTGCGCGTCCCCTCCAACGTGAGCCGCCATTTCGACCTTATTCTCACAGGCGCCGCGTGGCAGTCGGAAACAGTGCGCGCTCGACATGCCGATATGCGCACCGCGGTTATGCCGATCGGACCGGAGTTTGCCTCGGAGGTGACATTCAGGCCCCTTGGTCTGGAAAAGATCTACGACGTGATCTACGTCGCTGCTGCTCAGGCTTACAAGCGGCATGACATTCTGTTCAACGCGCTGAGCCAACTACCCCGTTCGCTGCGTACATTGTGCGTCTGCGGATATGGCGACCTGATGGAAGCGCTTCGCCGGCACGCAGGAGCGCTCGGCCTCGACGTCGATTTCATCGATCCGCCCGGCGTACCGTTTGCAGAGGTGAACAGGCTTATGAACCAGGCCCGCATCGGCGTTGTTTGCGGCGTCGATGACGGGGCGCCGGCCATTTTGACTGAGTATATGCTGGCAGGAATACCCGTGCTTGCAAACAGTGAGCTGAGCTGCGGCCTGCAATACATCACGCCGAAGACCGGACGCAGTGCCTCGGCCGGTGAATTTCACGAGGGTATTCGCGACATGCTCGGACGGCTGCAAGGCTTTGATCCGCGTCAGGTCGTCTTGGACAACTGGACGTGGCCGCATAGCCTCCGGACGCTCAAGAGCCTTATGGAGATAACTTCGCCAGATTGACGGGAACATTCGACGCAATCGCAGGTTCGAGGGGCCATTGTGATTGCGAGGTGCCTGATGAATTTGCTGAATTCTGTGCCGTTGTCCGGCTGCGGCTTGCTGGAAGACGCTCCGCTCATTTGCTTCTCGCATCTTCGGTGGGACTTTGTGCTCCAGAGGCCCCAGCACCTGATGCAGCGATTCTCGCGAGAGCGCCCAGTGTTCTTCTTCGAAGAATTCATTCCGACCGACCATCCCCTTGCCTATGTGGAGATCCATCCGTTCGAGGGGACAACCGTCAAGGCGGTGCGTCCGCGCATTCCAAATGGGTGGAGCGAGACCGACCGTGAAGCCACTCTTGGCAAGCTGCTTGACGAACTCATCACGCTTTGCGGCGGAAAGCGCCCGATCCTTTGGTTCTACACCCCGTTGATGTTTGCCTTCGCCCGGCATGTCGATGCGGTGGCGGTGGTCTATGACTGCATGGATGAGCTGGCAAACTTCAAGTTTGCGCCCGCCAACCTCAAGGCATCCGAACACACGTTGATTGCGGCCGCCGATGTCGTCTTCACCGGTGGCATAAGCCTGTATGAAGCGAAACGGGACCAACACGACAACATCCACCCATTTCCATCCGGTGTCGATAGCCATCACTTCAGCACCGCGCGCAAGCCTTTGCCGGAACCCAGGGACCAAGTCGATATTCCTCATCCTCGCCTTGGCTACTACGGTGTGATCGACGAGCGGCTCGATCTTGATCTGATCGCAAGCGTCGCCGCGGCGCGGCACGGCTATTCCTTCGTCTTCCTTGGGCCGACTGTGAAGATTTCGCCGGACGATTTGCCCCGGGCAGCCAACATCCATTATCTCGGTCAGAAAACCTATGGCGATCTGCCGGCCTACCTTTCGGGTTGGGAAGCGACGCTTATGCCATTTGCACTGAATGATGCCACTCGATTCATTAGTCCGACTAAAACTCCTGAATACCTCGCTGCGGGCCGGCCCATCGTCGGAACGAAAATTGTCGATGTGGTCCGCGGGTATGGCGATGTGCCAGGCGTCTTCCTGGCCAACGACGCACAAGCCTTTGCGAAGGCCTGCGATGCTGCCCTTCATGTTTCGCGCGGTGACGAGGCGTGGTTGCAGGCCATCGATGAAATTTTGGCCCGATCATCCTGGGAGAGCACCTTCCGTAAGATGTCGGCACTTGTCGAAGAGGCTGCAGGGCGAAAAGTCCTGTCGCGTGCCCCGCCTCAAAGATTTTCCGTTCACACCCAACAGCCCGCGCCGGGTAGCTATGACTATCTGATCGTCGGTGCAGGATTTGCGGGATCGGTGCTGGCTGAACGACTGGCTTCAGATGGCGGGAGGAAAGTGCTCATTTGCGACAGACGGCCTCATATTGGCGGAAACGCCTACGATCACTACGATGACGCCGGGATCCTCGTCCATAAATACGGCCCGCACATATTCCATACAAACAGCGAGGATGTGGTTGCCTACCTGTCGCGCTTCACGGCATGGCGCCCCTACGAGCATCGGGTGCTTGCACAGGTTGGTGCGCTGCGGCTTCCCATCCCCATCAATCGTACCACCCTGAATGCGCTCTATGGTCTCGACCTTACGGACGAATTTGCGGCCGCACGATTCCTGGCCGACCGGGCGGAACCCTGCGATCGCGTGATTACATCGCGAGACGTCGTCATTTCTCAAATCGGATCCGGACTTTATCGCACTTTCTTCGAAGGTTACACGCGCAAGCAGTGGGGCCTTGATGCCTCGAAGCTCGACAAATCAGTTACCGCACGAGTGCCTACCCGCACCGATACCGACGACCGTTATTTCCTCGACCGCTTTCAGGCCATGCCGCTGGACGGATACACGCGCATGTTCGAACGCATGCTCGACCATGAAAATATAACGGTCCTGCTCGGCACGGATTTCGCCGATCTGAAGCAGGATGGGCTGGCGAGCCACACCATCTTTACCGGGCCGATAGACGAGTATTTCGGCCATTGTTTAGGCCGGCTGCCCTATCGCAGTCTGGAATTCCACCATGAAACGCACGATACACGACGGCTGCTGCCGGTCGGCGTTATCAATTATCCATCCGAGAATGTCCGTTACACGCGCGTAACTGAATACAAGCATCTGACCGGCCAGGTTCATCCAAAGACGAGCATCAGCTATGAGTATGCCCTTGCCGAAGGTGACCCCTATTACCCGATCCCCCGCCCGGAGAACCAGGCACTTTATAAACGATACGAGCTTCTCGCCCGCGCACAGAGCGACGTGACATTCGTCGGGCGGCTCGGAACCTACAAATATTACAATATGGACCAAGTCGTCGGTCAAGCACTGGCGACCTACCGGCGCCTGACGCGTCGGAATGAGACCGATAAAGCGTTTGCCGGCGCCCGGCATGAGTAGAAACCCTCATATCCTATTGGCGACCGACAGCACCGAACCATCCGGAATGGGCGAGCATATGCTTGCTCTCGGGCGGGCTTTGAGCGAACGGTGGGAGGTCACAATAGCCCTGTTGGCCCAGGACAGGACCGGTTTGTTGCCGCGTGCGGCGCGACACGGAATCGGCATCAAGCTAAGCGAAGACGCGGGCGCGTTTGGGGAGTGGTTGGCGCGATCCAACGTTGATCTTCTGCACATTCATGCAGGAATCGGATGGGAGGGACACGGCCTAGCTGCCGCCGCAGATGCCCGGGCAATCCCGATTGTCCGCACCGACCATCTTCCTTATCTGCTCACAGATACGGACCAGATCGAGCTTTATCGGCGCGAGACCGGAAGACTGTCGCATCACATCGTGGTTTCCGAGGCCTCGCGCCAGAGCTTCTGCGAAGCAAAAGTTGCGCCGTCGCGTTTGACAGTCGTGCGGAACGGAATCTTTCCGCTTTCGCCTGCGCGAGCAGCGGTGGATCTAAGGCAAGTGCTCGACCTAGTGGGTAAAACTGTGCTGCTGACGGTCGCCCGCTTCACCCAGCAGAAGGATCAGGCGTCGCTTGTCCGCGCCTTGCCGGACATCCTCAGAACTCATCCTTCCGCGGTTTTGATTTTTGTCGGATCGGGTCCAGAAGAAGATCGGGTCAGTGCCTTGGCAAGAGATTTGCAGGCCTCCGGTCACGTTCGTTTTCTGGGGCACCGGGCAGATATTGCCGAGATCATGGCGATCGCAGATCTCTTCGTCCTTCCTTCGCGCTTTGAAGGTCTTCCGCTCGCCGTTCTCGAGGCAATGTCGCTTTCCGTTCCCGTGGTTGCGACGAGGATTGGCGGAACGGTCGAGGCGCTGGGCAGTGATCATCCCTATTTTGCGGAGCCTGGTAACCCAACGTCGATAGCCGCTGTCGTCGATCAGGCGTTGAGCGATCCCCATCTTAAGTCCACCGGCAGAGTCGGCCACGCGCGTTTCGAGCGTAACTTTTCAATCCATCGAATGGCTGACGAGACTAGCGCCGTCTACGAGCGCTTCCTCACCAAACATGCAGATCAAAAACTAAAGGATAGCGAGATGCGAAAAACGCGGCTGGGCTTCATCGGCGTGGGCGGTATTGCCCATCGGCACCTAGATATCCTGACCGGCTTCGACGACGTCGAACTTGTCGCCTTCGCCGACCCGGACCTTCCCCGCGCGGACGCGGCGGCAATGCGCTTTGGCGCCCGCTCGTACGGCCATCATCGCGAAATGCTCGACACGCAACAACTCGACGCGGTCTACATCTGCATTCCGCCTTTTGCCCATGGCGAGCCGGAGCGGGACCTCATTGACCGCAACATTCCATTCTTTGTCGAAAAACCGGTCACGCTCGATCTGGCGCTGGCGGAGGAGATCGCAGCAGGCGTCTCGAAGGCGGACCTCATCACTGGCGTTGGCTATCACTGGCGCTATCTCGATATCGTCGATGAGGCCCGAAACCTGTTGGCGGACAACCCAGCACAACTCCTGTCGGGGTACTGGCTTGACTCTACTCCTCCCCCGCAGTGGTGGTGGAAGGAGGATCAATCCGGCGGCCAGATGGTTGAGCAGGCGACGCATCTTCTCGATCTCGCGCGCTTCCTCGTAGGCGAAGTCACCGACGTCTACGGCCGGGCAGGACATACGGAGAGGGCGGAGTTTCCCGGCCTCGATGTGCCGACGGTGACCACCGCTAACCTGACCTTCGAAACAGGCGTAGTCGCTAATATCGCCGCGAGCTGCCTTCTCGGCTGGAGCCACCGCGTCGGCCTGCATATTTTCGCCGACCGATTGGCGATCGAATTGACCGACCGCGATATCATGGTGGATGTTGGAAGAGGACGGCCAGTGCGTGGTGCCGATGGCGATCCGGTATGGCGCGAAGACCGCGATTTCATCGACGCCGTCCGCGGTGGTGAAAACCGCATCCGCTGCCCGTATGGTGATGCCTTAGCCACCCATCGGCTTGCCCTGGCCGTGGTATCGTCCGCACGCAGCGGAAAGCCGATACACCTCGACATCCCGGCTCTCAAACGGGGCGAACTAAAGCCCTTGCTGGCACAACCGCGTGCCCAGATGTCTCCGGAATTGCGGCCTGGTCACCGCAAAATCCGCTCTCTCGGCATCGAGGCGCCGGGCCGAGCCTACTTCTTCGAGTATGAGGAAGGCCCGCCTGCCGATGGGCATGTGCGGCTCAACACGCTCTATACCGGTCTTTCCGCCGGGACCGAGCTGACGTTCTTAAAGAATACCAACCCCTATTTCCGCGCGCGCTTCGATGGCGGACGCGGGGTCTTCATCGAAAACGAGCCGGAGCTGCACTATCCAGTGCCGTTCCTCGGTTACATGGAGGTCGCACGCATTTCGCAATCCCGGGCGCGCGGCTTTGCCGATGGCGAGTTGCTCGCGGCGAGCTACGCGCACAAAAGTGGGCATACTGCCGACCCCTCTCATGATCTTCTTGTCAGCATGCCGCCGGAACTCGATCCGCTGCTCGGCGTCTTTGTCGCGCAGATGGGACCGATCGCTGCCAACGGCATCCTCCATGCCGACGCGGAAGCATTTGGAGCGACTGTCCCTGCTCTCGGTGCGGGTGTTTGCGGCCGAACGGTAATCGTCCTCGGCGCAGGTACCGTGGGCTTGATGACGGCGCTCTTTGCCCGTTCGCTCGGCGCATCAGACATTGTGATCACAGACCCCTCGGAATTTCGCCGCAGCAAGGCGGATGCGATGGGATTGACGGCGATGACAGAGGATCAAGCCTGGCAGCATGCCAAAGAGCGCTGGCATGAGGGTGCCATGGGACGCGGCGCGGATGTCGCGTTCCAGACGCGAGCTCATGCAGGAAGCCTGCACACGGCGCTGAAAGCCTTGCGCCCCCAGGGCACTGTGATCGATCTTGCCTTTTACCAGGATGGCGCCAGCGCTTTGCGGCTGGGAGAAGAATTCCATCACAACGGTCTGAACATCCGCTGCGCGCAAATCAACCGCGTTCCCCGCGGGCTTGCACCACGGTGGGACCGTCAAAGGCTGGCACGCGTGACGCTCGACCTTTTGAAAACGGAGGGCGCGGCGATCCGCGAGCACATGATCACTCACATCGTGCCGATGGACGACGCGCCTGCTTTCCTGGTCGATCTGATCGAGAACCGGCCGGAATTCCTCCAGGTTATATTCAAGGTCGGCGAATGACGGTTGAACCAGCGCCTCTGCGGATCCTCTTCGTCTTCGCCTGGCTGGTCGTCGGCGGCGAGGAGACGGAAGTCCGTCTGCTTGCCAAGAATCTGGACCGGCGTCGCTATCGCATCGACGTCGTAGCCTGCTTTCGTAAACCTGGCATGCCGGAGCAAACGCACCGGCAGCTTCAGGGGCTGGGGATCGATGTCGATACGACGCCCTATGAATTGTCCTTCAACGATACGGTAAAATATCTTGCCGGGAAAATCCCAGGTTACGACATTGTTGTTTCCTGCCAGAACGTGGCGGACATCTATCCCGCATTGGAGCGACTGCATCTTCGCCCGCCCCTCATTGAACATGGCGGGCTGGTCTCAGAGGCTTTGGCTGGCCCCAAACATCTGACGTCGCGTTATGTGGGCGTGTGTCGCTCGATCCGTGAGGCAGCGGCATCGCGGATGCCCGGGCGCGACCATCATGCCCTCGAAATCCCCTCGATGATCGATCTTTCGGCCTTCGACCCGGCACATCGCGAGCGGGCGCGAGCGAACCTCGGGATCGCGGCAAATGAGGTTCTCATCGGTTGGGTCGGCAGGCTCGATCCCAAAAAGAACGTCGAGGACTTTATTGAGGCAGCCGCACTGGTTCATGCCACGACGAAAAGTGCACGGTTCGTCATTGTGGGCGGACCCGACGCCTTCCTGCCGGAATATGCCGTACGGCTCAAAGACCTGGCTACCCGGCACGGGCTCGGCGGTATGCTTCAATTTCTTGGCGACCGGGACGATATCCCGTCCCTACTCGCCGCATTCGATATATTCGTCTGGCTCTCATCCGGCGAAGGCATGCCGCACGTTATCGCAGAGGCGGGGGCCGCCTCCCTACCGGTGATTGCGACGCCTGATAACGGTGTTATGCAGCAGATCGACGACGGGCTGTCGGGAGTCTTCGTCCCCTATCGCAGTCCAGGCGTCGTTGCGAAAAACATCATCGCGCTTATCGAGTCCCCCGCGCGCCGTCACGCACTCGGCACAGCCCTGCGGCGGAAGGTCGAGATAGACTACTCCGTCGAGGCAGTGCTGCCGCAGTGGGAGTGGCTTCTGGCAGAGGTCCACCGAGAACGAAAGGCAGCTCGCCCTTCGGGTCTGTTTCAATCATTTCTGCAAGGCGGTTTCGAATGTTCGACCCATCGGCTCCGGCCAAAAAACGATGAAACGCAGGGCCATCGACTCGATTTGATTGCCGCCACGGGTCACGATCACCATGCCGAGACGGACTATCGTCAACTTCAAGGCTTTGGGATGTCCACCGTGCGCGATGGTTTCCGATGGCACCTGATTGACAAATCCAGTCGATACGACTGGTCGAGCATTCGTCCGATGCTCCAGGCGGCCAAGGCAACAAAGACCCAGGTTGTCTGGGATCTCCTGCATTATGGCTGGCCCGATGATCTCGACATCTGGTCGCCTCGCTTCATCGATCGCTTCGCGCGGTTCGCAGGTGCATGCGCCGAGTTGGTCCGCGAGGAGAGCGACGGCATTCCGTTTTATTGCCCTGTCAACGAGATCTCGTTTTTCTCATGGGGCGGTGGGGACGTCGGCTATTTGAACCCGTTTGCCAATGGACGGGGATTCGAACTCAAGGTGCAGATGGCACGCGCTGCCATCGCAGCGATCGACGCCATTATCTCGGTGGATGCCCGGGCCCGCTTCGTTCACTGCGAGCCGGTCATTAACGTCGTGGCGGATCCGTCGCGTCCCCACGACGCGCGAATTGCCGAAGGACATCGCCAATCGCAATTCCAGGCCTGGGACTTGATCGGCGGAAGGATGTGGCCGCAGATCGGAGGCGGCGAACGCTATCTCGATATTCTCGGTGTGAATTATTATTCCAATAACCAGTGGATTCACGGTGGCCGGCCGATCGACATTGGTCATCCGCTATATAAGCCTCTCAGCCGAATTCTGGTCGAGACGTTCGCGCGCTACGGCAGGCCGATCCTTATTGCCGAGACCGGCGTCGAGGATGATCGGCGCGCATCCTGGTTTGACTATGTTGCGGACCAGGCTCTGGATTCGATGAGGTCGGGAGTGCCCTTGGAAGGCTTGTGCTTATATCCGATCGTCAATCACCCTGGTTGGGATGATGGTCGGCCTTGCGCAAACGGCCTCCTCTCCGCCGATGTCACTTCAGAAGGACGGGCGCCATTTGCTCCCCTGGGTGCTGCGATATGCGAACGAGCAAATGAGTTTGCAACCTTTGCACCGCTTCATATCGGCGGCGCCGAGGTTAGCGAGACCTGAACGCGTCGAGCAGCCGGCATTCAGATCGAAATCGCACCATGCAGCCATCATTTTGGGACACAGCACTGCTCGGATGCAGCTGAAAGAAAGATTGCGTCCGGGAACCGTTACTGCTTCCGAAGGTTTGCCTTTCACAACTTTCAAGGAGATCATGACGATGACCGACGACACGCGCCGCCCGACACCCCCCTACCCCGCGCAGCAGCAAGAGCCGCCTGGCCAAACATCGGCCATGCAGCCTGTCCCCGACCATGGTGAAAAATCCTACAGGGGTAGTGGAAAGCTCGAAGGCAAAGCTGCTCTCATTACGGGTGCGGATTCGGGCATTGGCAAAGCTGTGGCGATTGCCTTTGCTCGAGAGGGCGCGGATGTGGTCATCTCCTATTTAAGCGAGGACGAGGACGCTAACGACACCGCAAATTGGGTAAGACACGCAGGTCGCAAAGCTGTCGTCATCCCTGGCGACGTCAAGTCGGAGGATCACTGCAAGGCGCTCGTGCAGCGGACTGTCGATGAGTTGGGCGGTATCGACATTTTGGTAAACAATGCCGCCTTCCAGCGCACTTATGATGACATTGCCGACATCGATGCCGAAGAGTGGGACGAAACGTTTCGCACAAACATCTATGCACCGTTTTTCCTCGCGAAGGCGGCAATCCCACACATGGCGCGCGGCAGCTCGATCATCAACACCACGTCCATCCAGTCGCGCCAGCCGTCACCCCAGCTGCTCGCTTATGCCTCGACGAAGGGAGCTATTTCCAACTTTACCGCGGGACTTGCGGAGATGCTCGGTGAGCGAGGCATTCGTGTGAACGCGGTCGCACCCGGCCCGATCTGGACGCCGCTCATCCCCTCGACGATGCCGGCCGAAAAAGCTGCGAAGTTTGGCGCTAATACACTCATCGGGCGGGCTGGACAGCCGGCGGAGCTTGCCGGTGCCTATGTGCTTCTCGCCTCGGATCTCGGCAGCTACATGACCGGAGCGATCGTCCCGGTGACCGGCGGGGAAATCATGATCTGATCTCAGCGGCAGACCATAAAAAAGGCCGTCGACAATGACGGCCTTTCCTGATCGTCCAGCCTCAAGCCGCCCTCTTGCCCTTAGCGTTTGCAGACGCCTGCGCGAGCTGGGTCAACTTCTTGTCGGTCGCTATTTCTTCGGCAAGGTTTGCCTGAAGCAGCGGAATGGCGTCCGTGAGGCCGAGCTGGTTTGCCCAAGCGATGAGGGTGCCGTAACGGGCAATTTCGTAGTGTTCGACGGCCTGAGCCGAGGAGATCAAGCCGGCATCGAGTGCCGGCGAGCCCTTGAACTCTTCCATGATCTCTTCACCCTCGGCGATGATGCCCTGGATTGCTTCACAGGTCTTGCCGCGTGCCGGCTTGCCGAGAAGCTCGAATACCTGCTCCAGGCGTCCGATCTGACCCTGAGTTTCGTCGCGGTGCAGCAGGAAACCTGCCTTGCCTTCCTCGGATTTGGCGGCGCGAGCCATTTTCGGCAGCGCCTTCAGGATTTGCTTTTCTGCAAAGTAGATATCCTTGAGCGTATCAAGGAAAAGGTCATCAAGCGTCTTGGTTGTGGTGGTCGCCATAGTTAATCCTCCTGTGGCATGGGCTTGCGGGGTAATGCCGCGTCGTTTTGATTGTTCCCGTCCGAAAATCGGCCGTTCAGCGATACAGAGGGCCTCGGGCCTATCCAGCGGTAGGCACGAGGGCCATCGTTGTTGCTTAGACCTTGGCTTTCTCACCAGCTTCGCGAAGAGACAAAAACCTGGTCGTCACAGAGACGATATTTTCGTCCAGCCACTGTGCCATTGCCCTCTCTTCAGTCAGGTTTGCCTGTAGGGGACCGGTGGCTGCGCCGTAGCCGCCGGCTTCGGCGACAGTCAACAGCGACTTGTAAGCCGCCATTTCGAAATTCTCGAAGGCGAAGTTCGCAAACGAGTTCTTCAGAATTTCATCGCCGGCCATGGTATGGCCCATCGCGGCCATCGACCCCGTCAGGGAGAGTGCCATGTCCTTAAGCGACGAGTGGTCTTCGTTCAAACTGTCGAGCACTTCTTCGATGCGGACGATCTGACCCTCCGTTTCTCGGATATGTTGGTCGAGCTTCGCCGCGATCTCCGGGTAGTTCTCGATACGCGAGAGCTGGGGCTTCATGATCGAAAGCGCCTGGTTTTCCATGGCGTGGGCATTCTTAAGGCCGGTGATAAAAATTTCGCGGGTTTCATTCTCAGACATCGAAAATCTCCTCGTTGACCGGCTCTAACTTCGCACGGCCGGCGATGTTCCAGACGCTCTGCAGATTGACCGGCGACGCCGCCTCCCGATCTAGTCCAGGTGAAGTGACGGATCTTCGTGCTCTTATGCCTGCTCAGTGCGGCGGCCCGGCCACTCAGGCAGCGCATCGATCGCGGCCAGGTCACTGTGATGAGATCAGCATCCCATACTTGAAGAGTTCCTCTTGTCACGGAATGCCGTCTCACTACCTCGGCTAGTGCCATCGATAGGTGATCGCAGGCACACATGGCACCCACGAGAGTGACCAAAACCCCTTGCACAACAGGTCCATCACCCTAAGTGCCAATTTCGAACACGCTAAATTAGCATATTGACATGCATGTTTTCTCCCGAAGGAACAGCGCAGGGATGATTCTGGAAGACCTTTACCGATTGCTCAGAAGTGGGCACGTGCAGGCACAAGGCGTCGTCGACACGATGACCCAGCCGATTGTGGTCCTGGACCATAATCTCTGCGTGACGAACGCCAATAACGCTTTCGTAAGAACCTTCGCGGTCGAGCGGGACGACATCCTAGGGGAAAGCTTCTTTCGTCTCGGCAACGGTCAATGGGAAATAGCCGACCTCCGACACCTGATCGCGTCGGTTATCCCAAAAGCCGCCGCCGTTGTCGGCTTTGAAGTAACACATGACTTCCCCGCGATCGGGCAGCGGACGTTTCTTGTCGATGCGCGTCGCCTCGTTCATCCCGACAACAACAGCACGAACATCCTCATCCTCTTCGATGATGTCACGGAGCGACGGCGCCATGACGCCGAGAAAGACTTTATTGTTGCGGAGGCACGGCACCGCCTGAGGAACCTGTTTGCGGTGATACGCGCAATCGCCATGCAGACGAAAACCGAGGATCGTACCGCCACCGAATATCGCGACATCTTCCTCGGGCGGCTCGAGGTTACGCTTCGCGCGCAGGAAATCGCATCGACTGGCGAGACTACCGATTTTGAATCTCTGCTGCGGCGATCGGTCGGCGAACTCGGCGTTGAGCGTTTTCATTGCGATGGTCCCGCGGTGACACTTGCCAGTTCTAAGGTTCTCGCGGTCAGCATGATATTCCACGAGCTCGGTACCAACGCGATGAAGCATGGCGCCTTGTCCGTTCCCGGTGGGCAGATCCACGTCACGTGGGCGCTCGAGCCCGGTCCGAGAAGCCGGACATATCTTATTTGCGAATGGCAGGAAAAGACCGGGTTACCTGTGACCCGGCCTCAGCGCCGCGGTTATGGCACCGAGCTGATCGAGGGCACTTCCGCTCACATCGGCGGAAAGGTGGAACTTAAGTACGATCCGGGCGGTTTGACAGCTACGATCAAAATCCCGGTGTGAGATAGATGGACGATCCTGCGGAAGTCGATGTTGAAGGCAGAAGATGCGTCCTCGTGGTAGAAGACGAATTGCTGATTGCAATGGAACTCACGGCAGCTTTGACCGCTGGTGGGTTCCGGGTGTTGGGGCCCGCAGCATCGGTCGATCACGCTCTTGATCTGGTCAGCAAGGAGCGTCCCCACGCTGCGGTCCTGGATTTCAATCTCGTTGGCGAGAAAGTCACGCCCGTGGCTCTTCAATTGAAGGCGTTGGGGGTTCCGTTCGTGCTCGCCAGCGCGGTCCATCCCACTGAGCTTGCAGTCCACTCGGCGCTTGCGGATGTCGCCAATATTGGAAAGCCGACGGACCTGAAACGGCTTGTCGACGCGCTGAAGGCGTTTCAGACCTAACCGCTTTCATCGAACCGAATTGGCAGCGTTGCATTTGAACGTGGTGGCACCGCCCATCTGGCGTTGCTTACGCAAGGACGCCTGCTGCAATGGCGGCGTCGATAAAGCGGCTTCGTGCAGTCTCTGCACTTCCATGCTGAACGAGCGCCTCAAGACAGCGACGCTTGGCTTCGCAATAGACCTCGCTTCGGCATTCGGGCCATCTATGACCAAGCGCCTCGAGCGCGGCATCCGGCCCATCCACCCGTTCCCGGAAGCCGTTGCCGATCCTCACAAAGACCGGCGCCTGCCATTTCAACCTGAAATCAACTTCGATCACCTTGTCCATTCCATTCCTCATGTCGACATTGGTTCCCGCCGCCCGATTCGCGCTTGCGCCGATATCATCGGGGCGCCTTCAGCCGCCGCGCCGGTCCCCATCCGAGCGGCGTGAAATCCGGCCGCACATCTGCACTTGCACCAGACGGGGATGTGGCCATGAACCGGCGCCCGGTCGTGCGCCTACGGCTCGTCATTCGCGCCGTCGCATTCCTCTCCCTGGTCGTGTCGGGGTCACGGGAGCATATCCTTGAGTCGGCCGGCGATGCGTCGACTTGGTGCCTTTGCATCAGCGGATCTTCTCGGTGCCGCTGGGTGTCGTGACCATGGTCGGACCGCCGCCACTGCCTTGAGGCGTAGGATCACGATCGGTAGCTTCGGGCGGTCGGCTGCCGCCGCCCGCCGGGTCGTCGTCGAACGTTCCGGCGCCATGAGGTTTGGCATTGATTGGATCAGGAACCGTCGATGCCGTGGGTTTAGGATCGGTGTCGATGCTTTCTCCCCAGATTTCGGCCGCGCCCCAGGCAATCATCGTGAGCACGAGAGCACTGATGAGGACCGCTAGGACAGGTTTGCCGTATCGCCCCTGTCTGGCGTCTGTCGCATTTTCGGTCACTCGCTCGGGCGGCCGCTGCGACTGGTGGTCCGGATTCGTCATCGTAAAAAACTCCCTAATAGTGAACCGCACCAACCGCGGGCGGCTCCGGAAGTTCCCAGCCTTTCAGAAGCACACTCAAATGGGTCCAAAAAAAATCGCGGAACATTTGCCACGCGCCGAGGTTGGACGCCCGTTCCTCTGATGGAGACTTCCATGAAAATCGTTCTCGCCTCTCTTCTAGCCTGCTTGGCTGCATTTTCGGCCACCGCAGCAGACAACGCCGCTAAGCAGCACGCCACCGACTTCGCGGCGAAGGCCGCCATGTCCAATATGTTCGAGATCGAGGCCGCGAACATCGAGGTCGCGAGCGGAAAGGCTGATGACGCCAAACAGTTCGCGCATGACATGATTAGGGATCACGGCAAGGCGGGGTCTGCTCTCAGCGATGCGGCACAAAAAGACGGCATCGAACTGCCCGCAGCTCTCGACGCAGAGTTTACTTCGAAGCTGGCCGCTCTTCGGCAAAGCGACGCCGCCAATCTTGATCAGGCCTATCTTTCCACTCAGGTGGCCGCCCACGAACAGGCCGTCAACCTCTTCGAAAGCTATTCAAAGCAGGGGCCGGATGGGCAACTCAAGCGGACGGCTGCAAAAATACTACCGGACCTTCGGATGCATCTGACGCGAATCCGCGGCCTGACTTCGAAATGACGGTAGGAGTGATCTGGCAGCCGGTTTTCACCCTGTCTGCTATTGTCATAACAACGCGATTGCCGCGACCATTGCCAAGGCTGAAACCAGTCCGGCCACAGTCAGACCGAGCGTGACGACCTCGGAGCCCCGTCCCATTTCTTTGTTCCGGACTGCGTAACTTGTGCCCAGCACCACCGCAACAAGACCCGCTCCCATCCAGCACATGAGCGTCAGCGTTCCGAAAAGCATCGCCCACTCTGTTCCATCCATCGTCACTCTCCTGGTTTCAACGATCGAACCTCAACGCTCTTCCAATGTTCCTGCCGTTTGGAAAGGCCGGGAACATTCGCCGCTGCGGCATGTTGGTTGGTTCGAACGGAATCAAGGAGACGTATAGTGGCGAACAATCGGAAAGAAGCAGTCGGGCAGCTCGCTGACGCCGAATGGCAGAGTGAGGGGATGCCCAATGGATGGCGTATGCAGAACCGGCAGGAACCCGAAGCGGAATCGCAGGCGGACAGTTTATGGCCTCAGCTAACGCAAGCAGGCGAGCACTGTCATGTTCAAGGCAAGGTAACACGCTAGGGATGGCGACAGATCGCATGGATCTGGGCGGATCCGGTTTAATCAAGCCAGCCCAATGATTGCGTTTAGTTTCATAACCCCGCCATGCCTGCTACCACACTCGCTTGTCTGCGGACAAATCATCTATACCGGCCCGTCACAATTAGGGCAGAGGAGCGAGGATTTGGAAAATTTAGCCATCGAGCTCTTTGCAGGAAAGCGCGTACTGATCGTGGAAGATGAGTATTTTCTGGCGGATGAGACCCGGCGGAAGCTTGAGAAGGCCGGCGCAACAGTTGTCGGTCCCGTCGCTGGAGTGGCCGCCGCTCTGGATCTCGTCGAGAATGAGGAGATCGACGCAGCAATCCTCGATGTTCATCTTGAGGGCGATTTGGTATTTCCGGTCGCGGACGAGCTTGAGCGCCGCGATATCCCGTTTGTCTTCGCCACAGCCTTCGACCCGTCGGTAATCCCCGGGAGGTTCACAGGCTTCGCGCTTTGCGAGAAGCCGACCGAATTGGGAAAAATTGCGGAAGCGTTGTTCGGCCAGAGGACCGGCGAATACCACTAAATTATTCGCCGTCGAGGGTTTTGGTCAAATGATAGCGAGCCCGGTTGATCCGGCTCTTGATTGTCCCAATCGGGACGCCGCACCTGTCTGCAGCGGTCTCGTAGCTGACACCCTGAACAAATACCAGCACAATGGCGGTTCGATAATTCGTGGGCAAAGCAGAAATCGCGACCTCGAGCTCGCGGCCGCGCAGCTCCCAGATCTGCGATGGCTGCGATGACGCCCAAGCGGCGAAATCGTCGATCCCACCGACCTGCTCTCGTTTGGAAATTTTGAATTTGCTGCAGAAGGTGTTGCGCATGATGGTAAACAGCCAGGAGCGCAGCTGAGTGCCGCGCTGATAATTCCCGGAATGTGCGATGGCTTTTGCAAGCGTTTCCTGAACAAGATCATCGATATCGCTCGTCGAACTATTGAAGCGTTTGGCGAAAGATCTAAGAGCCGGCATATTTTCAAGCAGTTCTGCTTCGGTAAAACTTGGACGATCATGAGTGGGCATTGGGGTTCTCCTCTGATGAGTGAACTTCGCCTCACCTGTTCCGTTCCACTCGGATCACCGATTCTTCCAGTCGCGCCCACGCTCTTCCGAAGACGCAATCCGAGCCCTGAATTCGTAGGCTTCCAAGCGAAGGTACGGGATGTGCCGCCTCGGGCAATCCGCCCTTCAGGCAACCCTTGGCAGACCGTCTGACCCATGAGGCCGGCAATCTCTTGACGGGTTTACTGGCCCTGCGGAAGTGGTTGGTTTGGTGCACTAATCAGAACGGCAAAAGGGCCGCCCGCCACAGTAATGAACCGCGCCACGACACGCTTGCGTATGCGACTTCAGTCAAATCATACGTCGCAAACGGTTCGATCTTTCCCATCATGCAATGGCTTACACCCGTATAGCTTTTAGCTGTCGCTGCGTTGGCAGAGATCTGAAACGCAACCGTGGCTGCGGCTGGCGATTTGAAAAAACCACTTCGATCACACTGTCCAAGCCGCGCAAATTTCATCGAAGAGAACAACAGGCTGGGGAGTTGGGAACAAAGCCGCCCAACCGAGGTTCGTGGGTGCGGCAACCGCCGCTCGTACAGTCATGGGAGGCTTCAGTGTCAAACGAATTCACGGAAATGGATGGCAGGCCAAGGCCGTCATCCGAGACGTCATTGCAATCTGGAGACGCGCTGTCGTCACCGCAATCTCCCGCGTCACTCGCGGGATTGAAGGAGAAGTTGGCTGATGACGTGATCGCCGCCAAGGACACCATTAAAGAAGGCGCCGATACCGCGGTCGAAAAAGTCAAAGAGGTGGTTTCCGAACAAACGACCTTCGCGGCCCGCCAAGTTGGCGGCGTCGCAACGGCGCTTGAGAAAGTTGGGGCAGAACTGGAAGCATCCGGCCAACCGGAGGTCGGACGCTATGCCAAGCAGATCGGACGAAGCGTCCAAAGCGTCGCGAGGCAGATGAAAGACAAAGACATCGGCGAAATCGCGGCGCTGGCTGAGGAATTCGGTCGCAAGCAGCCGCTAGCGTTTCTGGGAATTGCAGCGCTTGCGGGACTGAGCGCAAGTAGATTTCTGACTGCTTCCGCCAAGCGGTCGCCGGCGCCGGCAACAAGGCGGACGCTGCCGGCTACGCCCACGGGGTCATCTGGAGGCTACGCCAATGGCTAAATCTCCCGACAATGTTCCCCTCTCAGAGCTGATCGGCGGCCTCGTTGCCGATATTGCGGGCCTGTTGCGCAAGGAAATCGATCTCGCGAAGACGGAGGTGTCCGAAAAGTTCTCGCAAGCGCTCAATGGCGTGGAAGTGGTTATTTTCGGGCTTGTCCTTGCGATAGGCGCTGTGGGCGTTCTGTTGAGCGCCCTGGTTGCCGGGCTTGCGGCCTTCCTGGTCACCCAAGGTTTCACCGAAACAAGCGCCAGTGCGCTCGCCTCGCTTATCGTCGGGGTGGTCATCGCTCTCATCGCATGCGCGATGGTCTCTCGCGGCCTCACTGCGCTTCGTAGAAGCAACATGAAACTCGATCGAACCACGACCTCGCTTCGCCGCGACGTCGACGTTGTGAAGGAAAAAATCTGATGGAAACTTCCACCGAAAAAACCTCCGCCGACCTTCAGCGAGAGATCGATCAGGATCGCCAGCGTATTGGCGACCGCATCGACGCTATTCAGGAACGGATGTCGCCAGGCCAGTTGGTCGATGAGGTCCTTGCCTATGCAAAGGGCACCGGCGGCGGAGAGTATGTCAGCAACCTCGGCCAAGCGCTGAAGGCAAATCCACTGCCCGTCGCGTTGATGGGCGTGAGCCTTGCCTGGCTCATGGCGAAGGGGACCCCCGCAAGCCCGCCTGCCAGCCACCAGCCCGAACCTGAGTATCCCTTATATCCGGCAAACGGCCCGGTCCGCCGTCTTGGCCCACCCGAGACCGAAAACGGCTCCCGCTACAGTCATTTCGCAGACAGCTCTGGCAAGAGGCTGAAGGCGTTGACCGATGAAACGGGACACCGTGCGGGTCACTTCGTCGACGAAGCAGGTAAGACTTATCGCGGGTTTGCCGATGCCACTGGCAGACACGTCGATCAGATCACCGACGAGACGGGCGCGATATTCGATGCGGCAACTGGCTGGGCAGCGGAGAAATGGGAGCAGGCAAAAAGCGCCGCAAGCGGGATGAGCGCGCGTGCGTCCGCGGCCGCAAGCTCGCTGTCTGCTCAATCGTCTTCAGCGGCGACAAGTCTCCAAGAGCAAACCAGCAAGCTCAACGAAATGATCCTCAAGCAGTTCCGCGATCAGCCGCTGGTTGGGGGCGCTCTGGCTTTCGCCGTCGGAGCCGCTATAGGCGCCGCTTTGCCGCACACAGACACTGAAGACGAGTGGCTCGGTGAGGCCTCCGATTCCACCACAGATACGCTTAGCGCTCGAGCACTGGACGTAGTCGACCAAGGCAAAGAAGTGGCGACGGAGGTCTACGAAAAGGTCGCTTCGGTGGCGTCAGATGCTCACGACGCCGTTAAGGAGCGAGTCGCCACTGAGGTCGATGCGTTCAAGGCGGGTACCCAAGGCAGTGATCGCCAATCGAATTGAACGTGGGATCAGCGACGCGCGAAATCGCTACAGTGCCTTGCGAGTTCGGCGAGCGCGGAATACACGATGCTGAAAAACGGTGACGCCGTGCTCGCGATCAACTCGCGATCCGTGCTGTAACGATCATCCATTGCGGGTCGATAGGCGAACGACCCGGCCTTGGCGTCGAAATCGTGTTGAGGTGGCCGCCGTCGAAAGTGCCTATCGCATGGCGAAAGACAGCGGCTGGCCGGCGTCCGATATTGCCCTGCAGCCTTGGGCGCTGCGCGACTTCCGCCTTGACGATCCCGACGGCTATTATATCAGACTGACCAGTGCGAGCTGAAGTGTGACCGGCGGTTTGCCCAGAATCATTTTTGCCAGCGACCGGCTTACCTGCGTATTTTAGTGGATAGCTTACTACTGCAATTATAACTTGTTCTGTTTCGAGAATACACCGCCATTTGCTCAACAGAATTTGGTCGCGGAACCGGGACCTGATCGCCCTGATGATCACTTCCGCCTTCGATGAAAAAGGTCACTTCCCCGTGGCTGCCTTTGCGGCAAGCGAAAGGATCAGGTTGGAGGCTCAAGCCCTGGCTCGAGAAGATACGTCGCCCCTGGGAACTGCTCTTTGGGAAGCGCCAGCCACGGCAGGTTGCGGTTCAAATCTCGGCGGTCCAATCGACAAGAGCCGCCACGCAGCCCCGGAGATTTCGTCCGCTAATGCGTGGAACAAGGATGTCGCGTCGCTTCTTCCTGGAATGTCCACTGAATAGGCGATGGGAGCTTAGGTGTCTCGCGGCCGTTTAGTTGCAGATGGGGCGTATCGGGCGGACATCCGCGCCTCGGGCGGCAGAAGAGATCGTCATGGCAAGGGATGCCGACATAACCATATTAAGAAAGCGTGGAATGCTGGCGACCGTTCGTGGCGTCGTCGCGCATAGCGTGGGCGGGGCCGAAGTCGAGACTGCCCCCTGCGATATGCTATTGGGTAATGCAATTCTGCATGTCGCGAGACTGGACGTTTCGGTTTGCACGACCGCCGCAGCGAGTGTCGTTGCGGAGGGCATTACGTTGAATTGCGAGGAATGCCGTCGGCTCGCCCTGAAATATGGCGACAAGCTTGAAGTTCGTGAGTAGGAAACAAGAGCCCCAAGCACTGGTGGATCAGCTTGCTGGGACCATTCACGATGACGGACGCCGCATGACGTAGAAGAATATCTCCTGCCATTCAGTACGAGGTTATCGCACGACCGCTGGACGCGAGATGCTCTGTAATGGCGCGCCGGATTTCGGTAACCGTGTCGAAGAGCCTGTTGTCCAGGTCGATGACATTGAAGCGGACAGCGATGAATTTGAGGCGGTTTTCGACAGGGACCGCGATCCCGACTTCCTGACCGTTGAATACGACAGCTTGCTTTTGCATAACAAACCTCGGGCGCACCACACCGGAGCACCATCTTACAAAAGTGGGACAAAGGGTTTCCGACGCGTCAGATTGCCGTCGTAGGTCCGTATCGGATCGAGACGAGATCACGCGCTCGCTGCATCATTGCGAAGAAACGAATTCGGACAAACAACGTCATGATCCTCCTCAAGCGAGGTCAACCGACCGCTGAGTATCGCCGGCGAGGCCGGTTATTCGGAATTCTTCTGCAAAAACGTAGTCGAGAAACTTCGAGTAAGCAACTGATTTTTGTTATTTTTTAGCGTTTTGAATCGTATGACAATTACCGCAGGTGCGAAGAAACAAATGATGTACGTTCGTCCGATACCCATAGTCGAGGGCCCGCCGACGGCTTTACATATTGCGGATGGCCACTGAGCGCAGGTGCTAGGTTGGCTGGATCAAAGAGTCCGATTTGCTCCCAGGTAGCTTCCGGACAGACGCGATATCCCTGAGGGCTTCAGAAGTACCTGATCACCGTATAACAAGCGATACATCCGATGGAAACCTTGCCGCTACAATGTAGTCAGGTCGATAGTTCGACGCCATATGGAAGTTGCCGCTTGCCCTCGGGTAACCGGAGGTTCACCATCTAACCGAAGTATGTGTAAAGCAGCGTTCCGTTCCAGTTGATTTCAAAGAGATTTCAGGCTGATGTAGGCATATCCAAATCTATGGCTTGAGAATGCAGCGCTACCAGATACAAGCACTCGAGAACGGCAGGTGGTCGGTAATAGACCACCAGACCGGCAAGCCAATAGTTGACCAGCAATGGTCAAGCGAGAGAACGAGGCTGGAGGCTCAAGCCTTAGCTGATTTTCGCAATGGAATATCGGCCCCTCCTCCACAGCGGATTTCCTCCCGGCTTCAGAAGTTACGTCGAGCTTGGGCCCTCCTCGGTCGGCCACGTTCAACTTGAACCGGCTCTTCTTATTCTGGCAATCGCGATGCGCTAAACTAATCCGAATTTTGGAGGCCGTCGAAATGATATCGATCGGCCTCATCTTTACCCTCGCATCCCATGCTCACAGAGTTTCAAAACCTTGGGCGAGTGACCTCGATGCCCTGCCCCTGGATGGTGTCCCGATGGGTGGTGTAGCTCGCGCCTGATGGCCGTGCTTTCCGGCAAGGGCCGGAGGGGATATCAGCGTGCGACTGCAGGCAGGCTGATTTGCGGATCATCGCTCATCGACGCCATAGT
>Ga0207426_1001118_pt1 | contig 24589 bp, 26 predicted proteins | sample AraplaMF_Cvi_mMS_FD_184265 | JGI IMG/M metagenome (GOLD analysis project Ga0207426, IMG submission 184265) | Arabidopsis root microbial communities from the University of North Carolina, USA - plate scrape MF_Cvi_mMS (SPAdes) (version 2) | ecosystem: Host-associated > Plants > Roots > Endosphere... | reverse complement strand
TCGGCGGGTTGGTCGCCGCGTCCGTCTCGCTGTGGAAGGACGTCAGCACCATCCAGGCGACGGGCAGGAAGAAGGCGATGCCGCACAGCCAGGCCGCCAGGCCCAGCAGGCTGCCGGTGCGCCGCCGGCGCCGCGCGGCGGGCGACCCGGCGCGGCCGCGGACCGTGGACAGGGTGGTCATGACGTGACCTCCTCGCGCAGCAGGGACGACACGGTGCGCAGTGCGAAGGTCGCCACCAGCAGCGAGCACAGCACCACGACCACGCCCTGCGCGGATGCCCGTCCGTAGTCGTGGGACTGGTAGACGGTCTGGTAGATGGTGTACGGAAGGTTGGCGGTGCCCAGGCCGCCGGAGGTGATGGTGAACACCGCGTCGAAGTTCTGCACCACGTACACCGTGCCCAGCAGCGCGGCCAGTTCGAGGTAGCGACGCAGATGCGGCAGGGTGAGGTAGCGGAAGATGTCGAAGGCGGAGGCGCCGTCCATCCGGGCCGCCTCGACGGCGTCCGACGCCCGGCTCTGCAGCCCGGCCAGCAGGATCAGCATCATGAACGGTGTCCACTGCCAGATCAGCGACATCTCCACCGCGGCCAGCGGCGAGTCGGTCATCCAGTCCGGCTGCGGCGGATGCTCGCTGCCGAACAGCCGCCATATCCAGGTCAGCGAGCCGTTGAGCAGCCCGTACGAGGCGTTGTACAGCGCATGCTTCCACAGCAGCGCGGAGGCGACCGGCACGATCAGGAACGGCGTGATGAGCAGGGTGCGGACGATGCCCCGCCCGCGGAAGCCGCGGTCGAGCAGCAGTGCCAGACCGAGCCCGAGCAGCAGGCTGACCAGCACCACGGTCACGGTCAGCAGGACCGTCGTGCCCACCGAGGCCCGCATCGCCGGGTCGGTGAACACGGCGCGGTAGTTGTCGAGGGCGGCGAAGCCGCGGTTGTCGGGGGCCAGCGCGTTCCAGCGGGTGAAGGAGATCACCACGGTGGCCACGAACGGGAGTTGGGTGACGACGACGAGGAAGACCAGCGCGGGGAGGAGGGGCGCGCGGCGGGCCCAGTTCTTCGCCCGCTCGGTGCGCTGGGCGCGGGCGCTCGGACCGCGGGTGGCGGGCGCGACGGCCGCGGGGGCCGGCTCAGTGGTGCGCGTAGGCATCGGACACCTCCTGCGCCAGTCGCCGGCTCTTCTTCAGGGCCTCCGGCACGCTCTGCTTGCCGGCGATGGCCGCGCTGATCTCGGTCGAGACCTTGGTCCCCAGGTCGGCGAACTCGGGGATGCCGACGAACTGGATCCCGGGGGCCGGGCGCGGCTGGACGCCGGGGTCGGCGGGCCGCGCCGAGCTGATCGCCCGCTCGGTCGGGCCGGCGAACGCCCCGGCCTCCTTGGTGTACTCCGGGTTGCGGTAGAGGGAGGCCCGCTTGCCGCCCGGCACCCTCGACCAGCCCAGCTCGCGGCCCACCAGCCGCTCGTAGCCTTTGCCCGAGGCCCAGCGCACGAACCGCCAGGCCGCGTCCTGGTGCGTACTGGCCTTCTGCACGCCCCAGGCCCAGGTGAACAGCCAGCCCGCCTCACGGGTCCGCTCCACCGGCGCCGGCGCGTAGCCGACCTTGCCGGCGACCTTGGAGTCGCCGCTCTCCAGCGACCCGGCGCCGGCCGTCGCGTCGTACCACATGGCGACCTTGCCCTGCTGCATGTCGTTGAGGCACTCGGTGTAGCCGGCCTGCGGGGCGCCCGCCTGGCCGTGCCGGCGCACCAGATCGACGTAGAACCGGGTGGCCTCGGTGAACGCGGGGCTGTCGACCTGCGGTCGCCAGTCCTTGTCGAACCAGGTGCCGCCGAAGGTGTTGACGACGGTGGTCAGCGGGGCCGCCAGCTGGCCCCAGCCGGGCTGGCCGCGCAGGCAGATGCCCTTGAGGCCCTTGCGGGAGCCGTCCAGCTCGGCGGCGAGCGCGGCGACCTGGTGCCAGGTGGGCCGGGCGGGCATTTTCAGCCCGGCGGCCTTGAGGAGGTCCTTGCGGTACATCAGGAAGGACGACTCGCCGTAGAACGGCTCCGCGTAGACCTTGCCGTCGGCGGCGGTGAGGGAGGAGCGGACCGGCGGCAGGATGTCGCCCTGGTCGAAGGTGCGGTCCCCGGCGGCCCGTTCGCCGAGGGGGGAGAGCCAGCCGTTGCGGGCGTAGATGGGCGTCTCGTAGTTGCTGACGCTGGCCACGTCGTACTGCCCGGCCTGGCTGGAGAAGTCCTGGCTCATCTTGTCGCGCAGGTCGTCCTCCGGCAGCACGGTGAAGTGGACCTTGATGCCGGTCTCCTTGGTGAAGTGCTCGGCGGTGAGCCGCTGCAGATCCACCATCTGCGGGTTGTTGACCATCAGGACGTTGATGGTGTGACGGCTGTCGTTGCCCGCCTCGCCGGCGCCGCGGTAGCAGCCGGCGGTGGTCAGTGCCAGGGCGGCGGCGAGGGCGGTCAGCCCTAGGGAGCGGCCGCCGCGGCCTGGTCCGGGGGATCTTGCTCTCACGGCTCGTACCTTTCGGGGGACGGGGATGCGGGGACGGGGGTCGGGGGAGGGGGACGTCGGACGGGGACGGGGGCCGGCGGTGCCGTTCCAGCGGCGGTTGGGGGGCGTACGACACCGGTGTGCGGGTACGCCGGGGAGCCGTCCGGCGGTCGGGGGCGACCGTCGGCGGTCGGTGTGGGGTATGGGGGGGGGTGCCGGGCTGCGGGGCCGGTCGTCCGGGCGGCCCCGCCCCGGTCAGACCCGGAGCACCTGCGGCCCCAGGAGTGAGTAGCGGTGTGCCTCCGGCGCGGACAGGCCCGCGTCGGTGACGATCACGTCGAAGTCACGCACCTCGGCGAACCGGCAGAAGCTGCTGGCGCCGAACTTGCTGTGCACCCCGACCAGCACCCGCCGCCGCGAGGAGCGGACGGCCTGCTCCTTCACCTCCGCGACCGCCGGATCCGGGGTGGTCAGGCCGTGCTCCCGGGAGATGCCGTTCGCCCCCAGGAACGCCAGGTCGATCACGAAGCGGGCGAGCATGTCCCGGGCCCAGGACCCGACCGTCGCCTGGGTCCCCGAGCGCACCCGCCCGCCGGCCAACAGGACGGTGGTGGACTCGGACGCCGCGACGAGCGACGCGGTGCGCAGCGACGCGGTGAGCACGGTCAGCGGACGGTCGGCGGGCAGCAGCGTGGCGACCAGCTCGGGGGTGTAGCCCTCGTCGACGAACACCGTCTCGGCCTCTCCCACCAGCGACGCGGCGGCCGCCGCGATCCGGCGTTTCTCCTCCACCTGCTGGGTCTCCCGCCGGGCCAGCGTGGTCTCGAACCCGGCGCTCTCGACCGGATACGCCGCGCCGTGCGTCCGCCGGATCAGCCCCCGGCGCTCCAGCTCGCTCAGATCGCGCCGCACGGTCTCGCGGGCGACCCCGAACTCCACCGCGGCATCGGCGACCTCGACCCGGCCGGACCGCCGGGCGAGCGCGAGGATGCGGTGCTGGCGTTCCTCGGCCCTCATGGCTCACTCCTGCCCGAATTCTTACGGTTTTCGGTTTCCGTTCGGTCACGGGACTGCCCGTTTCCGCCCGTATCAGGTTTATAGCAACCGCAACGGTGCGGATGGCTGCCCGCGACGGCGGAAAACGTGACCGTTTCTGTCCGCTCCGGAGCGCTGTCACCTTGGCCACATGCACGAACGGGTGCCCGTACTGCCCTGGCAGCGGGCCCGTGCGCCCCCTGTGGGCCCGGTTGCCCGGGGCGGTCGGTTGTGCGCCGGCGGACCGCAGCGGTGGTGCCGGAGACGGCGGCGCTTAGTCTGGACGGCATGAGCTCGGAGATGCGGTCGTTGGCGGTCACTGCGATCGTGCAGGCGGAGGAGTGCGCGGTCCTGCGCGTCAGCGGGGACCTGGACCTCCGTACCGAGCAGGCGTTCCTCGCCGAGGCACGGTCCGTGGTGTCGGCCGGCCACCGCTTCCTGGTGCTCGACCTGACCGCGCTGCGCTTCTGCGACTCGCGCGGGCTGAGCTGCCTGCTCGCCCTGGAATGGCTGTGCCGGCGCCTGGAGGGCAGGCTGCTGCTGGCCTCGCTCGGCGTACGGATGCTGCGGCTGCTGGTCGGCACCCAGTCCCTGAGCGTCTTCTCCTGCTACCCCACCGTCGGCCATGCGCTGGCCACGGTCCCCGACGCCAGCCGCCCGGCGTGGCCGCCCGTGGCGGAGGATCCGGCGGCGGAGTCCGGCGACAGCTGAGACCGGTGGCCGGGCGGCCGGGCCCGCCGGTGCGGCGCCCCGCTACTCGGCCCGGCCGAGGTCCCGGACGAGCGTGGGGGAGGGGCGCGGGATCTCGCCGAAGTCCTCGTCGTCGCTGTCCACCACGAGCCGGTTGATCACATTCTCCAGGGCGCTCGGCAGGGTCGGCGCGAGCCCGCTGTGCCACTGGACGAGCAGATTGTGGCGGGCCGCGTCCGGCAGCAGCTGCTTGTCGTCGAAGGCGGCCGCCGAGCGGCGCTCCTCGTCGGGCGCGTGCGCGGCCTGCTCGCGCCAGTAGGCGGCGTCGCGGTACTCGCCGTTGCGGCGGTGGGAGAGGTAGAGGCAGTAGGCGGCGGTCCGGCTGCCGGCCCCGGCGCCGAAGTGCCACCAGAAGTGGGCCGCGTCATGGCGTCCGGTGATGTGCAGCAGACAGGCGAAGACCAGTGCGCCCTCGGGGTCGATGTGGTGCTCGTCCACCAGCCGTTCCAGGCTCGCCGCGGCCGCCGCGGCATTGACGACCAGCGCACAGGCCAGCTGGAGCTCGTGGGTGGCCTCGTCGCGGGCGCTGGGGTAGGGGCTGGGCGCGCCACGGCCCGCCCGCACCGCCCGCTCCGCCGCCGACCGCCCCTCTGCTGCGCCCCCCGCCGGGACGGGGGCCCCGAGGCCGCCGAGCACGCCCGTGGCGTCGAGGTCGCCGAACCCCGGCAGATCGTCGATGCCGGACACCGCCGCGGCGGCGCTGAGCAGCGTCTCGACGGTCTCCCTGCGGCCGGTGGGAAGGATGTGCGACATGGTCAGTTCCCCCTGGAATATCCCTGATCGATACCGAGCGCGGCAGCGAGCTTGCGCTTGCCTCGGCTTGCGTAGGAGCGGACGGTGACTTCGTCGACACCGAGCAAGGAGCCGATCTGCGCGTCGCTGTACCCGATGACATGACGCAGCACGATCACATCGCACTGCCGCTCCGGCAGCCGGGCGATGGCCGCGTACAGCCCCAACTGGCTCTCCAGCATCGCGAACTGCTGCTGGCACTCGCGCAGCAGGGCATGGGTCACGACGGCGAACGCGGCGGTCTCGGTGAGCGCGGTGGGCTGGTGATGGTCGTAGAGCCACTCCACGACGCTCTCCTTGAGGACCGACCAGGCGTACGCCTCCACCGACGCCTGCCGCAGCGCATGCGGCCACAGCCGGCCCAGCTGTCCGTACGCCGACCGGGTCACCTCGCGCGCCGCAGCCTCGCTGCCGGTGTGCAGATAGGCGTACGTCAGCCACTTGCGCGCATGCGTCGCCAGGAACGCCTCGAAGGTGATCGACAGCTGCCGGTCGGCCGGGTCCGGGGTGAGGGCCGGGAGCGAACAGCGGGGGAGTGCGGCTAACTCCGCCGTATGGACATGCGCCGGGGCGCACGCCGGTAGCAGTCGGTCCCGGTCTGCGCTCACGAGCAGTCCTCGTTCCGTTTCGCCGTGCACCGAGCCGGGCGCCGAAGCGCCGCCGGCCGCGGGAGGACGGGTTGCCCTCACCCTCCAATGAACCGGAAAGCGGGCCCTTTTGTGGCATCGGGCGGGCAAAAATCTGCCGCTGCGTATTCATATGACTACGCGTGACCGTGGCATGTGCCAACCGAAGTGCGCCGGCCGGGCCGGGCGCCGGGAACCTTGACGGGCGCGCCCCGGCATGATCCGGGGCGTACGGGGCAGTGCTCCAACAGCCGGGCGCACGGCGGCGGTTGACGCGCCGCCGGGAGTGCGCGGGCGACGAGGGGGCGTCACCGTGCGCCGGGGAGGCGCGCCGGAGCGGCAGGAAGCCGCCGGCCGTACTGGGGAGGCAGCAGCCGATGAGCGAGCACGGGTCCGTGGTGGACCTCCAGTTGGACCGGGCCCACTCGTCCCGGATCTACGACTACTTCCTGGGCGGCAAGACCAACTTCCTGGCCGACCGGATGGCCGCCGGCGAGGTGCTGGGCGTCTTCCCCGCCGCGCTGGTCGCCGCCCGCATCAACCGCGAGTTCATGCACCGCGCCACCCGCGTCGTCGCCGCCTCCGGCCTGCGGCAGTTCCTCGACATCGGCACCGGCATCCCCACCCCGCCGAACCTCCACGACGTGGCCCAGGGCGTCGCCGCCGACGCCCGGGTCGTCTACACCGACAACGACCCGATCGTCCTCGCGCACGCCGCGGCCCTGCTGCTCAGCACCCCCGAGGGGCGCACCGCGTACGTCCAGGCCGACGTCACCGACCCGGCCGGCATCCTCACGGCGCCCCAGCTGCTCGACACCCTCGACCTGACCCGCCCGGTCGCGCTCAGCCTCAACGCCCTGATGCACTTCGTCCCCGACGACGGCCAGGACCGCGCCCACGCCATCGTCGAGACCCTCAAGGCCGCGCTCCCCAGCGGCAGCACCCTCGCGATGAGCCATGCGACACCGGACTTCAGCCCCGCGGCGATGGACAAGATCATCAAGATCTACGGCGACGCGGGCACCCGGCTCCAGTTCCGCTCCCGCGCCGCCTTCCTGCGCTTCTTCGACGGCTGGGAGCTGCTGGAGCCGGGTGTCACCCTCTCCCACCAGTGGCGCCCCGACCGCCCCGAGGACGCCACCCATGTCACCGACGCGGAGGCCGCCTGCTATGCGGGCGTGGCCCGCAAGCCCTGAACGCCGGGCGAGCGGGCGGCCGTTCGCGCACCGGGCTCACTCCTTGCGGTAGCCGTACGCCTCCCCGGCCGCCGCCGCGACCGCGTCCAGATCGGCGCCGGACGACGCGGTGACCACGGCGGCCACCGCGCCCTCGACGAACGGCGCGTCCACCAGCCGTGCGCCCGCGGGGAGTTCGTCGCCCTCGGCGACCAGGGACTTCACCGTCAGCACGGCGCTGCCCAGGTCGACCAGGATCGCCACGCCCGCGCCGCGGTCGACCGTCCGCGCCGCCTTGATGATCAGCTCCGCGCTGGTGCCCAGCCCGCCGTCAGGGGTACCGCCCGCGGCGGCCACCGGGGCCGTGTTGCCGCCGCCGGCCAGCCCGGCCGCCATCGCCGCCACGGACTCCGCGACCGGGCCGCTGTGCGACACCAGCACCACTCCGACCGGCACACCCTCGCCGCCGGCCGCACCGCCCGTCGTCTCCGCGCTCACCGGGCCACCTCCGCGAGCGTCGCGAACAGCAGCGCCGACGAGGCCGCCCCCGGGTCCTGGTGCCCGATGCTGCGTTCTCCGAGGTAGCTCGCCCTGCCCTTCCTGGCCTGCAGCGGCACGGTCGCCAGCGCCCCCTGCTCGGCCGCCTCGGCCGCCGCGGCGAAGGAGGTCGACAGCGCCGTGACGCCCGGCACCAGCGCATCGAGCATCGTCTTGTCGCCCGGCGCCGACCCGCCGAGCTGCCCCACCGCGTCGACCCCGGCGGCCAGCCCGGACCGCAGCTCCTCGACCGACACCTGCGGCGCCTCGCCCAGCACCTTGCCGGCCCGCCGCAGCAGTGTGCCGTACAGCGGCCCGGACGCCCCGCCCACACTGGAGATCAACTGCCGCCCGGCGGCCGTCAGCACCGCGCCGGGGGTCGCCGGCGGCTCGGTCTCCAGCATCTTGACCACGGCCGCGAAGCCGCGCTGCATGTTCCTTCCGTGGTCGGCGTCACCGATGGGGGAGTCGAGCTCGGTGAGCCGGTCGGCCTCCCGGTCGATGACGGCGGCGGCCGCCGTCATCCAGCGTACGAAGAACGCGGCATCCAGCACCGTTTCGGACACGGACTACTCTCCTTGGTTGTTCGGGCACTGAGCGAAGAAAGCGGAGTCGTCAGGCCACTGGGGCGTGTGCCGACCCCCATACGGATACGGCTGCGGTCTCACCGCCCCCAGCGGAGCGCGGGCGTCTGCACCGGCGCGTCCCACAGCCGCAGCAGTTCCCCGTCCACCTGGCACAGCGTCACCGAGCAGCCCGCCATGTCCAGCGACGTCACATAGTTCCCCACGAGCGTGCGGGCCACCGCCACTCCCCGCTCGTCGAGCACCCGGCGCACCTCGGCGTTGAATCCGTACAGCTCCAGCAGCGGGGTCGACCCCATGCCGTTGACCAGCACCAGCACCGGAAGCCTCGGATCGAGGTCCTCCAGGATCGCGTCCACGGTGAAGTCCGCGATCTCGCGCGAGGTCATCATCGCCCGCCGCTCGCGCCCCGGCTCGCCGTGGATCCCGACGCCCAACTCCAGCTCCCCGGACGGGAGATCGAAGGTCGGGCTGCCCTTCGCGGGCGTCGTGCAGGCGCTCAGCGCCACCCCGAAGCTGCGCGAGGAGTCCACCACCTGCCGGGCCAGGGCCTCCACCCGCTCCAGGGGCATGCCCTCGTCCGCCGCGGCACCGGCGATCTTCTCCACGAAGAGCGTCGCCCCGGTGCCCCGCCGCCCGGCCGTGAACGTCGAGTCGGTCACCGCGACATCGTCATTGACCAGCACGCTGGCCACCTGGACCCCCTCGTCCTCCGCCAGCTCCGCCGCCATCTGGAAGTTGAGCACGTCCCCGGTGTAGTTCTTGACGATGAACAGCACCCCGCTGCCGCTGTCCACGGCCGCGGCGGCCCGCACCATCTGATCGGGCACCGGCGAGGTGAAGACCTCGCCCGGGCACGCGGCGTCCAGCATGCCGGGCCCGACGAAGCCCCCGTGCAGCGGCTCGTGCCCGCTGCCGCCCCCGGACAGCAGCGCCACCTTCCCCTCCACCGGTGCGTCCCGCCGTACGATCACCCGGTTCTCGGCAACCACCACCAGTTCGGGGTGCGCCGCGGCCATCCCGCGCAGCGCATCGGCGACCACGGTCTCGGCGACGTTGATCAGCATCTTCATGGGTACCTCCCGGTGAGTGGAGCGGTGCAGGCCTCTGAGTTGCGTTCTTCCAGGTCAGGTGGCGTGGCGAGCTGTGCTGATCTTGACATGCTCCGGCGTGTCCCGACACGTCGGAGGCGCAGCGGAACCGGGCGGGCCGACGGGAGGGCGGCCGGCGGACGCCGCACCCTCCTGGCGGCCCGTCAGTCATGTTCGCTTCGGCCTCCGACGTGCCGGGACTCGGTGGATCAAGTATCGGGCGATGGGGGTGCTGGTGGCACTGTTGCGTGCTGGTGTCGTTGTGCTCTGTGTGGCGTGGTGCCTTCGCTGCTTCCCTGGTCGGGGGCCGGGTAAAACCCATCGATCCGTACACGGGTACGTCTCGTCAACCCCTCGGGAGGGACGGAGAAGGCGACGGCTCCCCGCGGCGTCACGCCACCATCGGCCGGTCCCGGGGGCCGATCGGGGCGGGAAGCGCGGTGGAACCGGTCAGATAGCGGTCCGCCGCGGCCGCGGCGGACCGTCCCTCGGCGATGGCCCACACCACCAGGGACTGGCCGCGCCCCGCGTCGCCGGCCACGAAGACCCCGTCCCGCCCGGCCGGGCCCGCCGCCTCGGCCGCGAAGCCGCCGTCCCGGGCGAAGTTCCCCCGCCCGTCCAGTGCGAGCCCCAGCGGCCCCATCAGACCGGTGCTGTGTTCGGGGCCGGAGAAGCCGAGGGCGAGCAGCACCAGCTCCGCCGGGATCACCCGCTCGGTGTCCGGCCGCGGCCTCCTGGCCGTGGGCTCCACCTGCGTCAGGCGCAGCGCGCGCACCTGGCCGGCCGCGGTCCCCTCGAAGTGGAGGGTGGCGGAGGAGAAGACCCGCGGATCACTGCCCTCCCGGCCCCGCGCCTCTTCATGGGCGTGCGAGATCCGGTAGACCTTCGGATAGACGGGCCAGGGCTCGCCGTCCGCCCGGGCATCGCCGGGCTCCGGGTTGATGTCCAGCTGCACCACCGAGGCCGCGCCCTGGCGCAGGGCGGTGCCCAGGCAGTCCGACCCGGTGTCCCCGCCGCCGACGATCACCACATGCCTGCCCTCGGCGGTGACGGGGGGCGCGGCGTAGTCGCCCTCCACGACCCGGTTGGCGAGGGGCAGGTAGTCCATGGCCTGGTGGATGCCGGACAGCTCGCGGCCGGGGACGAACAGCTCCCGCTGCCGGGTGGCTCCGACGGCCACGACCACCGCGTCATGACGCCTCCGGAGCTCGGTGGCGTCGATGTCCCTGCCGACCTGCACGCGGGTGCGGAACTTGGTGCCCTCCGCCCGCATCTGCTCGATCCGGCGGTCCAGATGCCGCTTGTCCATCTTGAACGAGGGGATGCCGTAGCGCAGCAGCCCGCCGATGCGGTCGGCGCGCTCGTAGACGGCGACGGTGTGCCCGATCCGGGTGAGCTGCTGCGCCGCCGCCAGCCCCGCGGGGCCCGAGCCGATGACGGCGACGGACTTCCCGCTGAGCCGCTCCGGCGGATGCGGTGCCGCGTATCCGCACGCCCAGATCTGGTCGGCGATGGCCTCCTCGACGTTCTTGATCGTCACCGGATCGGCGTTGAGGGCCAGCACGCAGGCGGCCTCGCACGGCGCCGGGCACAGCCGCCCGGTGAACTCGGGGAAGTTGTTCGTCGCGTGCAGCCGCTCGGCGGCGGCCCGCCAGTCGCCCCGCGCCGCGTACGCGTTCCACTCGGGAATGAGGTTCCCCAGCGGGCAGCCGTTGTGGCAGAAGGGGATGCCGCAGTCCATGCAGCGGTCGGCCTGCTCGGACACCAGCGGCAGCAGCGCCTGCCCGGCGTGGACCTCGTCCCAGTCGCTCAGCCGTTCCTCGACCGGGCGCGGCGGCACGGGCCGGCGGGGGAACTTGAGGAAGCCGCGAGGATCGGTCATACGCCGCCTCCATCGCTCACTCACGGTGCAATACGGCGGTCTTCGTCAGCCTACGCCTGGTTTGTTCCTCCTTCATCGGCCGACGGCGCCCGCCGCCCCCCCGGCACCGGGACCCGGCGGCCCCGGTGGAGCAGCGGGCGCATCCGGCCCGCAAGGCGTATATGTGAATCCATCAGACGGTGCCGGCAGGACATGGGCCGGCAGGGTGCGTACGGGACCTCTGTGGCGGCTCCGCCCTTCCGCGTCGCGCCCGCGACCCGGCAGCAGGGGAGGCACGGTGAAGAGCTTGCAGCCCACGCCGGCGAGGGTGTCGTGGCTGCTCGCGGCGCTGGCCCTGGTGGTCGGCGTCCTGCTCGACCTCTTCGCGCCGCAGCCGTACATCGGACTCCCGCTGCTGGCGGCCGCGCCGCTGGTCGCGGGCGCCATGCTCTCCTTCCGCGCCGCGCTCGTCGTCGTGTGCACCGCCTGTGTGGTCTCGGTCGGACTGGATCTCGAACGCGGACGCCCGGCGACGGCACGGTACGTCGATCTGGCGGTGGTCGGCCTGATCGGCGTGCTGGCGCTCGCGGTCAACCGGCTCCTGCGACGCCAGGGCCGGGACCTCGCCCTGGCCAGGGACGTCGCGGAGGCGGTCCAGCTGGCGGTGCTCCCCGACCCGCCCGGCGAGGTCGGGCCGTTGGCGGTGGCCGCCGGGTACACCACCGCACAGGCCGAGGCGCGGATCGGCGGCGATCTGTACGCGGTGCAGGAGACCCCGTACGGGGTGCGGATGATCATCGGGGATGTGCGGGGCAAGGGCCTGGAGGCCGTCGCCGCGGTGTCCGTCGCGATCGGGGCCTTCCGTCAGGAGGCCGAGTACGCCCCCACCCTGGCCGCCCTGGTCCAGCGACTGGACGAGGCCATGGCCAGGGCGGCGGCCAGGGGCGGCCCGGTGACCTCCAGCGAGGGCTTCACCACCGCCGTGCTGGCCCAGGTCTCCGCCGACGGCGGGGCGCTGAGCCTGGTCAACCGGGGGCATCCGCCGCCGTACCTGGTCCACGGCGGCCGGCTCGTACGGCTCGACCCGAGCCTGCCGCAGCTGCCCCTGGGCATGGGGCTGGGGGACGCCCCGACGGCCGGCTCGGCGCCCGTCGATGTGGTGCGGCTGCCGCCGGGCGCCTCGCTGCTGCTGGTCACCGACGGTGTCACCGAGGCCAGGGACGCGCAGGGCACCTTCTACGATCCGGTCTCCTCACGCCGCATGGGACGGCGGTTCACCGAACCGGAGGCCCTGGTGGACGCCCTGACCAAGGACGTCGGCCGCTGGACCGGGGACCACCACCGGGACGACATGGCCATCCTGGCCGTCACCCGGCGCCGGGCGCTGCCGCTCACCGCCCCCGGCGGGACGGCGCCCCCGCGCCGGCACCGGCCATGACACCGCCGTGCCCGCGGGCCGTAAGGGCCGCCGCCGGCGCTCTCCGGTGAGGACTCACCCGCGCCGGGAGCCCTCCGCGGGGTCCCGGCCCGGCGCGTCGGCCGGCACCTCCGCCTCGCGCAGGGCCGCGTACCGCCCCAGGGAGCGGACCATGATCTTGGCCGGGGAGCCCGGCAGCAGGGGAGCCAGCCGGTGCCAGGCGTCGTCGACCAGGACGCGGGCCTCCTGCCGGCAGGCCAGGACGGCGCCGCAGTCCGCGATGGCGGTGGCCACCTCGTGGACGGTGCCGGCCGTCGCCCCGCCGTCGCGCACGGCCTTCCACAGCTGCCCCATCCGGTCGGCGGGCAGCCGGCCGACGCAATGGGCGAGCGGCATCGTCACCTTCCCCGCGTGCAGGTCCTCGCCGGAGTGCTTGCGGCGCCCGCCGGAGCGCGGCGCGGTGGCGCCCAGGACGTCGAGCACATCGTCGGAGATCTGGTACGCCGTGCCCACCGCCTCGAAGTACGCCCCGATCGCGGCGGGTCGGGTGCCGGTGGCGCCCGCGGCGAGGGCGCCGAGCTCCGCGAAGGCACGGGCCGGGACACCGGTCTTGAAACGGTGGGCCGCCCGCAGCCGCCGCAGCAGCGGCCGCGCGTCACCGGAGGCCACCGCCGCGTCCATCTCCGCCGTGTGGCCGGCCAGGTCCAGGGCCTGGCCGCCGTGCGCGGCCCGGAGCATGCGCAGATACGTCCGGCAGACGGCGAGCCGCAGCCGGTCGTCGTCGGGCAGCACCTCGTCCATGACGCGGTCCAGGGCGAAGTAGGCGGCCGTGGCGGCGTTGACGGTCGCCGGCACCCCGAAGACCCGGTGCACGGCCGGTACACCGCGGCGGTGCAGCGCGCCGTCCTGGATGTCGTCGATGGCCAGATTGGCGCTGTGGATCACCTCGACCGCCGCCAGCAGCGGCGCGAACCGGTCGGGGCGCACGCCCAGCAGCTCGATCGCGGCACAGCACACATAGGCCCGCCACCCCCGGCCGCCCGGATCGGCCAGGTGCCGCACCGGACGTACCAGGGACTCGTGCACCGCGGTGTCCGCGAAGCCGTCCAGCGAGGCGCCCGTCCCGCCGAGAAGCGAGGTCGTCAGGGCGGGCGACGGCCGGTCGGGGTAGAGCCGGCGGACCTCGCGCCGGGTCACCTCCTGCAGCCGGCCCAGGTACTCCTCCAGGTCCCCGATCCGCTGCGCGGGCACCGCCGTGACGACCGCCCAGCCCGTCACCGGCCGCCCGGCCCGGGTGCCGCTCACCCGCGCCGCCGCGCACAGGAAGCCCTGGCCGGTGAGCATGGTGCGCACTTCCTGGTCGGGGAAGTGCGCGGTGACGTGGAGCCGCAGGCGGAGGTGGTCCGAAGCGATCTCCCAGGACGTGGGGTAGCGGTTCAGGGTGGACAGCGACGTCCAGGGACGGTGCGGGCGCAGCCGGACGTCCTCCGCCGGCACCGCCCGGCCGTCGGGGCCGTGCGCCGTCAGCCAGGTCCGCCGGCCGGTCACCGTGCGGGAGGCCGTCTCCACGTGCTCCTCGCCGCCGGCGGTCACCCGCCAGCCGTCGTCGAGGAACACCATGAGGCGCCGGCGGCCGATGTCCCGGCCCCCGCACGGGACTTCGGCCAGCAGGCCGTCCTCCGCGCCGGACGCGTACCACCCCTCGCCCGAGACGACGACCGCGTCCCGTGCGCCCGGCACCGTGATCCGGCCGGTGACGTCGCAGTGCGCGCCGCCCGGGCCGTCGTCGTCCGGCTCCTCGGCACCGAGGGCGGTCCGGGGCGCGAAGACCAGGTCGCACTCGGCCGGTTCGCCGTGCAGCGTGAGCCGGTGCCCGCCCCCGTCCGCCGCGCGCCATGCCCCCGCCTCGCCGAGGACGAGGTCCGCCCGGTCGAGGCCGGCCCGGCCGGGATCGCCCGGGCCGCTGCCCACCCGCACCGGCTCCGCCAGCAGCCGGTCCGGAGCCACCGGCAGCCCGTCGGCCAACGCCTCCAGCAGGGCCGCCCGCACCAGGGCGTCCGTCCCCGAGGCACCGGCCGCCGCTGCCCGCAGGACGGCGACCGCCCCGCGGTCCGCCCACGACTGGGCCCGGTGGCGGCGCCGCCCCACATCGATGAACGACCGGACCAGTCCGTGCCCCCACCGAGGGGACCCGTCCACCGTCGTGCGGCGCCGGCGCACCAGGGACGCCGTGACGACGTACTCCTCCCCGGCTCCCGTCACCAGCCGGCAGCCCAGCTGCCACCGTCCCGCCCGGGCGCCGGGCTCCGTGGCACCGCCTCCGGCCCGGCCGTTTCCACTCTCCGCAGCTGCCACGGCTGCCTCAACGAGCCGGCCCACCGAAGGAAACGGAAGCCGGGCAGCCGGGGGAGGGCCGGGTGACATGACGTCACACCAAGGCAGTGCACCGCCGTGCCGCGCCGCGCGCAGGGGTCAGCCGGGTGTCCACGGCCCGGCCGGCAAGGCGGCGAGCAGCATGAGCGCCACATCGTCCTGCCGGTCCGCGTCGTCCTGCCGGTACTCCAGGAGGGTGTCGGCGAGGCGCTCGGGCCCCACCGGCGGTGCGTCGTTGAGGCGCCGGGCGAGGTCGGCCACGGAGCGCTCCGGATCGGCCCCCGGCGTCTCGACCAGGCCGTCCGTGTAGAGGGCCAGTACGGACCTCGGCGGCAGGGTGATCTCCGTGGCGGTGTACCGGGCATCGGGCTCGACGCCCAGCAGCAGCCCCGGGGGCACGTGCAGCACCGTGGTGTGCCGGTCGGGGTGGCGGAGCAGGGGCGGCGGATGGCCGGCGCCGGCCAGGCAGGCCCGCCGCGTGCGCAGGTCGATGTGGACGTAGAGACAGCTGGTGAACAGATCCGGGTCCAGGTCGTTCAGCAGCTTGTTCGTCCGCGCCAGTACCCCGGCGGGGGAGGCGCCCGCGGTGGCGTAGGCGCGGACGGCGGTGCGGGCCTGTCCCATGAAGGCGGCGGCGGCCGCGTTGTGGCCCTGCACATCGCCGATGACGGCGGCGATGCTGTCGTCGCCGAGGCGGATCAGATCGTAGAAGTCGCCGCCGATGTCCATACCGCGGGTCGCCGGGAGGTAGCGGGCGGCGACGGCGAACCCCGGTACCGAGGGCAGGCCGTGCGGAAGCAGGGCGGCCTGGAGGTCGTGTGCCAGTTGCTGCTTGGTGTCGTAGAGGCGGGCCCGGTCGAGGGCCTGGGCGATCAGGCCCGCCAGCGAGGTGAGGACCTGGCGTTCCTCCTGGGTGAAGGTGCGCGGCTGGGTGTAGGCGAGGATGCAGCAGCCGACCGGGCGGCCGGACACGATCAGCGGCAGCACGGCGCGGGCCGCCTTGCCGGTCAGCCGCGGCAGCCCCGGGTAGTCGCGTTCCATCTCCTCGGGGGTGGTGAAGAAGCTGGGCTCGCCGGTGGCGAGGGCCCGGACGGCGGGGCTGTGGGCCGCGCCGAGGGCGACGCCCTCGAAGGCGGCGACGGCCTCGGCGGGGTAGCCGCGGTGGCCGATGGTCCGCAGCCGGCCCGCCTCGGCGGCGTACATGAGCATGCCCTGGGCCCCGAACGCCGGCACGATCTGGTCGGCGACGAGACCGACCACGTCCTGGACGCCCACGGCCTCGGTGAGGGCGGCCGCGAGGTGCAGCACGTGGTAGATCTGGCCGGCCCGCGCGGGCACGACCTCCGCCGGCGTGGGAGCGGGCTCCACCGGCCCGTAGTCCTTGTCCGAGGGGCTGATCCACACGCTCAGGCCCGTGGCGTCCGGGAACAGCCGGAAGGTGAGCCACTGGTGCGGGGGCCGCAGGGCGGTGAACGGCATCGGCCGACGGCTGATCACCGCGGCGCGGTAGCGGTCCTCGAAGGCCGGGTCGCGCAGCCACGGCAGGACCTCCCAGGGGCGCGAGCCGATCAGCCGGTCGGCCCGCTCGCCGAGCAGCTCCGCCGCGCCGGTCGTGACCAGGGTGATCCGGCCGTCCAGGTCCAGGGCACAGCAGCCGCCGGGCAGCCGCTCCAGGTAGTCGCCCGCCGCCTGCGCCTCGTCCGGGCCCAGGGTCCGGACCGGCGGGACGGACAGCACCCGTGGGGCGGCACAGCGGGGGGACGCGCCGTCGGGCCGTCGGCCCGCGTCCAGCAGCGCCGCCAGGCGCCGGCACGAGGCCCCCACCGCCCGGCGTTCGCCCGCCGACAGCCGCGGTGCATGGCCGGCCGGCCAGAGCAGGAGCAGCGCGCCCCGGGTGCCGCTCCCCTCACCCACCGGAGCCGCCGCCAGCGAGAAGTCATAGGGCACGGCCACCGCCGTACGGGGGAAGTCACGGGCCAGCTGCTGCTGGCCGCCGACCCACACCAGCCGCCGTTCGCGGGCGGCGACGGCGACCGGGATCGGCGCTGCCAGCGCCACTCGGCTCCACGGCTCCAGGAACGGGGCCGGCAGCCCGATCATGACTGTCAGCCGCAGGACCGGCTCCTCGTCCGCCGGTACGTACAGCCCGCCCGCGGACGCCCCGGTGTCCCGCATCGCGCGCAGCAGCGCCCGGCCCACCGGATCGGATCCGGCGCCGCCGGTCACCGCACACCTTCGGACAGCTGTCGTGCCATCGGGACTCACTCCGGCGCGCCGGTTCTCCCCGTGCCGAGACCGTCATGACCTCTCTCCCGGGACTCTCACGGCGTCTTCCCGGGACAGTGCCGACGTTACGCCGCCGACCGGGCCGCGGCACTCGCGCGCAGACCTGCCCGATACCTCCCGGTAAGGCCCTGACCAGCCCAAGATGCGCTGAGCTCAGCCCGTATATCATGTAATGGCGTCTCGTAGCAGGGACGCGGGCAGCATGTCGCCTCCGATCTCGGAGAGGGAACATGGCCGCAGACGACGAGGACGAGACCGGAGAAGTCCGGCGTCCGTCCAGTAAGAAGACCGCCAGGAAGACCGCCAGGAAATCCAGCAGTGTTCGGGCCGGCAGCCGCGAGAGCGAAAGCGAAACGGAGCGCACGGCCCGTCGCGTTTCCGCGCCACGTGCGATGCGGTACGCGGCCGAGCAGCTCAAGGAGCTGCTGGGCCGGGCGCCCGAGTCCGTCTCCTCGGTGAAGCCGACGGAGGACGGCTGGCAGGCGGACGTGGAAGTCCTGGAGCTGGAACGGGTCCCCGGGACCACCAGCGTGATGGCGACCTACCGGGTGGTGCTCGACAAGGAGGGCGAACTGGTGGCTTACGAGCGCACCCGCCGCTACACCCGAGGCCAGATCGACCGGCGTTGAGGCCGGGACGAGCCGCGGCGGACCGTTCGCCAGGCGAACGACACGGCCGCTCCGCACAGGCCGGGGCGGGCCGGTGAAGGGAGGCACCGTGACTGTGGTGCCGCAAGGCGGAGGACCCGTCGCCACCGGCGGCGGAGGGGGCTCCGGAAATCTCTACGACATTCTCGATCTGATCCTGGACCGCGGTCTGGTCATCGACGTCTTCGTGCGCGTGTCGTTGGTGGGTATCGAAATCCTCAAGATCGATGCCCGCATCGTCGTGGCCAGCGTCGACACCTACCTGCGCTTCGCCGAGGCCTGCAACCGCCTCGACCTGGAGGAGGGGCGCAAGGCGCCCTCCCAGCTGACCGACCTGGTCGGCGAGGTCACCGAGGGCGGTTCGCACGGCAAGGCCAAGGGCGCCCTGTCCGGGGCCGCGGAAGCGGTGTCCGACGCCCTCAAGGGCGGCGACGACGAGGAGCGCGAGGAGAGCCACAAGGAGCCCGCCGGGCGGCGCGAGCGCCCGGCTCGCCGGCCGGCCCGGCGCCGGAAGGAGTGAGCGATGTCCGTCTACGTCTACTCCATCGTCGCGTCCACCCATCCACGGAAGCTGGACGACCTGCACGGCGTGGGAGACCCCCCGTCCACGCTCCGCACCGTGAAGAGCAAGGAGCTGTCCGCGGTCGTGAGCGACGCACCCGAGGAGTTGCGTCCCAAACGCCGGGACCTCGCCGCCCACCAGGCCGTCCAGGAACGGCTGATGGCCGACGGCACCGTACTGCCCCTGCAGTTCGGCTTCACGACCGCCGACGACGAGGCCGTACTGGCCGTGCTCAAGGAGCGGGTGGAGGAGTTCTCCGAGCGGCTGGCGGCGCTGGAGGGGTGCGTCGAATACCACCTCAAGGCCGCCCAGGAGGAGGACGCGATGCTGCGGCAGATCCTCCAGGAGTCGGACGAGGCCCGCGCGCTCAACGAACAGATCAGAAGCGGCACCGGCGGCCCCGACCTTCCGCTCGCCCTCGGCGAGATGGTCTCCCGGGAAGTGCAGGCACGCCAGGACCGGCTCGCCGCCCAAGTCCTCGACGGGCTGCAGGGGTTCGCCCGGGAGGACCGCACGTCTCAGCCCACCGGGAACGACTTCTTGAGCGTGTCCTTCCTGGTGGAGCGGGACAACGAGAAGAGCTTCGTCGGCGCGGAGCAGGACCTCGCCAAGGAGCTGGGGGAGGACTTCGACCTCCGGCTGCTCGGCCCCCTGCCCGCGTACAGCTTCGTGTAGGGAGTTCTCATGGGCCTGCTGACTCAACTCGCCACCCTTCCCCTGGCGCCGGTGCGCGGCGTGGCCTGGGTCATGGAACGCGCCCTGGAGGCAGCGGAGAACGAGTACTACGACCCCGAACCCGTCGAGCGGGAACTCGCCGAGCTGGAGCGGGCGCTGCTGGCGGGCGACATCGACGAGGAGACGTTCGACCGGCGCGAGGACGAACTGCTGGACAAGCTGGACGAGATCAGGGCACATGTCCAGGGCACCGACACCTGACCGCGGCGGCCGGCGCGGCGGCGGGGCCCGGACCCGCGGTCCGGTCCCCACGCCGGGAGATGAGGGAATCGAGGTGCAGCGGCCGTGAACGAACCCGTCGCCCGGAGGATGGGGGACTACCCGTCCAGGGCCGGCCAGTACAGCGGCCAGGGCTCCTCGGCCAATCTCGCCGACATCCTGGAGCGGGTCCTGGACAAGGGCATCGTCATCGCGGGCGACATCCAGATCAATCTGCTGGACATCGAACTGCTCACCATCAAACTGCGCCTGCTGATCGCCTCGGTGGACAAGGCGAAGGAAATGGGCATCGACTGGTGGGAGCACGACCCGTCGCTCTCCTCCCGTGCCGCCGACGGTCACCACTCGCTCGCGGAGGAGAACCAACGGCTGCGCGCCGAGATCGCGGCCCTGCGCGAGGGCGGCGAACTGCCGGTGGTCGAGGGCGAAGCGGAGTACGAGGACGCCGAGTACGAGGCCGAGGACGAGGAGGAAGCCGAGGACGACGGCGAGGCCGAGGCGGAGGAGTCCGAGGAGGAGAGCCGGCCCGCCGCCTCCCGCCGCCCCGCACGTCCCGCGCGGACCTCCCGCTCCCCGCGTGGCAAACGGGCCGCGCCCGGCTCCCGCGGCAAGCGGCGGGACGACTCATGAACGAGGTCGTCACCTACGCCTATGCCGTCGCGCAGGACGCCGACGGCACGCTGGAGGAGGCACTGGGCGGCCTGCCGGGAGTCGCGGACGGACCGGTGCACCTGGTCCGCGCGCCGCACCACCGTGAGGTGGTGGTCGCGGTGGGCCCGGTCCCGGAGCCGGACTTCGAAGAGACCGCCCTGCGCGCGCACCTGGAGGACCTGGAGTGGCTGGAGTCGGTGGCGCGCGCCCACCACCGGGTGATCGAGGCGCTGGCCGCCCGGACGACCGTCCTGCCGCTCCGGCTGGCGACCGTCTACCTCGACGACGAGCGGGTGCGGCAGATGCTCGACGCCCGCCAGGAGGCGTTCGCCGACCGGCTGTCGGCCCTCGCCGCGCACACGGAGTGGGGCGTCAAGATCTATGTCGAGGCCCCCGCGGCCACCGACCGGCCGGCGACGCCCTCCGCGGACGCGGACCTGAGCCCCGGGCGGGCCTACCTCAGCCACCGCAAGGCCCAGCGGCACGCCCGCGAAGACGCCTACCGGGACGCCGAAGAGGTCGCCCGCCGCGTCGAGGACGCGGCCCGCGGCCATGCGGTCGACCGGGTCCAGCACCGGGTGCAGCAGGGCGAACTCGCCCGCGGCCCGGGGGAGAACGTCATCAACGACGCCTACCTGGTGCCGCTGGAGCACGGCGAGAGCTTCCGCGCCGACGTCCTCCGGGCCGGTGAAGGGCGCTCCGGGGTGCGCGTCGAGGTCACCGGCCCCTGGGCCCCGTACTCCTTCGCCACGCCCCCCGAAGCCGCACCGCTGAAGCGGGCCGCCCCGTGAGGCCGGCGGGCGGACCGCCGGCACGGGCGGACGAGCCACTGCCGGACCGGCAGATCGCCCTGATCGACCTGCTGGACCGGCTGCTCAGCGGAGGCGTCGTCCTCACCGGCGACATCGTCCTGTCCATCGCCGACATCGACCTCGTACGCGTCTCGCTGCGCGCGCTGATCGTCTCCATCAGCGAACAGAACCCGTCCCCGTGGCGCGCCACCGCACCCCTGGCGGGGGACGACGATGACAGCCGGTGACCGCCGCCCCGGGAGCCGCTTCGACGATGTCGCCGATGCGGCCGCCCGCGCCTTCCGGCTGCTGCCCACGACACCGCAGGACATCCGGCCCCCGTCCGGCCCGGGACCGCCCAGGCCGGCCCACCGGGTCAGCGCCGACCCCGACACGGTGGAGCGGGACCTGATCAAGCTCGTCCTCACCCTGGTCGAGCTGCTGCGCCAGCTCATGGAACGCCAGGCCCTGCAACGGGTCGACGCCGGAGACCTCACCGAGGAACAGGAGGAGCGCCTGGGAGCGACGCTGATGATTCTCCACGACCGGATGGTCGAACTCTGCGCCCGCTACGACCTGACGATGCAGGACCTGAACCTGGATCTCGGGCCGCTGGGGACGCTGTTGCCACCCGCCGAATGACCAGGGAGGAGCACGACATGGGCATCGGGAAGAAGACCAGGAACATCGGCCAGATCGTCGAGGGAATGGCCAAGGAGCGGACCGGAAAGGCGCTCGGCAACAAGAGCCTGCAACGACGGGGCAGGGCGGAACAGGCCATGGGGCGCATGAGGCAGACGGTGGAGAAGGGCAGGGACGCCCTCCGGCACTGAGCCGCCCTCAGCGCTGGTTGAAGCGGTCGGCGGCCCGTTCGTTGAGGGCGCCGAGCACACTGCGCAGCCGCCGGGCCGGCGGCTGCTCCCCTGCCGCGACCGTGGACCCGTCGACGGTGCCGCGGGCGCCGTCACGGGGCAGCACCCGGGCGAGCGCCGACGTCAGCCGGGTGGTGGCCACCGGCGCCAGCCCGTGCACCCTGGCGCCGAGCCGGGCGGCCGGCGTCAGCACGATGCGCGGGCGCCGCCGCTGCACCGCGGAGACGATGCGCTCCGCGGCCCGCTCGGCGTTCATGGACAGCACCGGGGCCCCCGCCAGCGCCGAGAACCAGGCGTACTCCCGGCGCCGGTCCCCGCCGAAAAGGGCATGGAGATGCGACCCGGTGCGCATCAGCCCGGGGTGGACCGCCGTCACGGACACACCGTGCGCGCCCTCCTCCGCGTGCAGCCCCTCGGCCAGCGCCGCCACCGCCGACTTGGCGCAGGAGTACGGCAGCAGATGCGGCACCGCGAGCAGCCCCCCGACCGACCCGATGAGAGCCAGCCTGCCGCCGGCCGGGCTGCGCCGGAGGTGGGGGAGCGCGGCCAGCGCGGTGTTCAGGGCGCCGTTGAAGACGGAGTCCATGGCGTCGCGGAACCCGTCGGGTCCCAGTGCCTCCGCCGGCCCGACCTGGATGATGCCGGCGTTGGCGATGACGATGTCCAGCCCGCCGTGGTCCCGGGCGATCTCCGCGAGCCGGTCGTGCACCGCGGCCCGGTCCCGCACATCGCACACCACACCGCGCACCGTGCCGCCGCGCCACTGGGCCAGCCGGGCGACGGCCCTGCCGAGTTCGGCGTCGTCGCGGGCCAGCAGCACCACGTCGCAGCCGCGCCGCAGCAATTGGCGGGCCAGCAGCAGCCCGAGGCCCCGCGAGCCGCCGGTGACGACGGCGGTGAGCCCCTCGATCGGGGGAGCGGCCAGGAGCGCGCGCATGACGATCCCTTCCCTTGGGCGCCGGTCGGCGCAGACGGGCCCGGTCCCGCGGGACACCGCGGCACCGGTCGCCTGCTCCCTCCGACGCTAACGGGCGCCGGGGCGCGGCGTACTGCGCCCACCCGCCGCTGAACTGGGCGTTCGCCCGTGGCTCGGGCCGGGAATCCCGGGCGGCCAGGGGCGACGGCGCCCGGGGCAGCCGCAGGGAAGCGTTCGGCCAGTCAGGCGGCCCGGGCACCACCCGGCGCTCCGAGTAGCGCGGCGCGGCCATCCGGGCTGAAGTGGAAGGTGCCGTACACGGTACGGCGACCGCACCGTGCCCGTGGCCCGGTGCGGCAGCCACCTGCCCAGGTCGAGGAGGACAGCATGCCTGCCGGTTCCAGCAAGAAGCGCGAGCGCCAGTACGAGCACATCAAGGAGGGCGCCGAGGAACGGGGCGCTTCCACGAAGCGGGCCAAGGAGATCGCCGCACGCACCGTGAACAAGGAGCGGGCGCGCGCGGGCGAATCCCGCACGGCGAGCCGGGTCTCCACCCAGGACCGCAAGTCCGCCCCGCAGCGGGGCGGCGAACGCTCCCACAGCGGGGCCCAGGGGCCGACCAGGGACCAGCTGTACGAGGAGGCCAGGAAGCGCGGGATCGACGGCCGCTCCTCGATGGACAAGCAGCAGCTGCGCCGGGCCCTCGGCCGCTGAGCGGCCCCCGAAGGGGTCAGCCGGCGCCGGGCGGCCGTCCGTATGGCACGGGCGGCCGCCCGGCGACGGTGCCGCCGCCCGGCACGACCGCGGCATGTGCCGGCCTGCTCACTCCTCTTCCTCCTCGTCCTCTTCTTCCTCCTCATCAGCGAGTTCGTCCTCGTCCTCGTACTCCTCCTCGGGCTCTTCCTCGTCCTCGTCCGCTTCTTCTTCGTCCTCGTCGTACTCCTCGTCCCCCTCCTCGCCGTCGTACTCCTCGTCCGCTTCTTCTTCCTCGCCCTCTTCGTTCTCGGCCGCTTCGGCCTCCTCGTCCTCCACGGCCTCTTCGTGGGTGCGGACGACCTCGCCGTCACGGATTTCGCCGCGCCAGCCCTCGGGCTCCTCGTCGGTGAGGGTGACGTAGCGCTGGAAATGCTTGAAGTCCAGCCGGAGCCGACGTCCCTGGACCCGCCAGACATTGCCGGTCTTCTCGAAGAATCCCGAGGCGTAGTACTCGACGACCAGCACGATGCGGGTCAGGTTGGGCGCCAGTTCGTGAAAACTGACGGCACCGCGGGTCGAGCCCTTGGCACCTTCGGATGTCCAGATGATGCGTTCGTCAGGCACCTGCTCCTGGACGGTTGCCTTCCATCCCCGGGTGGACGGGCCGACCTTGGCCTTCCAGTCACTGGTCGTCTCGTCGTGCAGCGACACATTGCGCACACCCTTGGTGAAGCCGCTGAACTTCTCGTACTGCGTCCAGTGGTCGTAGGCGGTACGCAGGGGCACCCCGACATCCAGGACCTCGATGATGTTGGTGACCTTCTTGTCCCCGGATTTGCGTTTCTTTCCGCCGAAGAGACCCTTGGCCTTGTCCACCACGGTGTCCTTGACGTTCTCCGCGGTCCCCTTGACGGCGGCCTTGACAGGAGAGTCGCCGCCGAGGAGATTTCCCGCGATCTTGGACAGCGATCCGCCGTTCTCCGCGACGTCGGTGAGCTGCCCCGTCACATCCATCAGTTTGTCGCCGGCCTTCTCGGCCAGGTTCCCCACCCATTTCGTGGCGTAGTCGCCGAGTTCGCCGCGCAGCCGATCCAGTCCCGAGTCCGCGTTGTCCTGTCCCGTCTTGGCCATGACCGGTTACCTCCGGCGCTCGGAGCGCGATGATGTCTTCTTGGCGGTCTTCTTCGCGGCAGGTGCTGACTTCTTGGCCGCGGCGGTCTTCTTCGCGGGAGCCTTCTTCGCGGGAGCCTTCTTCGCCGCGGTCCTCCCGGCCGTCTTCTTGGCAGCGGTCTTCTTGGCCGGGGCCTTCTTCGCGGCCGTCTTCTTGGCTGCCGTCTTCTTCGCCGCGGCCTTCTTCGCCGGTGCCGCCTTCTTGGCCGGGGCCTTGGCGGCGGTCTTCTTGGCCGCCGTGGTCTTCTTGGCGGCGGTCTTCTTCGCCGCGGTCTTCTTCGCTGTGGTCTTCTTCGCTGTGGTCTTCTTCGC
>Ga0207426_1001117_pt1 | contig 24608 bp, 24 predicted proteins | sample AraplaMF_Cvi_mMS_FD_184265 | JGI IMG/M metagenome (GOLD analysis project Ga0207426, IMG submission 184265) | Arabidopsis root microbial communities from the University of North Carolina, USA - plate scrape MF_Cvi_mMS (SPAdes) (version 2) | ecosystem: Host-associated > Plants > Roots > Endosphere... | reverse complement strand
GCCGAACTACGCGCTCGGCGTCGAACTGATGGCCGCGCTCGTCATCGGGCTGCTCGTCATCATCCTGACGCCGAACCTCGGTCCCGTGCGCCTCGTGCTGGCAGGCGCGGCCTTCGCGGCCGTGCTGATCGGCGTGTCCTGGTTCTTCTACGCGCAGTACCGCTACCTCATCGATTTCACCTATCCGCTGCTGTCGACCACCGCGGTCTATCTAACGCTGATCTTCGCCAGCTTCGTGCGCGAGCAGCGCCAGCGCGTGCAGATCCGCGGGCAGTTCGCGCAGTACATGTCGCCGGTGCTGGTCGAGCAGCTTGTGCAATCGCCGGAGAAGCTCGTGCTCGGCGGCGAGGAGCGCGAGATGACGATCATGTTCTCCGACGTGCGCGGCTTTACCTCGATCTCGGAAAGCTACAAGCACGATCCGCAGGGCCTGATCGAGCTGATGAACCGCTTCCTGACCCCGCTGACGGACGTGATCATCGACCGCAAGGGCTACATCGACAAATACATGGGCGACGCCATCATGGCGTTCTGGAACGCCCCGATCGACGATGGCGAGCACGAGATCAACGCCTGCGAGGCCGCGATCCGCATGCTGGAGCAGATCGACCTGGTCAACCGGGATCGCGAGCAGGAGGCCGCCGATGGCGGCCACGTCTACATGCCGCTCAATGTCGGCATCGGCCTCAACACCGGCATCGGCGTGGTCGGCAACATGGGCTCCGATCTCAAGAAGAACTATTCGGTGCTCGGCGACAGCGTGAATCTCGCCTCGCGCCTCGAAGGCCAGACCAAGGAATACGGCTTCCCGATCATCGTGGGATCGCGGACCGCGCTTGCCGCCAAGGACAAGTTCGCCATCCTCGAGCTCGACTTCATCATGGTCAAGGGCAAGAGCGAGCCGGAAGTGATCTACGCCATCGCCGGCCGCGAGGACGTCATGCATTCGGGCGCCTTCCAGCGCCTGCGCAACATCACCATCGAAATGCTCGGCTGCTACCGCAGTCGCGACTGGCAGGGCGCGCTGGACGCAATCGAGCGCGGCCGCAAGAGCGAGGACGCCGACACGCTGGACAAGCTGTTCAAGCTCTACGAGGCGCGGATCAGGGACTTCCAGGTCAATCCGCCTGCGGACGGCTGGTCCGGTGCGTATGCGCTGCTGACGAAGTAGGGTGGGGGCGTTGTCGGCGCCTCATACTCCGTCATTGCGAGCGTAGCGAAGCAATCCAGGCTGCCACTGCGGAAAGATTCTGGATTGCTTCGCTACGCTCGCAATGACGATTTTGACGCACCCATGTGCGTCAAACATCACTCACCGTACGGTGGGCAAAGGCGCACTTGCGCCGTGCCCACGATCTCGCGCCTTATGTCGAAGTGGTGGGCACGCTTGCGCTTTGCCCACTCTACGACATCCGCGCTTGCCGCGCCTCACTCCATCCCGATCGTCGTCAGGTCCTGGAACCAGTGCTGCGCCTGCACGAACTGCTTCACCTTCGGCGACAGCGCGTGCGGATTGGTGTCGTGCACGACCCAGACCAGCGTCGCGTCGTCGACGATCAGCGCGTGGGCCTGCGCGATCAGATCGTCCTGCTTGGCGGTGTCGAAGGTCTGCTTGGCCTCGTTGATCAGCGCGTCGACCTTCGGGTTCTTATAGCCGCCCCAATTGACGCCGACCGGCGCGATCTGGTCGGAGGCGAAGAAGCGGACGATGGCGTAGAGCGGATCGGAGGTGACATAGGCGATGTTGTTGGCGGTGATGCCGGCGTTCATCTCGTCGGCCGCGCCCTTGCGCCAATGCGTATAGAGCGTCTCGAGCTCAACCACCTTGAAGTCGATGTCGATGCCGATCTCCTTGAAGCTCTGCTGCAGGAATTCGTTCATCGGCAGCGATAGCATCTGGCCGGTGCCGCCCTGCGCAATGATGAAGGTCGTCTTCAGCGGCTTGGCCTTGGAGTAGCCGGCTTCCTCGACCAGCTTCTTGGCCGCGGCCAGATCGTATTTCAGCTCGAAGGTCGGCTTGCCGAACCACGGGCTCGACGGGTCGACCTGGCCCTTGGCGGGCTTGGCCAGGCCATTCATCAGGCCGACCACCGCATCGCGATCGATCGCAAGGTTCAGGGCCTTGCGCAGGCGGATGTCGGTCCAGGGCGAGCCCGGCAGCACGCTGAGATGATAATTCCAGACATGCGGCGTGACGTTGTCGACGATCTTCATGCCGGCAGCTTTGAGCTGCGGCACCGCATCCGGGGCCGGCGTCTCGATCAGATCGACTTGTCCGGCGAGCAGCGCGTTGGTGCGCGTCAGCGCTTCCGGCATCGGCACCAGCACGATCTTGTCGGCCTTTGGAATGCGCTTCTTGTTCCAATAGTCAGGATTCTTGGTCAGCTCGGCGAGCTCGCGCGGCACCAGCTTGGTCAGCTTGAACGGGCCGGTGCCGGAGGGCTGGCTGGCGAACTTGTCCCAATCCTTGCCCAGCTTCTCGTATTGCGCCGGGCTCGACACCAGGAACCACAACATCTGATAGGGAAAGAAAGAGTCGACCGTCTTGGTGGTGATCTCCACGGTGAAATCGTCGATCTTGGCGTAGCTGGCGACCGAGGGCAGGCGGGTCTTCACCTGCGCGCTCTGCCGCTTGTCGAATTGCGGCGCCTTGTCGTTGAGCACCTTGTCCAGATTCCAGATCACTGCGTCGGCATTGAAGTCGCTGCCGTCGTGGAATTTCACGCCCTTGCGCAGGGTGAAGCGCCATTTGGTCTTGTCGGCGTCGTCCACCTTCCACTCGGTGGCGAGGCCGGGCACCAGCTTGCCCGGCCGGTCGGCGACGTCCATCTCCCAGGCGACCAGCGGATCGTAGATCGTGTAGGCGGTGAACTGATAGGCGCCGGCGCCGCGATCGGGCTGGCCCGTGGTCAGCGGAATATCCGCCATCGAAATACCGTAGCGCACCACCGTCTCGGCGCGCGCGGTGAGTGCAGAAAGCGCCAGCGCAAGCACGGCGAGGCTGGTCGATAGTCGGATACGCATGGCCCAAGGCTCCCAGGAAACTCAAAGCGAGAAATCCGCGCGGAACCTGCAAGCTTGATGCCAGAATAGGCAGAGTTACTGCTGTGCGCCGAATTCATCACAAGGACTTGTCGTCGCATGGGCAATTTGCAGAATAAGTTTCTCCTTGGCATAGCCATTGCATACGATTGCATCAAAATTAATCATCGAAAGCCGAAAAGGGACTGAGGCGATGCTTATGAAGATGACGACACGCGCGGCACTCGTTGCCGCGCTGGCTCTGACGACCGCGGCGGCGTGGCCGCGCGTGGCGAGCGCCGAGACCGTGCTGCGGATCGGCATGACCGCTGCCGATATTCCGCGCACGCTGGGCCAGCCCGACCAGGGCTTTGAGGGCAATCGCTTCACCGGCCTCACCATGTACGACGCGCTGACCGGCTGGGACCTGTCCTCGGCCGACAAGGCGAGCGTGGTCATTCCGGGCCTCGCCACCGAGTGGAAGGTGGATGACGCCGACAAGACCAAATGGATCTTCAAGCTGCGCCCCGGCGTGACCTTCCATGACGGCTCGCCGTTCAACGCCGACGCCGTCGTGTGGAACGTCGACAAGGTGCTGAAGCAGGACGCGCCGCAATTCGACGCCAGCCAGGTCGGCGTCACCGCGTCGCGCATGCCGACGCTGGCTTCCGCGAAGAAGATCGACGACATGACCGTCGAGCTCACGACGAAGGAGCCCGACAGCTTCCTGCCGATCAACCTCACCAACCTGTTCATGGCGAGTCCGGCGAAGTGGCAGCACTTCTATGACAAGGCCGAAGGCGCCGACGCCAAGGCGAAGTCGCAGGCCGCCTGGACCGCGTTCGCCAAGGACGCCGCCGGCACTGGCCCGTGGAAGATGGCGAGCTCCACCCCGCGCGAACGGCTCGAGCTGGTGAAGAACGCGAACTATTGGGACAAGGCGCGCGTGCCCAAGGTCGACAAGATGGTGCTGCTGCCGATGCCGGAAGCCAACGCGCGCACCGCGGCGCTGCTGTCCGGGCAGGTCGATTGGGTCGAGGCGCCCGCGCCCGACGCGCTGCCCGAGCTGAAGCAGCGCGGCTTCAAGCTCTACGCCAACGAGCAGCCGCATGTCTGGCCCTGGCAGTTCTCGCGCGTCGAGGGCTCGCCGTGGAATGACATCCGCGTGCGCAAGGCTGCGAATCTCTGCATCGACCGCGAGGGCCTCAAGGACGGCCTGCTCGCCGGCCTGATGGTGCCCGCGACCGGCACGTTCGAGCCCGGCCATCCCTGGCGCGGCAAGCCGACCTTCGAGATCAAGTATGACAAGGCGGCTGCACAGAAGCTGATGCAGGAGGCCGGTTTCGGTCCAAACAAGAAGCTGGTGGTGAAGACCCAGACGTCCGCGTCGGGTTCGGGCCAGATGCAACCTCTGCCGATGAACGAATATCTGCAGCAGGCTCTGGCCGAGTGCTACTTCGATGTGCAGCTCGACGTCATCGAGTGGAATACGCTGTTCACCAATTGGCGCCGCGGCGCCAAGGACCCCAGCGCCAACGGCTCGAACGCGACCAACGTCACCTATGCGGCGATGGATCCGTTCTTCGCGCTGGTGCGCTTCCTGCAGTCGGGCATGGCGCCGCCGGTCTCGAACAATTGGGGCTTCATCAACAACCCGAAGTTCGACGAGCTGGTGAAGAAGGCGCGTCAGACCTTCGATCCTGCCGCACGCGACGCCGCGCTCGCCGAGTTGCACGCGGCTTCCGTCGACGACGCCGCCTTCCTCTACGTCGCTCACGACGTCGGCCCCCGCGCCATCAGCCCGAAGGTGACCGGCGTGGTGCAGCCGAAGAGCTGGTTCATCGACTTCTCGCTGGTGTCGATGCAGTAGTCTATCGCAACGTACTCGGTGCACCCTCTCCCCTTGCGGGAGAGGGTGGCTTCGCGACAGCGAAGCCGGGTGAGGGGTCTCTCTCCGCGGGAGCTGACCCCTCCATCGATGCGATAATCTCCGCGGATAGAGACCCCTCATCCGGCGCTTGCGCGCCACCTTCTCCCACAAGGGGAGAAGGAAGAAAGAACACAACGTGCTCGCCTATATCGCCAGACGCATCGTCTACGTCATTCCGATCGTCATCAGCGTCGCGCTGGTGTGCTTTCTGCTCGTGCACATCACGCCGGGCGATCCGCTGGTTGCGGTGCTGCCCGCCGATGCCTCGCAGGAGCTCGCGGCGCAGCTGCGCGCGGCTTACGGCTTCGACCGTCCGCTGCCGGTGCAGTTCGGCCTCTGGCTGATGCGCGCGCTGCACGGCGATCTCGGCAATTCCATCGCCACCGGCCGGCCCGTGCTGGCCGAAGTCATGCGCGCGGTCGGCAACACCGTGACGCTTGCGATCGCCGCGGCCATCATCGGCTTCACCATGGGCATCCTGCTCGGCCTGATCGCCGGCTATTTCCGCGAAACCTGGATCGACAAGGTCGCGACCTCCTTCGCCATCGCAGGCGTCTCCGTGCCGCATTACTGGCTCGGCATGGTGTTGGTCATCATTTTCTCGGTACAGCTGAACTGGCTGCCCGCCGTCGGCGCCGGTCCCAACGGCTCAAACTCATGGGCCTGGGACTGGGCGCATATGAAATATCTGGTGCTGCCGGCGATCACGACCTCGGTGATTCCGATGGGCATCGTCACCCGCACCGTGCGCGCGCTCACCGGGGACATCCTCAGCCAGGATTTCGTCGAAGCCTTGCGCGCCAAGGGTCTGCACGAGACCGGCGTTTTCCGCCACGTCATCAAGAACGCCGCGCCCACCGCGCTCGCGGTGATGGGGCTGCAGCTCGGTTACATGCTCGGTGGCTCGATCCTGATCGAGACCGTGTTCTCCTGGCCGGGCTCGGGCTTCCTGCTCAACTCCGCGATCTTCCAGCGCGACCTGCCGCTGCTGCAGGGTACGATCCTGATCCTGGCGCTGTTCTTCGTCTTCCTCAACCTGCTGGTCGACATCGCCCAAGCCGCGATCGACCCGCGCATCAAGCGGGGCTAGCCGATGAGCGAGCTTCCCTTGACTGCTGCCACCGATGCCGCGCTCCAGGCTGCGCCCGCGACCAAGGCGCGCGGCTATTGGGCGACCGTCGGCCGCCGCATCACCCGCGACAAGGTCAGCATGGCCTGCGCGCTGGTGCTGCTGTTGATCTTCCTTTCCGCGATCCTCGCGCCGTGGCTGGGACTCGAGGATCCCTACAAGGGCTCGATGATCCGCCGCCTCCGCCACATCGGCACGGCGGGCTATCCGCTCGGCACCGACGAACTCGGCCGCGACATGTTGGCGCGTCTCGTCTATGGCGGGCGGCTGTCGCTGGTGATCGGCATCCTGCCCGTGATCCTCGCCTTCTGCATCGGCACCTCGCTCGGCCTCGTCGCCGGCTATGTCGGCGGCAAGCTCAACACCGCGATCATGCGTACCATCGACGTGTTCTACGCCTTCCCCTCGGTGCTGCTGGCGATCGCGATTTCCGGCGCGCTCGGCGCCGGCATCCTCAACTCGATCGTGTCGCTGACCGTGGTGTTCGTGCCGCAGATCACCCGCGTCGCCGAAAGCGTCACCACCGGCGTGCGCAACATGGACTTCGTCGAGGCCGCGCGCGCGTCGGGCGCGGGGCCCTTCACCATCATGCGCGTGCACATTCTCGGCAACGTGCTCGGTTCGATCTTCGTCTATGCGACGAGCCTGATCTCGGTTTCGATGATCTTGGCCGCCGGTCTCTCCTTCCTCGGCCTCGGCACCAAGCCGCCCGAGCCGGAATGGGGGCTCATGCTGAACACGCTCCGCACTGCAATCTATGTGAACCCGTGGGTTGCCGCGCTTCCGGGCGCGATGATCTTCGCGGTCTCGATCTGCTTCAACCTGCTCTCGGACGGCCTGCGCAGCGCCATGGACATCAGGAACTAGGCCATGAGCGAGAACAACACCTCCGCCGCCATGCTGGAGCAGGTCGAGGACGTCGGCGGCGTCGCGCAGCCGCTGCTGCAGGTCAACGGCCTGACCAAGCACTTCCCCGTGCGCGGCGGGCTGTTCGCGGCCAAGCGCACCGTGCGTGCCGTCGACAACGTCACCTTCTCCGTCGCCAAGGGTGAGACGGTCGGCATCGTCGGTGAATCCGGCTGCGGCAAGTCCACCACCGCGCGCCTGCTGATGCATCTGATGCCGCGCGATACCGGCGACATCATCTATGACGGCATGACCGTCGGCCAGTCGCTGTCGCTGCGCGAGCTGCGCCGCGGCATGCAGATGGTGTTCCAGGATTCCTACGCCTCGCTGAACCCGCGCCTCACGATCGAGGAATCGATCGCGTTCGGCCCCAAGGTCCACGGCATGGCCGACGGCGCGGCGCGAACGCTCGCGCGCGAGCTGCTCGGCAAGGTGGGCCTGCGTCCGGAAAATTTCGCCAACCGTTATCCGCACGAGATCTCCGGCGGCCAGCGCCAGCGCGTCAACATCGCCCGCGCGCTGGCGCTGTCGCCGCGGCTGGTGATTCTCGACGAAGCCGTCTCCGCGCTCGACAAATCGGTCGAGGCGCAGGTGCTCAACCTGCTCGCCGACCTCAAGCGCGAGTTCGGGTTGACCTATCTCTTCATCAGCCACGACCTCAATGTCGTCCGTTACATCTCGGACCGCGTGCTGGTGATGTATCTCGGCGAGGTCGTCGAGCTCGGTCCGGTCGACCAGGTCTGGGACAATCCCGCGCATCCCTATACGCGCGCGTTGCTTGCTGCGATGCCGTCCTCGAATCCGGACAAGCGCACCGAGAAGCCGCCGATCACGGGCGATCCGCCCAATCCGATCGATCCGCCCTCGGGCTGCCGCTTCCACACCCGTTGCCCGTTTGCGGAGCCGCTCTGCGCAAATGCGACACCAAAGCTCACTGCGCTCGATACAATGGGCCACGAGGCCGCGTGCTACATGGCGATACCGGGATCAGGCCATAGCCGCGCGCCCGCGGAGGAAACAGCATGACAAGACCGACACCAAAAGAGATCAAGCCGATTGCGCAGGTCGCGGGCGTCCCCGTCAACGACGAAATCGCGGCGCGTATCTCCAGCTCCATCGGGCCTGCCTTCGAAGGATTTGAAGCCATCGCCGGCACGCTGCCGTTCGACCTCGAGCCCGCGCTCTATCCGATCGCGCAGACCGCGAAGGTGTCGAAATGAGTCGTGAACCCGCAATGATGACGCTCACCGAGGTCGCGCGCGCGATCGCGGTGAAGCAGGTGTCCTCGCATGAGGTGACGCGCGCGCTGTTGCAGCGCATTGCGCAGTGGCAGCCGCATCTCAACGCCTTCATGTCGATCGAGGCCGAGTCCGCGCTGAAGGCGGCAGAGGCTGCGGATGCCGAACTCGCAAAAGGCAATGTCCGCGGTCCGCTGCACGGCGTGCCGCTGGCGCACAAGGACATGTATTACGATGCCGGCAAGGTCTCGACCTGCGGCTCGCTGATCCGCCGCGATTTCGTGCCGACCGTCACCTCCACCGCCTTGCAGCGACTCAAGGATGCAGGCCAGGTCCGCCTCGGTACGCTGCATCTCGCCGAATTCGCCTATGGCCCGACCGGCCACAACGCCCATTACGGCGCCGTGCGCAATCCCTGGAACGTCGCGCACATCACCGGCGGCTCGTCCTCGGGCTCCGGCTCGTCGGTCGCCGCGCGGCTCACCTTCGCGGCGCTCGGCTCCGACACCGGCGGCTCGATCCGCATGCCCGCGCATTTCTGCGGTGTCACGGGGCTCAAGACCACCGTAGGTCGCGTCAGCCGCGCGGGCGCAATGCCGCTGTCGCAGTCGCTCGACACGGTCGGGCCGCTGGCCCGCACCGCCGAGGATTGCGCGCTGCTGCTGGTGCTGATGGCCGGCGCCGATCCCGCCGATTCCACCTGCAGCCACGAGCCGCTGTCGGATTATGTCGGCGCCACCAAGGGCTCGTTGAAAGGCCTCAAGATCGGCGTGCCCGCGTCGTTCTATGTCGACGATCTCGACAGCGAGGTCGCACGCGTGCTCGACGAGACCATTGCGGTGCTCAAGCGCGAGGGTGCCGACATCGTCAAGGTCGAGCTGCCGGACCAGCGGCAATTGTCGGCCGCAAGCCAATTGGTGCTCGCCGCCGAAGCTGCCGCCTTCCACAAGCGCTGGATGATCGAGCGTCCGCAGGATTACGGCCCGCAGGTCCTGATGCGGCTGCAGAACGGTCTCGCCGTTCCCGCCATCACCTATCTCGAGGCGATGCGCTGGCGCGGGCCGGCACTGGCCGCGCACAACGCCGCGACCGCTGGCGTCGATGCGATCATCGCGCCTGCCTCGCCGGTGCCCGCGCCGACCATCGAGGAGAGCGATGTCGGCGGTGGGCCGAATGCGCCGGCGATGGTGCAGCGGCTGACGCTGTTCACCCGCCCGGTGAACTTCCTCGGCCTGCCGTCGCTCACCGTGCCCTCGGGCTTCACCAAGTCGGGCCTGCCGGTCGGCATGCAGCTGATCGGCCGCTCCTTCGATGAAGCGACGCTTCTGACCATCGGCGCCGCCTTCCAGCGCGTCACCGACTACCACGATCGGGTACCCAAACTGCCGTCATGACAAAGCTCGTCGATATCTCAGGCCTCAACATCCGCTTCACCGGGGAGCGCACGGTCTATGCCGTGAACGATCTCAATCTCTCGCTCGGTGACGGCGAGGTGTTGGGCCTGCTCGGCGAGTCCGGTTCAGGCAAGAGCGTGACCCTGCGTGCGTTGATGCGGCTGTTGCCGCGGAAGCGCACGCAGATCACCGGCAAGGTCAACGTCATGGGGAAGGACGTGCTCGCCATGAGCGACGAGCAGCTGTCGTCGTTCCGCGGCCAGACCGTCTCGATGATCTTCCAGGAGCCCGCGCTGGCGCTCGATCCGGTCTACACGATCGGCGCGCAGATCGCGGAAAGCGTCGTGCGTCACGAAGGCAAGAGTTACGCAGAGGGCAGGGCGCGTGCGCTGGAGATGCTCGAAGTGGTGCGCATCCCCTCGGCGAAGCGGCGGCTCGATGCCTATCCGCACGAAATGTCCGGCGGCATGCGCCAGCGCGCGATGATCGCGCTCGCGCTGGCTTGTCGTCCAAAAATCCTGCTGGCGGACGAGCCGACCACTGCGCTCGATGCCACCGTGCAGATTCAGATCCTGCTGCTGCTGCGCGAGCTTCAGCGCGAGTTCGGCATGTCCGTCATCTTCGTGACCCACGACATCGGTGTCGCCATCGAAATCTGCGATCGCGTCGCGGTGATGTATGCCGGCCAGATCGTGGAGCAGGGCACCCTGCGCGACATCGTTCGCAGCCCGGTGCACCCCTATGCGAAAGGCCTGCTCGCCTCGACCATCCACGGCGCCAAGCGGGGACAGCGGCTGGAGACCATTCCGGGCACCCCGCCGTCGCTGGCCGAAAAACCCCACAACTGCTCCTTCGCCCCGCGCTGCAAGCTCGCCGAGCCGCGCTGCCTGGAGCAATTGCCCGCCAATGTGGACGTCGGCCCTGGCCGGGCCGCGCGATGCGTCCTGGCCGAGCCGGTGGTCGCGTCGTAGCGGAGGCGCAACCCTCTCCTTTGCGGGGCAGGGCTATCGCAGATGAGGACAACGTGGTGGGCAGCTCGCTTGCGGCCATCCTTCGAGACGCCCGCCTGTGGCGGGCCCTCAGGATGAGGAGGGAATGTGTGGCCGCTATTTCTCTGGGCCGAACTGCTGCTTAGCCTCATCCTGAGGAGCGCGTAGCGCGTCTCGAAGGACGAGGCGCTGGCACCCTCCAACTCACACCGCCGGCTGCTTCGCCAACCGGTCCCGCACCTCGGCCGCAATCTCGAACGAGCGCAGGCGCGCGGTGTGGTCGTAGATCTGGCCCGTGGTCATCAGCTCGTCCGCGCCGGTCTCGGCGATCAGCGCTCTCAGCTTCTCCTCGACCACGGCGGGCGTGCCGATCGCGGTGCAGGACAGCGACTGCCCGACGCCGGCCTTTTCGGCTGGTGACCACAGCGCGTCCATGTCGTCGACCGGCGGCGGCAGCGGGCCGGGCGTGCCGCGGCGCAGATTGATGAACTGCTGCTGCAGCGAGGTGAACATCCGCTGCGCCTCGACATTGCTGTCGGCGGCGAACACGTTGACGCCGACCACCGCATAGGGCTTGTCGAGCTGCGCCGACGGCTCGAACCGCGCGCGGTACTCGCGCAGCGCCGGCATCAGCATCTGCGGCGCGAAATGCGAGGCGAAGGCGAACGGCAGTCCGAGCATCGCCGCAAGCTGCGCGCCGAAGGTGCTCGATCCCAGAATCCACAACGGCACTTTCGTGCCCATGCCGGGCACGGCGCGGATCGCCTGGGTCGGCTGCACGTCGCCGAGCAGTGCCTGCAGCTCCAGCACGTCATGCGGAAAATTCTCGGCGGCGGTCGCGAGGTCGCGCCGCATCGCCCGCGCGGTGAACTGATCGGTGCCCGGGGCGCGGCCGAGCCCGAGATCGATGCGCCCGGGATAAAGCGATTCCAGCGTGCCGAACTGCTCGGCGATCACCAGCGGCGAATGGTTCGGCAGCATGACCCCGCCGGAGCCGACGCGGATGGTCTTGGTTCCGCCCGCGACGTGCCCGATCACCACCGAGGTCGCGGCGCTCGCGATGCCGGTCATGTTGTGGTGCTCGGCGAGCCAGAACCGCTTGAAGCCCCATCTCTCCGCATGCTGCGCCAGGTCGAGGGAATTGCGGAACGCCTGCGCCGCGTCGCCTCCCTGTCGGATCGGGGCGAGGTCGAGCACGGAAAAGGGAATCATGGGCTGGGTCCGGGTAAGGCGGCGCGAGTGGTCAACATGTAGGGGCCGGCCGCAGGAATACCAACGGCATTCACCGGCTCCGCCTGGATGGCAGCTCTGCCGCGCCGCAACGCCGGCGCTGCGGCAAATCCGCCCGTCCCGAAACCTCGGGCCGCATCACCGCGTTTCCGGCCGGTTTGATCGCATGATTTGGCTTCGGGGATTCGCTTTGGACAAATTCAACATCACGGCTCATGTCATCGCGCTGGCGGCTGCGTTCGCGCTCGCGATTCCGATCGGGTGGGATCGCGAGAAACGTGCGCGCAGCGCGGGCCTGCGCACCTTTCCGCTGGTCGCACTGGCAAGCTGCGGCTTCGTGCAGGCCAGCGAAGGCCTGCTGGCGCATTCGCCCGACGGGTTGGCCAAGGTCGTCGAGGGCCTCATCACCGGCATCGGCTTCATCGGCGGCGGTGCCATCCTCAAGCAGGGCAATTCGGTGCAGGGCACCGCGACGGCCGCGAGCCTGTGGGCCACCGGCGCGATCGGCGTCGCGGTCGGGCTCGGCAGCTACGACGTCGCGGTGACGATCGCCGTGTTCACGTTCCTGACCCTTCGATTGCTCACACTCGCGAAGGAGGAGGCAGAGGAGAGCGGTCACTGACCGGGTGTTCCCGAGGCGGGCAGCGCCGTTCACAACGCTGTTATTGTCGCTCATGGCGCGGCTTGCCTCCACTGTGCGCCTTGCGCCGATTGTTGTATCTTCAACGCCAACGATCGCCCGGCCGCCAGGAGGAATTGACATGACCCTTGTCGTACTCAAACCCTTGCTCAACCGCCGCAATCTCCTCGTTGCCGGCGGCACCGTGCTCGCCGCCGGTGCGTCCGGGCTGCTGCTGCCGGCCCGTGCGGACGGCCTCGCGCCGACCGAGTCGATGTCCGGCGGCGCGAACAACTACCGCAAGGGTGCTGCGGTCGTGGACCGGATCGGCAAGGGCGGCTTCTGGATGAGCGGCACCGTGCGCCGCGCCGGCGACGGCACGCCGCTCGCAGGCCAGCGCATCCAGATCTGGGCGCACACGGTCGAAGGGCAGGAGCACGAGCCGCAAAGCCATGGCGCCACGCTCACCGACAAGGACGGGAAATTCCGGCTGGAGATGCCGCAGATCATTCCGATCTTCGGCCAGCCGCATGGCCACCTCGCCTACGACAGCGGCGAGTTCAAGACCGTGTTCCTGCGCCCGGTGATGCGCAGCCCGAAAGAAACCAGCCTCGAAGCGCACTTCGTCCTGCAGCCGGCCTGAGCGAATTTGCAATGATGCGGTGGGGGCGGGCGCGGACGATTTTGATCTGGGCCGCGCTTGCCGTCGTCATTGGCGTGCCGATCGCGTTCGCTGCGGGAAGCGAGCAGCTCGCATGGCGCGGGCCGGTCTATATCCTTGCGGGATTCGCCGGCATCGTCGCGCTCGGCCTCGTGCTGCTTCAGCCGCTGCTGATCGGCGGCTATCTGCCGGGATTTGCGGCCTATCGCGGGCGGCGCGCGCATCACTGGATCGGCGGCGCGCTGGTTGCGATGATCGTGATCCACGTCGCCGGCCTCTGGATCACCAGCCCGCCCGACATGATCGACGCGCTGACCTACCAATCGCCGACGCCGTTCTCGCCGTTCGGCGTCACCGCGATGTGGGCCATCTTTGCGGTCGCGCTCATCGCGGTTCTGCGCCGGCGCTTAGGGTTACGCCCGCGCACCTGGCGCTTCATCCACATGCCGCTCGCGGTCGTCATCGTCGTCGGCAGCGTGGTCCATTGCCTGCTGATCGAAGGCACGATGGAGACGATCACCAAAGCCGCGCTGTGCGCGCTCGTTCTCGCCGCCACCGTGAAGGCGATGATCGACCTGCAGGTGTGGCGAAGGCGGCGGACGCTGCGCGGCGAGAGCGTTGCGCGGCAGTAGCAACGGGAAGGGTTTTGCAATGGTTGCCAATGCCCCCGACCTCAAGGCATTCCTGCTCGCGACGCCGTTCTTCGGCGGTCTCTCGGATCCCAACCTCGACCTCTTGATCTCGATGCTGGTCGAGCGCCGCTTCGATGCCGGCAGCACCGTGGTCGCTGAGGGCGATCAGGGCCGCTCGATGTTCATCGTCAAGTCCGGCCGCCTCGCGGTGAGCAAGCAGGCCAATGCCGGCAGCGCCGTCCCGATTTCCGTTTTGCAGGCAGGCGACTTCTTTGGCGAGATGACGTTGATCGAAATGCAGAACCGCTCCGCCACCGTGGTCGCGGAGGCCCCGACCGTGCTGTACGAGCTGACGGCCGGAAATCTCTACGCCTGCTACAAGGCCGACATCCACGCTTACGTCATCGTCCTGCAGAACATGAACCGCGAACTATGCCGGCGGCTGCGGCGCGCGGATGACCGGTTCACGGGACATCATTAGCTCGCACTCCATCCTGCGAGCCGTCGCCGGAGCGCTACAGCAGCGCCATCGAGTGCAGTGAATTCCGGTGAAAGCCGAAGGCGACGATGCCGGACAGAAGCAGCGCAATCCCAGTCACGATCAGGCAACACGCAATCACTATCGAAGCCCCAAATTCGTTATCCACGGCCGGGACGATATTCGATAAAATTTTACCGACAATCGAAAGGAAGAATTAACCTTACCTGCGCGGGGCCGGCCTGACCCGTCGGGCAAAACACCCGAACCCTCGTCAACCCTCCCGGGCGAAAATATTCCACTTTACCGAAATTCGGAATTGCGGCATTCTTCGCGCATCCCGGCCCGGGGAGAGGGGCGATCGTACGTCGTCACGAACGTGGGCAAGGGTTGCGATGGACGCGGCAGCGTCGGCACGAGATGGTACGGGCAGGGCGGGTAGTCCCTGTGAGCTCGAAACCGCGTGTAGACGAACGGCGCTGTCAGGCTTCGTCTCGCTTGTAAGTTCTCGGCCCTGTCGATGGGGCCGGGAATACTGCGGCGAAATGGCGGGCCGTGCGTACGGCAAAACCGTGTGGTCCTGGCCGTCGTTGCTACGGTCAAGCCCCGAGCGGAGATGTGCGCGAGCCCAACCGGGCGGACGGCATCGTCAATTCGCGGGGCGAGGGAGGCCAAAAGGAAAGGTCGGCTCCCGGGAGAGCACGGCATAAGCCGTCCAACCATCGCGCAGGGAAGGCCGAGTGATCGGCACCACCTGTATGCTGCTGTGCGGTCTCCTTGCGCTACAATTTCGCGCAGCGGACCGCGGGTGCGAAGTCGGCACCCGGTCTTCCCTGCGCCCTCTTCACCGAAAAGGGCAACGCGATTCGCAAAACTCGGGCGTTTCGAGCCGCGAGAATGCTGCTTCATGCCTGATTTGAGAATCGCGCGGCCAGGCGTCCTTCATGAAGACGCGCGCGAATGTCGCTCGAAATCCACACCACCTTGCAAATCTCCGGCTTGCGGGCCGCAAACGGTCGCATCGACGGGCGTGGTGTCTTTGCGCGCTTCCGCTCTGGCTCCATAGTGACCGCCAATGATTTGCAACTACAGGGGGATATCAAATGACAGCGCGGAGATGTTTGATCGTTGCGGCGGGCTTGATGATTGCAGGCGCCGCGCATGCCGAGGATGCTCCTTCCAACGCCGAGCTGTTTCGCATGCTGAAGGCGCAGCAGCAGACCATTTCCGAACTGCGCGCCGAATTGAAGCAGGCCAGGGCGGAGCGGCGCGCTGCGGCTCCGCGCGAGGCGGTTGCGCCGGCCGCCAAGCCGGCCGGCCGCGACGTCGCGAGGGAAGCGGTGGCGGCCACACCCCCCGCGCAGGCTTATGCGATGTACGACAAGGGGCCGGCAATCGTGCCGCCGCGTAACGGCGGCGCCTATGCCGGAGTTTTCGGCGGCGGCGGCAGCCGTGGCGGCACCGACGTCAGCCAGCTCGGCACCGTCTTCTTCGTCGAGGCGGCCGGCGGCCCGGAGGCGGTTAATGCCCAGGGGCGGACCAGCAGCGGCGGCGTCGGATTCGGCGGTGCGCATCTCGGTTATGAATGGTCCTATGGCGCGTATGTACGCCCCGCTCTGGAGGTCGAAGGCTTTTATCTCGCAGGCAACCAACCGCGTGCGACGCTGCTGAACCCTACGGATCGGCTCGCCGAACACGCCTTCGATAGCACTTTCCCGACCCGCACCACGGTGCTGCTGGCGAACATGGTCGTCGGCTTCAACACGCCCTATCAGGGCATCACGCCCTATATCGGTGGCGGCATCGGAGCTGCCAACGTCTCGATCAACGGCGCCACGTCGACGCAGACCGACCCGCCCGAGGCCGGCATCAACCACTTTAACGCGCGGCCTGACTCCTCAGCCTGGACCTTCGCGGCGCAGGCCAAAGCCGGTGCGCGCTTCGCCCTCGGCAACAGCGGCGCTTATCTGTTCGGCGAATACCGCTATCTCTACGTCGGCAATGTGAACCAGCTGTTCGGCTCCACTGTGGATCCGACTCACGCTCCGACCAGCCCGTGGACGGCCAGCTTCGGCGGAACGTCCCATCATCTTGCGGCCGGCGGCGTCGGCTTCGGCTTCTAAGTCAGGCTTGTCGGGAACTCGAAATCGGAAGAGGGGGCGGCGCGTCCTGCCCCTCCAATCCTTCGCAACACGCGCGATCGGATCGGCTGCACGACACAGGAAGGCGGCTTGCGGAAGGGAATGGTGCTGCCAGACAGGATTGAACTGTCGACCTCTCCATTACCAATGGAGTGCTCTACCACTGAGCTACGGCAGCATGTGCTGGGATGTAGAATCGGCCGCCACGGGGGCCTACCAAGCGGGCCGATATCTGCCACAAGCCCCCCTCCTGTGCAAGCTTGCAGGCCTCGCGAAACCGAGAAAATCGGGGCGATATCGGGCTCAAAATGCCCGTTTTCGCTGAAAATGGCCGGCTTTCTACCGATTTCGGTCCTGATCTCCCCGGCCAACCGGCCAGTTGGCTGCGACATCCGATCCGGTCCAATTTCGCGTTTCGCACGATCGGATTCGCGCCCGCCTCTTGAGCTGCCTTATTCGCTGGGCAAGTTATTGCCGATCGCTGTATGGACCCGGGATGGCTGACGAGACCGACAAGAGCGCGAAAGCGGCGCGCGACGATCGCCTGAAATCGGCGCTCCGCGAAAACCTGAAGCGGCGGAAGGTGCAGGCGCGCGAGCGTGCCGCGGGCGTCGGGGCCTCGGAAAGCGACGATGGTTCCCCGGATGGGGAGACCGCCGGGAAGTCCGGCGGTTGAAATTTTGGAGTGCAGGACGTGGCAATGGGGCAGGACGAACAGCGGCAGATCAACGGCGATGCGCAGATGGCGCGGTTCACGCGCCCCGAGCAGACCTTTCCCACGCTGACACCCGTCGAGATCGAGCGGATGCGCCACTTCGGCGAAGTCCGGGCCTATGCCGATGGCGAACTCCTGTTCGAGACCGGCAAGCCGGGGCCGGGCATGTTCGTCGTGCTCAAGGGCCACGTCGCCATCACCCAGCGCGACGGGCTCGGCCATGTCACGCCGCTGATCGACCAGGGACCGGGACAATTTCTGGCCGAGCTCAGCCAGCTCTCGGGCCAGCCGGCGCTGGTCGACGGCCGCGCCGAAGGCGATGTCGAGACGCTGATGTTGCCGCCGAACCGGCTGCGCGCGCTGCTGGTCGCCGAAGCCGAACTCGGCGAGCGCATCATGCGCGCGCTGATCCTGCGCCGGGTCAATCTCCTTCAGGGCGGCGTCGGCGGCACGGTGCTGATCGGTCCGTCGCATTCTGTCGGTGTCGTCCGTCTGCAGGGTTTCCTCACCCGCAACGGCCAGCCGCATCATCTGCTCGATCCCGAGCGCGACCGCGACGCCGCCGAGGTGATCGCGCGTTATTCGCCGAAGCCAGAGGAATGGCCGCTGGTCGTCGCCGCCAGCGGCGAGGTGCTGCGCAACCCCAGCGAGACCGAGCTGGCGCGCGCGATCGGCATGATCGGCGGTCCCAAGGACCGGCGCGTCTACGATGTCGCGGTCGTCGGTTCCGGGCCGGCCGGACTTGCGACGGCGGTGTATGCGGCGTCCGAAGGGCTTTCGGTGGCGGTGCTCGACACTCGCGCCTTTGGCGGCCAGGCTGGCGCCAGCGCGCGCATCGAGAACTATCTGGGCTTTCCGACCGGCATCTCCGGTCAGGCGCTGACCGCGCGCGCCTTCACCCAGGCGCAGAAATTCGGCGCCGACATCATGATCCCTGTCACGGTGAAGTCGCTCGACTGCACGCGCAAGGACGGCGCGTTTGCGCTGACGCTCGACGGCTGTGATGCCCTGCGTTCGCGCTCCATCGTGGTGGCGAGCGGTGCGCGCTATCGTCGCCCCGACATCGAGAACCTCGACAAGTTCGAGGGCCGTGGCGTCTGGTACTGGGCGTCGCCGGTCGAGGCCAGGCTGTGCGCCGGCGAGGAGGTGGCGCTGGTCGGCGCCGGCAATTCGGCGGGGCAGGCGGCCGTGTTCCTGTCGGGCCATGCCAAGAAGGTGCTGATGATCATCCGCGGCGGCGGCCTCGGCGCCAGCATGTCGCGCTATCTCATCGAGCGCATCGAGGCGACGCCGAACATCGAGCTGCTGTTCAACACCGAGATCACCGCGCTCGAGGGCGACGAGGCTTCGCTGCTGCGGCGGATCCACTGGAAGAGCCGGCTGTCCGATGACGGGGACTCCGCCGACATCAAGAATCTGTTTTTGTTCGTCGGCGCCGATCCCGCCACCAACTGGCTCGACGGCTGCGGTGTGACGCTCGATCGCGCCGGTTTCGTCGTCACCGGCGCGCAGTCGGAGCTGAACCAGGGCAAGCTGGTGGCGCCGCTCGAGACCTCGGTGCCCGGCGTTTACGCCGTCGGCGACGTCCGCTCCGGCTCGGTCAAGCGCGTCGGCGGCGCCATCGGCGAGGGCGCGCAGGTCGTGGCCTCCCTGCACGGCTATCTCGGCGACGCCGCAAAACCGGCGCTTTAGTCGGGGAGCTTCAGTCAAGGGCATGACAAGTAAATGGCAAGTCGATTGAGGCTTGCCATCTTGCCGTGTCCCACAGACTATCCCCTCGTCGCGAACCAATCGCGCGCGGAAGAACAAAGATTCACAAGGGAGGATTCAAATGGCCGAACTCGTCGTGCTGTACAAGACGCCAAAAGACACCGCCGCCTTCGACAAGCATTATGCCGAGACCCACATCCCGCTCGCCAAGAAACTTCCGGGCTTGAAGAAATATGCCGTCAGCACCGGCACTGTCGGTTCGCCTGCCGGACCATCAGGCGTCCATCTCGTTGCCGTCCTCACCTTCGACAGCGTGGCCGACATCCAGAAGGCGTTCGGCAGCGACGCGGGCAAGGCGGCCGCGGGCGACGTGCCGAAGTTCGCCAGCGGCGGCGCCGACCTGCTGATCTTCGACACGAAGGAAGTGTGACCTCGATTCGACTTTGGTCGAAAGTCGAAAGTCGAAAGCCCGTAGCCCGGATGGAGCGCAGCGCAATCCGGGACAGCGCCACTCCAACGTAAGGCCCCCGGCTTTCGCTGCGCTCCATCCGGGCGACCAGCTGCTGTCGTTTGTGACATCAGTGCAAAAAATTCAGCCATGCGTTTGCCGATTCGCACGACGACGCATGGCTGCACATGAACGTGTGACACGGGAGCATGTGGCAATCCGATGAGGACCGTAATAACAATCTGCTGATCTCGACGTCGAGAACAGGAGAAATGACATGGTCCTTGGATTGAGTCTGCACGCCTTCGTATTGGTCCATGTCGTCATCAGCCTGATTGGCATTGTCGCGGGCCTCGTCGTGATGTTCGGCCTGCTCGGCTCGAAGTCGATGCCGGGCCTCACCGCGATCTTCCTGCTGTTCACGATTCTGACCAGCGCGACCGGCTTTCCGATTCCGCCGCTACTGACCGAAAAGCTGCTGCCCTCGCACATCATCGGCATCATCTCGCTGGTGCTGCTCGCGATCGCCTGCTTCGCGCTGTACGGCCAGAAGCTCGCCGGGGTCTGGCGTCCGGTCTACATCGTAACCGCGATGATCGCGCTCTACTTCAATTGCTTCGTGCTGGTGATCCAGTCGTTCCTGAAGGTGCCGGCGCTGGCCGCACTCGCGCCCGCCGTGCCGCCGGCGCCGCCGTCCGGCCCGGTGTTCGCCGTGGTGCAGGGCATCGTGCTGGTGTTCTTCGTGGTGCTGACCATCGGCGCCTGGCGCCGCTACAAGCCGATGACGTTTGCCTGATCGCACGGTCACGGTCGATGCGCGGCATCGACCTCGTGACATCGCACAGCCATCTTCGTGTCGCCGGCTCGCGCGTCGCGGGCCCGGAATGATTTTCACTGAAGGAGCAATTCATGCCCACCATCACCACCAAGGACGGCGTCGAGATCTTTTTCAAGGATTGGGGCGCGGGCCAGCCGATCGTGTTCAGCCATGGCTGGCCGCTCTCGGCCGACGATTGGGATGCGCAGATGCTGTTCTTCGCCGCGCAGGGCTACCGCGTCATCGCCCATGACCGCCGCGGCCACGGCCGCTCGTCGCAGGTCAGCGACGGCCATGACATGGATCATTATGCCGACGATCTCGCGGCAGTGACGGCGCATCTCGACCTCAAGAACGCCATCCATGTCGGCCACTCCACCGGCGGCGGCGAAGTCGTGCACTACATCGCGCGTCACGGCGAGAGCCGGGTGGCGAAGGCCGCGATCCTCTCGGCGGTGCCGCCGCTGATGGTGAAGACCGAGGCCAATCCCGGCGGCCTGCCCAAGAGCGTGTTCGACGACCTGCAGAAGCAGCTCGCCGCCAGCCGGACGCAGTTCTATCGCGACCTGCCCGCCGGCCCGTTCTACGGCTACAACCGCCCCGGCGCGAAGCCGTCCGAAGCGGTGATCCAGAACTGGTGGCGCCAGGGCATGATGGGCGGCGCGAAGGCGCATTACGACGGCATCGTCGCGTTCTCGCAGACCGACTTCACCGAGGACCTGAAGAAGATCACCGTGCCGGTGCTGGTGATGCATGGCGACGACGACCAGATCGTGCCTTACGCCGATTCCGCGCCGCTGTCGGCCAAGCTGCTCAAGAACGGCACGCTGAAGACCTACAAGGGCTTCCCGCACGGCATGCCGACCACGCATCACGAGACCATCAACGCGGACCTGCTGGCGTTTTTCAAGACGTGAAGCCTCTTCCTTCTCCCCTTATGGGAGAAGGTGGCATAGGCGGCCTTCGGCCGCCGTTCTAAGGGGAACGCCGAAGCGAAAGCTTCGGCTACGGCGCCGGATGAGGGGTATGTCTCCGCAAATGACAGAGCGAGACGTGCTCGCGGAGACAGCCCCTCACCCGTCTCAATCGCGCGTAGCGCGATTGATCAACTCCTCCCACAGGGGGCGAGGGGAAGAACGCGCTACTTCAAGATCGCCCTGATCGCATCGAAGGTGCGCTTGACGAAAACCTCCGGCTTTTCGCGCGCGCCTTCGCCGATCCAGCTCTCGCCACCGACGCGCATCGCGCCAGTGGCGATCATCGCAACGAGACGTGCCTTGGCCTTGTCCGGTTTGTTTTTCGCGCGTTGGGCAAGCCCTTCGGCCAGCGCGCGCTCGAGCTTCTCGTATTTGAGCTGATCGCGCGCCTGCAGCGCGGGATTGTCACGCTTGAGCCGCGACATCGCCGCAGCCTCCGCCGGATCGATCCGGTTGATCGCCCCGGCGATCGCATTCTCGGCCGCGGTCAGCAGGGATTCATTCGCCGGCCGCGCCACGATCTCGGCGACCAACGCGCTCGCGGCGCCCTCCTGCCAGGCGGACACGACGTCCTCCTTGGAGGCGAAATAATGGAAGAAGCTCCGCCGCGACACGTCCGCGGCCGTCGCGATGTCGTCGATGGTTGTGGCCTCGAACCCGCGCTCCAGGAACAACGCCATCGCTGCGCGGGTCAGCCGCTCGCGCGTCGCCTGCAGCTTGCGTTCGCGCAGGCCGGGGCCATCGGCGGATTTTGCTCCTGCCGGCAACGGCTTGGCGCTCTTCCCGGCCGTTTTCGCAGCCGGCTTGGAAGCCTTCAAATTACTTCACCCCTTGCAAACTTGCACTCGGTGCACATTTAAACCCGTCGCGGGCCGCATTCCAGCCCTGAACGGAGATTTGGCATGACCGACTGGAGCACGGCAGACATCCCCTCTCTCAGCGGCATGACCGCAATCGTCACCGGGGCGACGGGCGGGCTCGGCTACGAGACGGCGATGGCGCTGGCGGGCGCCGGTGCCATTGTCATACTCACCGGGCGCAGCGACGAAAAGGGCTCGCGGGCGATCGACGGCATTTGCGAGCGGTTTCCCGACGCCCTGATCGCCTATGAGCATCTCGACCTCGCCAGTCTTGCCTCCGTTGCCGACTTCACCCGGCGCTTTGCCGCCTGCAACGAGCAGCTCGACCTCCTCGTCAACAATGCCGGCGTGATGGCCCTGCCGCAGCGGCGCCAGACCGAGGATGGTTTCGAGATGCAGCTCGGCACCAACTATCTCGGCCATTACGTGCTGACCGCGCGGCTGCTGCCGCAGCTTCGCCGCGCCAAGGCGCCCCGTGTCGTCAATCTCTCCAGCCTCGCGCATCGCACCGGTGCGATCGATTTCGACGATCTCCAGGCGACGCGCTCTTATCGTCCGTGGCGCGCCTACTGTCAGTCAAAGCTGGCGATGCTGATGTTCGCGCTGGAATTGCAGCGTCGGAGCCTCGCTGCCGGCTGGGGGCTGACGAGCCTCGGCGCCCATCCCGGCTATGCCCGCACGGATCTCATTCCGAACGGACCGGGCACCACCTCGTTCCAGTCGCGCGTGAGCCGCTGGCTGCAGCCCTTGATCAGCCAGTCCGCGGCCGAAGGCGCGTTGCCGACGCTGTTCGCCGCGACCTCGCCGGCCGCTGAGCCCGGCGGCTATTACGGCCCGAACTGGTACTATGAATTGAAGGGCCCGCCGGCGCCCGCGCGGATCATGCCGCAAGCCAGGGATTTTGCCGCCGCCGCCGCGCTGTGGGATGTGTCCGCAACCCTGACGGGGGTATCCTTCGACGAGATCGCGGTCGCCGCATGAGCCGTCATCAGGACGTTCCAATGCGAGTCATCGTCTTCGGTGCGACCGGCATGGTCGGGCAGGGTGTGCTGCGCGAATGCCTGATCGACGACGGTATCGACCGTGTGCTGGTGGTGGGACGCACGCCGACCGGCGTGCGCAACGCCAAGCTCACCGAGATCACGTACAATGATTTCACCGACTATTCGGCGATCGAGTCGCAGCTCACGGGCTTCGATGCCTGCATGTTCTGCCTCGGCGTGTCCTCGGTCGGCATGAGCGAGGAGCGCTACCGCCACCTCACCTACGACATCACGCTCGCCGCAGCGACGATGCTGGCGCGGCTCAATCCGCAGATGACATTCGTCTACGTCACCGGGCTCCACACCGACTCCACCGAGCAGGGCCCGCGGATGTGGGCGCGGGTCAAGGGCAAGACCGAGAACGATCTTCTCAAGCTCCCGTTCAGGGCAGCCTACATGTTCCGCCCCGGTGCGATCCAGCCGCTGCACGGCATCCGCTCCAAGACCGCCTGGGTGCAGGCGATCTACACCGTGACCCGGCCGCTCTGGTCGGTGCTGCGCCGGATCTCGCCGCGCCTGGTCACCTCGACCGAGCAGGTAGGCCGCGCCATGATCCATGTCGCCCGGGTCGGCTATCCCAGGAAGATCCTGGAGATGGAGGATATCAATAGCCTCTAGGCCGCCGGGCCGTTAGGTGTAAGGAAATTTCCGCGCCCGCGCGCGTTGAGCCATACCTGCCCCGAGGAGAAGTATCGGTGATGTCTCCCCAGCTCAAGATGATCGCGCTCGATGCCGACGATCTCGCCGTGATCTCGACCCATGTACAGGACGCTCGTGTCCAGCCGGGTGACATCATCTGGCGGCAGAGCGAGAAGCGGCTGGTGGTCGGCATGAGCCGGCTGGACTGGGAGCAGACGCTGGACGGCGAGGCGGAGCCGCGCCGGCTGGTCGCCGCGCTCCGCTTCGATCGGGTACTTGCCTGCAAATCGCGCAACATCGACCTCGGTGCGCCGGACAAGGCTTTGGACCTCGTCGGCATCGAGTTTCATCCCCAGGACGGCCGCGACGAGGAGCCCGGCGGCAGTGCGGTGCTGCTGTTCGCCCAGGGCGGCGCCATCCGCCTCGACGTCGAGTGCCTCGAATGCGAACTGACCGACCTCGGGTCGGACGAACTGGGAACGGGACTGGAGATCGAGGGGGAGGGGTGAGGCGCCCTGTATACCAGCCGGACCGGTCCGGGCTGTCAGTCGGAACGGTGCCTTGCGAGGGTTGACGCAGCTTTCCCGCCGCGCCATTGAGCAGGGGTCGGGTGAGCCAGATCCGCCCCAAAGACCAGCCGGAAGCCAAGCCAAAAATGCCCGTTCGTCTCGACCGCAGTAGCGCCGACTTTGACCAGCGATTCGCGGCTTTCCTCGCCGCCAAGCGCGAGGTCTCGGCCGACGTCGAGGCCGCCGCGCGCGCCATCGTGGACGATGTGGCCAAGCGCGGCGATGCCGCCCTGCTCGAGGCCACCGCCAAGTTCGATCGCCTGAAGCTCGATGCATCCGGCCTTCGCATCACCGCCGCCGAGATCGATGCCGCGGTAAAGGCTTGCGATCGCACGACACTGGATGCGCTCAAGCTCGCGCGCGACCGTATCGAGGTTTACCACCGCCGCCAGTTGCCGAAGGACGAGCGCTTTACCGATCCGCTCGGCGTCGAACTCGGCTGGCGTTACACCGCGATCGAAT
>Ga0207426_1001115_pt1 | contig 24633 bp, 23 predicted proteins | sample AraplaMF_Cvi_mMS_FD_184265 | JGI IMG/M metagenome (GOLD analysis project Ga0207426, IMG submission 184265) | Arabidopsis root microbial communities from the University of North Carolina, USA - plate scrape MF_Cvi_mMS (SPAdes) (version 2) | ecosystem: Host-associated > Plants > Roots > Endosphere... | reverse complement strand
GCACCTGATGCCCCCCTCGCACCTGATGTCCCCGTACCTGACGCACGCCACAACTGACGGGCCCTGTGCCCACGGCGCCCCACTGCCTCCCACGGCGCCCCACCACCTCCCACGGCGCCCCACGAAAGAACGAGGTCGACCCATGACGGATGCTTCCACGATCCGCGCCCAACTCCCCGCCACGCCACGTGAACTGGTGAAGGCATGCCAGGACGAACTCATCGCCGGGCTGATGGACTACATCAGCCAGCCCGCCGTGAGCGCGACCGGCGAAGGGTTCCCCGCGGCGACCGACCGCGCGGTCGAAGAGGTCAAGCGGGCCGGTCTGACGCCGGCGGTGCTCGACGGCGGCGGCCGGCCGCTGGTGACCGGTCACCGCGCCGGGCCCGAGGGGTCGCCGCACGTCCTGATCTACGGCCACTACGACGTCCAGCCGACCGGACCACGCGAGCTGTGGGACTCCGAACCCTTCGCTCCGGTCCTGCGGGACGGGCGGATCTGGGGACGCGGCACCGGAGACAACAAGGGGCAGCACTACGCGCACCTGCAGGCGCTGCGGCTGTTCGAGGAGCGGGTCGGCGCGCTCCCGTGTTCCGTCACGGTGCTGCTCGACGGCGAGGAGGAGATCGGCAGCCCCACCCTGGCGGGCATCCTGCGCGCGCACCCCGAGCGGTTCGACGGCGATCTCGTCGTCTGGAGCGACCGCTCGGTGCACGAATCCGGTGAGTGGTGCGTCTCGCACGGGGTGCGCGGCATGCTCCGGCTCCGGCTCCGTGCGACCGGGCCCAGCCGCCCGCTGCACTCCGGCAACTTCGGCAATGTGGCGCCCAATCCGGCATGGCAGCTGGTCCAGGCGCTGGCCAGCCTCAAGGACCCCAGCGGCCGGGTTCTCGTCGAGGGCTTCGAGGACGGCCGCGAACCGCTGTCCGACGCCGACCGAGCCGCGTTCACCGCGCTTCCGCTGGATCTGCCGCAGGTGCTCGGTGACATCGGGCTGACCGAGATGGATCCGGCCTTCAACGGGCTGTCCTTCTACGAGCGGCTGGCCGACCGCCCCACGCTGACGATCAACGGGATCACGACGGGCGATGTGGCCCGGACGATCATCCCCGACACCGCGGAGGCGGGTGTCGACATCCGGCTGACGGCAGGTCAGGACCCCGAGGCCGTGTTCGAGCGGGTGGCCGCCCACCTGCGGACCCATGCACCCGAGGTGACCGTCACCAAGTCCGGTGGCGTGCCGGCCTCCCGGACCCCGATCGACAACCCGTATACGCCCAGGGTGGCGCGCGCCATCTCCCGGGTCACCGGGCGAGACCCCCTGCTGGTCCCTGCGTACGGCGGCACTCTGCCCGACTGGATCTTCACCGGGGTCCTCGGCGTGCCCAGCATCGGCCTGCCGCTGGCCAACGCCGACCAGGCGAACCACGCGCCGAACGAGAACCTGCGCGTCGACTACTTCCTCGACGCCACCGCCATCTGCATGGAGCTGCTGCTCGAACTGGGCACCTGATCCTCGGTCCCTCGCGTCACCCCACGAACGCCTGCGGCACCACACAAGCACCGCGGCCCAGGCAAGTACCGCGGCACCACACGACACCCGCACGACACCCGCGCCCCCGACGTACAGAGGCCTGAACCGCAATGCCCCACACGCCCCGCACGCCCCGCACACCCCCCACGCCCCACTCTCCCCCGTGGCTCGTCCACGACGGGGCACTGACCGGTCTGAAGGTCCTCGACCTCTCCCGCATCCTGTCCGGGCCGTTCTGCAGCATGGTCCTGGCCGATCTGGGCGCAGACGTGATCAAGGTCGAGGACACCGCCTCCGGCGACGACACCCGCGCCTGGGGTCCCCCCTTCCAGGGCGAGGACGCGGCGTACTTCCACAGCGTCAACCGCAACAAGCGCGGTATCGCGGTCGACCTCAAGGACCCGGACTGCCTGCGCCTGGTGCAGGAGCTGGCCGGAACGGCCGATGTGATCGTGGAGAACTTCCGGCCCGGCACCGCGGCCCGTCTCGGCCTGGGCTATGAGGATGTCCGCAGCCGTCATCCCGGCGTCGTGTACGCCTCCATCAGCGGATACGGGCAGACCGGTCCGTACCGGCACGAGCCGGGCTACGACGCGATCGCGCAGGCGGTCAGCGGCGTGATGAGCGTGACCGGCGAACCAGCGGGCCCGCCCGTGCGGTTCGGGGTGTCCCCGGCCGACCTCGCCGCCGGAATGTGGGCCGCCATCGGCATCCTCGCCGCCCTGCGCAACCGCGAGCACACCGGCCGCGGCGAGTGGGTCGACATCTCGCTGCTGGACGGGCAGGTGGCCTGGCTCAGCTACGTCGCCGGCGGGTACTTCGCCTCCGGCGAGGTCCCGCAGCGCTACGGCTCGGCCCATCCGACGATCGTGCCGTACCAGGCGTTTCCCACCGCCGACGGTCACCTCATGGTCGCCGCAGGGAACGACGGCCTGTGGCGCCGCTTCGCCACCGCCATAGGACTCGCCGCGCTGGCCGACGATCCGCGGTTCGCGACCAACCCCGACCGGGTCCGTCATCGCGGAGAACTGCTCCCCCTGATCGAAGGCGCGCTGCGGGCCCGCGGCGCGCAGGAATGGGCGGTGCTCCTCACGGAGGCGCAGGTGCCGGTCGGCCCGATCAACACCGTCGACCAGGCCCTGCGGCATCCCCAGGTCATCGCGCGCGGCATGATCGCCGAACTCGAACACCCCGATGCCGGCACCCTGCGCACCCTCGCCTCTCCCCTCAAGCTGTCCGGCAATCCGGCGGCCGTACGGACCCCGCCGCCCCGGCACGGGGAGCACACCGCGGAGATCCTGACCGCCCTCGGCGTCGGACCGGGCCGGCTGGCCGGTCTTCGGGCACGAAAGGCGGCGAAGTGACCCCCGCCCCCGCCCCCGTTCCCCGCTCCGCCCTCGGGGTGTCCCGGTCCGGCGCGGTCGCCGAGATCCGTGTCGGCGACGGCAGCCGGCGCAACGCCCTGCCCGGCCGGGCCTGGGAGCAACTGGCCCGGCAGGTCAGGGAGCTGGGGGCGGACCGTTCGCTGCGGGTGCTGGTGATCCGGGGGTACGGCGACACGTTCTGTGCCGGATCGGACATGACCGACTGGGTGGATGCCGAAGCCGGGTACGTCGAGGAGTCCTTCGCCCGTATGGAAGCGGCGTTCACCGCGATAGAGGAGTGTCCGGTACCGGTGATCGCCGAGATCCGCGGCGTTGCGGCCGGTGCGGGATGCCAGCTCGCGCTCGCCTGCGATATGCGGTTCATGGCGGACGGCGCCCGGATCGGGATGCCGATCGCCCGGCTCGGCATCCTCGCCAGCCCGGCGTTCGCCGCGCGCCTGGTCGCGCTGGCCGGGCCCGCCGTGGCGCGGGAGTTGCTCTACACCGGCCGGCTGGTCGGCGCCCGTGGCGCGGTGGCCCTGGGGCTCGCGGACGACAGCGGGCCCGAGGAGCAACTCGCGGTCCGCACCGGTGATATCGCCGCCGACATCGCCCAGCAGCCGCCCGCGGCGATCCGGGCCGCCAAGCTGGCGGTGACCGCCGCGCTGGCGCCGCAGCGGGAGGCGGCCGCCGGGCCGGGCCGGCCGGCGGTGGCGCGGGCCGACTTCGACCGGGCGATCGCGGCGTTCCTCGGGCAGCGGTCCGCGGCCGCACCTGGGCCGCCCGCCGCCTCCTGACCGGTGCTTCCTGACCGCCGCGGGCCGGCCGGGGCCTCCTCGTTCGGGGCCGGTTCGGCCGGCGGGTCATGCGCCGGCCGTGTTGTCGGCCGTGGGGGTGCTGTGTATCGTCGGGATGTGACTTGAAGTTTCAAGTAATTCTCCGCGATGCCTCGCGGACTCGTTCCCGACCTGCGAAAGAGCGCTTCCATGACGTCCTCCCTCAGCACCGTCGAGACCGCGCCCATCGGTGTCCCGACGCGTTCCGCCCCCTCTCCGCACGGCTACGACGCCGGGCTGCTCCTGCTGCGGCTGGCGCTCGGACTGACCATGGCGGCCCACGGTGCCCAGAAGCTGTTCGGCTGGTTCGGCGGCCCGGGACTGGACGGGACCGGGCAGTTCTTCACGATGAGCGGCTATCCGTCGGGACGGGTCATGGCCGTCGTCGCCGGGCTGAGCGAGACGCTCGGCGGGCTGGGGCTGGTGGCCGGGCTGCTCACGCCGCTCGCCGCCGCGGCGGTCGTCGGCACGATGGTCAATGCGCTGGCCGTGAAGTGGGGCGGGGGCTTCTTCGCGCCCAAGGGCGTGGAGTACGAGCTGCTGCTGACGGCCGGCGCGGCGGCCCTGGCGCTGACCGGGCCCGGCCGCTACGCCGTCGACCGCGTCCTGCCGGGCCGGCGCGCACACCGGCTGGTCTACGGCGTGGTCGCGCTCGTACTGGGTGTGGTGCTGGCAGGCGCGGTCCTGCTGGTCAGGAAGTGAGCCGTTCGCCGGATGCCGGGATCCGGGCGCCGTTCGCCGGAGGCGCCGGAAGCCTCGGATGCCTCGGAAGCGCCACAAGCCTCGGATGCACCGGGGGCCTCGGAAGTACCAGGAGCCCCGAAGGCACCTGGAGCCCCGAAGGCACCTGGAGCCCCGGAGGCGTCAGGAGCCCCGGAGGCGCCGGGAGTCGGACGCCGGGCAGCGGGCGCCAGGGCCGGGAAGTCGGCCGGATACGGCCGGAGGCTTCCGGGCAGCGGCGGGTCGGGCGGGGTAGAGCAGGAGCGGGACCGGGGGAGGCGTGGCGTCCCCTGGTGGTGTCGCGGCAGGAGAGCGGAGAGCAGGCTGTATGTCCGTACGACGTCTGAACCACGCGGTGCTGTATGTCCGTGATGTGGCCCGGTCGGTGGCTTTCTACACCGAGGCACTCGGGCTCGTGGCGGGGGCCGAGATTCCGGGTCGGGCCGCCTTCCTCCAGGCTCCCGGCTCACTCAACGATCATGATCTGGCGCTGTTCTCGGTGGGGCCGGATGCGCCGGGGCCCGAGGCCGGGCGGGTCGGGCTGTACCACCTTGCCTGGGAGACCGGGACGCTCGGTGAACTCGTCGCGGCCCATGCGCGGCTCGTCGAGCGGGGCGCGCTGGCGGGGTCGAGTGATCACCTCGTCGCCCTGTCGCTGTACGGCAAGGACCCGGACGGCAATGAGTTCGAGGTGATGTGGCGGGTCCCACGGGAGGACTGGCCGGGCCCGGAGCAGTCGGAGCGGCTGCGGCGGCTCGATCTGGCGGCGGCGCTGGAGCGTTGGGGGCCGGATCTGATGACGGGCGCGGCGGCCGGTTCGGCCACCTGAGGGGCGGCGGGCTCTGTCACACCGGACGAGGCCGTTGCGCCTCGTCCGGTGTGACGGGGCGGTTGTGCCGCGTCACATCTGGCGGGGTGGTTGTGCCGCGTCACACCTGACGGGGCGGCTGTGTCCCGTCCGGTGTGACGGTTCGGCTCAGGTGTGCCGGATCGGCTGTGTCCCGGGGCCGCTTCGGACGCCGGGGCGTATGCGGCTCGTGGGGCTGACGCTTCTCAGGCGCCCGGTGCGGCCTGCTTCGCCGACTCCGCCTGCTCGGCCGGACTTGTGCGCGCCGCCCGCTCCGACCAGCGCTTCTCGACGCCGGTCAGTCGCCAGTACGCCAGCGCCGCGGCCCACACCACCACGAACAGGCCGACGATGAGGAACCCGACGTTGTCGAGGTCGAGGCCGGAAATCCAGCCGGTCAGCGGGTCGTTGAGGCCGAGCTTCTCGTGGAGCACGGTCACCAGCTCGATCGTGCCGATGAAGAAGGCGACGGCGATCGACAGGCCGGTGATGGTGAGGTTGTAGTAGACCTTGCGCACCGGGTTGGAGAACGCCCACTGGTAGGCGAAGTTCATGAACGTGCCGTCGAGGGTGTCGAAGAGGCTCATGCCGGCCGCGAAGAGCAGCGGCAGGCACAGCACGGCGTACCAGGGCAGACCGGCCGCTGCACCGCTGCCGGCCATCACCATCAGGGTCACTTCGGTCGCGGTGTCGAAGCCGAGGCCGAAGAGGAAGCCGAGCGGGAACATCTGGCCGGGGCGGGAGACGGAGCGGGTGAAGCGGCCCAGGAAGCGGTTCATGAAGCCGCGCGAGTCGAGGCGCTGTTCCAGCTCGGCCTCGTCGTAGTGGCCGCTGCGCATACCGCGGAAGACCCGCCAGATGCCGGCCAGTGCGATCAGGTTGAGGGCGGCGATGAGGTAGAGGAAGGTCCCCGAGATCGTGGTGCCGATCGTGCCCAGGATCTGGTGTGTACGGGACTCGTCGTTGAGCAGGGTGCCCGCGAGCTGCGCGCCGCCCGCGACCAGGGCCGCCATCGCGACGACCACGCTGGAGTGACCGAGGGCGAACCAGAAGCCGACCGAGACCGGCCGCTTGCCGTCGGCCATCAGCTTGCGGGTGGTGTTGTCGATCGCGGCGATGTGGTCGGCGTCGAAGGCGTGCCGCATGCCGAGGGTGTACGCCGTGACGCCGAGGCCGACGCCGAAGACCTGGCTGCCCACGGCGTAGTGGTGCGGCACCACGAGCAGGAAGAGCACGCCGAAGGCGACGACGTGCAGGCCGGCTATGACGGCCATCAGGCCCGCGGTGCGGACGGTGTCCTGCCGGCGCCAGCGGAACGCGGCGGAAGCAGGGGTGTGGCGGGTATCGGTGGACAGGGCCATCCGGCGGTCACGCTCCAGCACCTCGTGGATCAGTTCGTGAGATGCCGTGGCCGGTCTCCTGGCTTACGGGTGCCCGTGCCCGCCCCCGCCTTCCCGGCCGCGGGCTGCGGTCAGTGGCGCCGCAGGCGCGCCGTGCGCCTGCGGAAGGGACGGAAACTCCCCGATCACAGTGGCGAGGGCCGCTCCGGTCTGGGACCACAAGGTCCGTCACCGGTCTTCCCGAACACCACGGCCCGGTCACTCTAACCGCCGCCGGGGAGGGGTGGGGTTGGCGGGGTTCGTCCCGAGGTGAGTGAGAGCGGCTGCGGTCCGGGACCGCCGGCTTTCCGAGGGCCGGTGACCGTGATCGTGACCGTGGCCCGTGGTCTGCGGTGGTCAGTGGCCGTAGTCCAGGGACGAGAGGAAGGCGTGGAGTTCGTGGTCGAAGAGTGCGGTGTTCTCCAGATTGACCATATGGGCCGCGCCCGGTATCCGGACTCTTCGGGCGCCGGGGACGGTCAGCGCTATCGCATGAGCGTTGGCGGAGATGTCGCTGCTGTCGAGGTCGCCGTCGAACACGACCGTCGGCACCCGGATCTCGCCCAGGCGGTCGGCGGCGCCGACCTCAAGCGGCATCCCGGCACCCGCACCGTCCGCATGCACCTCCACATTGGCCTCGGCCGAGGCGCGCATCCGTTCGCGGAATCCCGGGTGCACCGCGGACGGTTCGCGATGCGGTCCGTCCACCCACATCCGCAGGAAGTGCTCCACATACCGTTCCGCGCCGTCCGGTGCGCCGATCGCTGCCACCTGCGCCGAGATGTGCTCCAGGAGGAAGGGGTCGGAGAAGGCGCGGCCGCTGATGCCGGGGGAGGCCAGCGCGAGGGCCGTCACCCGTTCCGGGCGGGCTATGGCGGTGTCGAGCGCGACCCGCGCGCCATGGGAGAGGCCGACGAGGACGGCGGCGGGGACATCGAGTGCGTCGAGCAGGGTGCAGAGGTCGTCGTGGTTGGCGTAGTCACCGGCCACCGTCGAGGACAGGCCATGGCCGCGGAAGTCGTATCGGATCGCGCGCAGGCCGGAGTTCACCAGCCAGGCGAACTGCTCGTCCCACATGTGCTGGTCGAGCATCCCGCCGTGGAGCAGTACCACCGCGGGGCCCGAGCCGGCCGTCTCGTAGAACAGCTCACCGTCGTCGATCGGCACGATGCCGTTGTCGATCTCGGACCAGGCGGTGATGCCTCGGGTCATCTTCTGGACCGTCCTTTGTGCGCCGGATGCAGGGGAGTGGGCGTGATGCCGCTGTCACCGCCATTGTCGCTGTTGAGGTGATTGCGGCGACTGTCGGGGCTGTCGGTTTCCTCCGGTGTGGTGCGCGAGCCGTTCGCGAGGTGCCGGAACTCCTCGCCGAGGCGGTCCAGTACGTGCAGCGCGGTGCGGACGTCCTCGGCGGGCAGGTCGGCCAGTCGCCGGCGCAGCTCCGTGGCCTCGAATTGCTGGACGCCGTGTATCGCCTCGGTGCCTTGGGCGGTGAGGCGGATCAGGGACGAGCGGCGGTGGGCGGGGTTCGGGGCCGTCACGACCAGGCCCAGTTCGATGGCGTGGTTCACCCAGCGCTGCACCGGCTGCCGGTCGAGCCCCATCCCGCGCGCCAACTGCGGCACGGTGCGCGGGCCTTCGGTGCGCAGGGCGTCCAGCAGTGCGTGTTCGCCGGCGGTCATGCCCGTGCCCGCCAGCTCGCGCTCCACCGCGCGGACGACCGTGCGGTGCAGGGGCCACAGGCGCCGGATGACGCCGTACAGCAGGTCTTCGGTGGGAGCCGGGATGTCGGCGGGGGGCGGATCTGCGGCAGGTGCTTCGGTGGGGGCCAGGCCTTCGCTGCGTGCTTCGGTGACGGTCGGACCTTCGGCGGGCGTCGGTCCATCGCCGCCGGCGGCTCCCGAGTCGTTCGTGCTTTTCACGTGTTCCGTGCCCTTCGCGTGGTCGCGGCATATCACTCATCGACACTGGTGATGTCATGATGACATCGTTGATGTCGTTTGAGAAGGGGGTTGCTGCGGAAAGGAGTTGAGGAGGCGGACGGGCCTGACGGGGCTCGTGCGGGCGGTCGGCGAGAAGGGTGGACGGCGGATGAAGGTCGGTCTGTTGCGTGCGGTCGGGGTGGCCACGGCCGTGTACGGAGTGGCGGTGGCGGCGCTGCCGGATCTGCTGGCGCGGCCCTCGGGGCTGGTCGACGGCGAAGGGCGGACCGCGCCGGCGACCCGGATCTCGCTGCGTCCACTGGCCTGGCGGGACGCGGCGAGCGGGCTGGCGATGGCGCTGGCCCCGGACGGCCCGGCGCTGCGCACCGCCGCGTATGTGCGGATCGCGGCGGACTTCGGGGACGCCGTGCTCCTCGGTGCGACGCTGCCGGGCCGCGACCGGAGACGGAAAGCCGTGGCGGTGTCGGTCGGGTGGGGTGCGCTGTCGGTGGCCGGGCTGCTCGCCCGAGGGCGGCGGGGGAACGGGGTTATGTGCGCGGTGGAGGCGGGGCCTCTTCGGGTGCGAAGGTGATGACGAGGTCGGCGCGGTCGCGAGTGGCCGCGACGACGCGGGCGTTGGCCTCGTCCGAGGTGTGCACGAACCGTTCGGCGTCGGCGCGCGGGCGTCCGAACCGCTCGTGCCGGTCGACCAGTCGCCGGACCCGTTCGGAGGTCTCCAGCTCCACGTACCAGACCTCGTCGAGCAGTTCCCGGACCCGCGGCCACGGGGCGGAGTCGAGGAGGAGGTAGTTGCCCTCGGTGACGACGAGGGGGATGTGGGGTGCCACGGGGATGCTGCCGGCCACCGGCTCCTCGATACGGCGGTCGAAGGCCGGGGCGTAGACGGCGGTGTCCGGCTCCGGGGAGCGCAGGCGCGCCAGCAGCGCCGCGTATCCGGCGGGGTCGAAGGTGTCCGGGGCGCCCTTGCGGTCCGTACGGCCCAGGCGTCGCAACTCCGCCTCGGCGAGATGGAAGCCGTCCATCGGGACGAGCGCCGCCCGGCCCGCCAGCTCGGCCACGAGGTGGGCGGCGAGGGTGGACTTGCCGGCGCCGGGCGGGCCCGTGATGCCGAGCAGCCGCCGTCGGCCGGGGGTCGCGGTGGCCGCGAGCCGGCGGGCGCGGGAGAGGAGGTGCCGGGGATCCATGGTGCCTCCATCGTGCCTGAGGGGCGGGGTGCCGGTGGGATGTCCGCCGGAGCCTCCTGGGCAATCCGCACCCGCCCGGTTCACGGTTTCAGTAGTCTCGCGCAATGGTGTCCGACACAGTCATCGTGGGCGTCCTCACCTTCATCGGAACCGGGTTGGCCACGGCGGCCGGGCTGTGGCAGTGGCAGCGCGCCCAGACGCGCGAGGCGCGGGCGAACTTCCGCACGCGACGGGTGGCGGCGCTGAAAGAGGTCTGGGAGGCACTGTCCGACCTCGAAGAGTCGCAACGTACGTCCATGGCGAGCCGGGCCGGCTCCGAGGCTTCCGGACGAAGCGGGATGAGGCAGGTCAACCTTCTCCTCCTCAGGAGTTCGCCCTTCCTCCGGCCGGACGAGCAGGAATGGGCACAGGCCTTCGCGCAGCGTGTGGTGGAGATAGACGCCCTGGTCCGGGCCGGGGTGCTGGACCACCGGCCCGACGACGATCTCTGGTGGGAGACCACCGCACCCCTGCCCCCGGCCGCACATGTCGCGGGCAGGGCCGCATACGAGCTGATGGAGCTGCGCGGAAAGCTGGGTGAGCGCTATGCCGCGGTCCTGCGCGGGGACCACGCATGAGGGCGGGGCGCCTCGCGTGAAGGCGGTGCATGCACGTCCCGCCGTTGCCCCCGGCCCGGCCGCGGCCCCTCGCCGGTCACTTCCTGGCTGATCACCGCATCCGGTCACCGCATCCGGTCACCGCATCGGACCCTCATCGCGCCGGACGGGCAAGGTGCCGGATAGGGCTTGCGGTTGCCGTGGCGTCAACTTCTACGGTCGTTCGTGGGGCCGGAGAAACCGGCCCGGTGAGGGTAGGGCCTGCTCAGGGAGGCATGGCGATGGCCTGGTCGATTGCGGAGGTGGCCCGGATGTCCGGGGTGACGTCCCGGACGCTGCGGCACTACGACGAGATCGGTCTGCTGCCGCCCGCGGGGACCGGCAGCAACGGGCACCGCTACTACGAGGAGGCCGATCTGCTGCGGCTGCAGCAGATCCTCCTGATGCGGGAGTTGGACCTGGGGCTGCGCGAGATACAGGCGGTCCTGGACAGCCAGGTCGACCGGGTCGCTGTGCTGCGCGAGCACCACCGGCGGTTGATGGCGGAGAGGGACCGGCTGGAGACGCTGGTCCGCACGGTCGGACGGACCCTCGCCGAACTGGAGGAGCACGAGGAAGGCAGTGGCATGACGAAGATCAACAGGCCGGAGAACCTTTTCGAGGGGTTCGAGGCCGCCCGCCCCGAGGCCGAGGCCGAGGTGCGGGAGCGATGGCCGGCGGCGTGGGAGCAGACCCAGCAGGCCGTCGCGGCGATGACCGCCGAGGGCATGGAGCAGTGGCAGCGTGAGGTGACGGCGCAGATGATCCGCATGGCGGAGTTCATGGTGGCCGGCACCCCGGTTGCCGATCCTGCGGTGCAGGCCGAAGTGGACGCCCACTACCAGGACGTCTGCCGGTTCTGGACCCCTAACGCGGACGCGTACAAGGGGCTGGGCCGGACCTATAGCGACGACCCGCAGTTCCGCGCGAACTACGGCAAGATCGCCGAAGGGCTGGCCGACTACCAGCGCGACGCGATGATCGTCTACGCGGACGCGCGGCTCAGCTGACCGACGTGCGGCGGAGCCGACCGGGGCGCGGCCTCGCCGGCCGAGGCGCGACCGCGTGCCCGGGCGGCGCCGGGCGCGTCCCGGTCGGCGAGGCCCAGGCGCCACAAGGAGGTGACCTCGGCCGCGCGGGCCACGTGGAGCGGGTCGGAGGTGTCGCGGGCTCGGGGGTGGCGCGGGGAGATGTCGAGCCGGTCCAGGACGGTGAGGCCGGCCTCGGCGAAGGCGTCGAGGAGCTCGGCGTGCGAGCGCAGGCCGAGGTGTTCGGCCAGGTCGGACAGGATCAGCCAGCCCTCGCCGTCCGGTGTCAGATGGTCCGCGAGGCCGCTCAGGAAGCCGTACAGCATCCGGTTGCCCGGGTCGTACACCGCGTACTCGACGGGCGAGGTCGGCTTCGCGGGCACCCACGGGGGGTTGCAGACGACCAGCGGGGCGCGGCCGGCCGGGAACAGATCGGCCTCGACCACGTCCACCTGCCCGGCGACGCCCAGCCGTTGGGTGTTCTCACGGGCACAGGCCAGCGCGCGGGGGTCCTGGTCGGTGGCCACGACCCGGCGGACGCCGCGCCGGGCCAGCACCGAGGCCAGTACGCCGGTGCCGGTGCCGATGTCGAACGCCAGCTCCTCGCCGGGCAGCGGCGCCTCGGCCACCAGGTCGACGTACTCGCCGCGGGCCGGGGAGAAGACGCCGTAATGCGGATGGATGCGGTCGCCGCCGAGCGCCGGGATCTCGACGCCCTTCTTGCGCCACTCGTTGGCGCCGATGAGACCGAGGAGCTCGCGCAGCGAGACCAGGGAGGCGGCCGGAGCCGTGCCCCCGGTGGTGCCCGCGGTCTCGTCGGCCGTCTCCCCGGCGGCGGGCTCGCCGGGCCCGTACGCCCTGGCGCAGGCCTCGCGGACATCGGGGGCGCGGTGCAGCGGAACGGCGAGGTCCGCATCGAGCGGGACCAGCAGCATGCCCAGGATGCGGGCGCGGTGGTTCTGCGCGGCCCGGTGCACATGGAAGGCCTGGGTGACATCGGCGGGCGGCGTCTTGCGGGGGCGGCGGTCGATGCGGCGGGCCAGTGCCGTCAGCAGTTGGCGGGCATTGTGGAAGTCGCCGCGCCACAGCAGCGCGGTGCCCTCGCAGGCGGCGCGGTAGGCGTCGTCGGCCTTCGTCCGGTCGTCCGCGAGGGCGATGCGGCGGGGTGGCGGGGTGCCGTTCTCGGAGCGCCAACGGGCGGATCGGGGCTCGTCGGCCTCGGTCCATTCGACGACCGGCGGTTGGTTCACCGAAAAGTGCCTCTGTGTGTGGTTCGGGCCCGTCCCAGGGGTGCCGCTGGGGTTGCGGCGCCGGTCCGGCGCCGGGGGAGCGGTGCGGCGCTCGCGGGGACGGTGGGCGGGGGTGGTGAAGGTCGACTTTACTCTGTGCCGGCCGTGCGCCCGGCCCCCGCGGTCGGCTGCGCAGGCCGGGGACCGGGCCGGGCGAGGCCACGGCGCAGCGGAACCGGGCAGGGCCGGAGCGGGCCGTCGGGCGTCCGCCGGGCCGGGGTCAGGCGATGCCGAAGGCCGCGGCGTAGCGCACCGTGCCGTGCGGGGGCGGGGAGCCGTCCAGGGACAGGGCCAGGAAGGCCTCGTCCGGCCAGGGCTGCGGGGGCAGGATGCCGAACCGGCCGGCGGGGGTGAAGCCGAAGCGCGGGTAGTACGGCGGGTGGCCGAGCACGACCGCGGTCCGCTCGCCGGCCTCCCGCGCCGCCTCCAGGAGCGCACTGATCACCGCGCTGCCCGCACCGCACTTCTGGTACCCGGGCAGCACCGCGCACGGGGCGAGCGCAACGGCCGGGACGTCGTCGATATGGCAGCGCGTCAGCAGCGCATGGGCGACGGGCGCGCCGTCCGGGGGCCCGGCGACGTAGGACAGCTGCGGCAGCCAGGCCGCCGGGTCGCGGCGCAGCGCGTCGACGAGGTCCGCCTCGCCCGCCGTCTCGAACGCGGCGAGGTTGATCCGGCGGACGGCCGGTACGTCCTGGGCGGTTTCGGGGCGGGGGTGCCAGGCGCCGCGGGCCGTGGCGGGGGCCGGGGGAGCGCCGCTGCCGGTGGCCGGTGAGCCGTCGTTGCGGTGGGAGCTGCTCATGCGGGGCATCGTCGCACCGGGGGCCGGCGGGCGGCCAAGGGTTTTGGGGGCGACGGCGGGTCGGCTGCCGGCGACGGGGGCCGCAGCCTCCGTGCCAGGGCCCCGCCGGCGTCCGGTCGGTCCCGTCCCCGCCGTGTCAGTGGGCGGTGCGGCGGTCCGGGCGGCGCATCAGGAAGGCGGCGGCGGAGCCGGCGGCGAAGAGGGCGATCACGGAGAGGGCGGTGCCCACCCAGGACGTGCCGAGCCAGTGTCCGCCGAAGTAGCCGAGGCCGACGCTGTAGGCGGCCCAGGCGAGGCCGGCCAGCGCCGACCAGGGGAGGAACTCGCGGACCGTACGGTGCGCGACGCCGGCGCCCAGGCTGACCACGGAGCGGCCGGCGGGGGCGAAGCGGGCCAGGACGACGATGCCGCCGCCGCCTCGCGTCAGCGCCGCGCCGAGTCGTTTCTGCGCCGCCGTCAGGCGACGGGAGCGGGCTATGGCGCGGTCGAAGCGGTCGCCGCCGCGCCAGGCGAGCCGGTAGGCGACCATGTCGCCGAGCACCGAGGCGGTGGCCGCGCACAACATCAGGGCGAACATCTCGGCGGGGTGGGTGTGGGCGGCGGAGGTGACGTCGACGCCGCCGACCGCGTCCGCCGCGGTGCCGGTGCCGGCGGCCGTGGTGGCCGCGGCGATCACCAGGACCCCGCTGGGCAGGATCGGCACGAAGACATCGAGCACGATCGAGAGGCTGACGATCAGATACATCCAAGGGGTGCCGCTGAGGGCCCCCAGTCTTTCCAACAACGTCCTGCTCCCGGTCCGAACCCCGCCGCGACGTCGCTCGGTGCGGCAGGGGCGGCCCTTCAGCCATACAGCGTACGCCTGGGATTCGCGGGCCAGGGGACGGGGTGCGGGGAGGTCCCGGGGCCGGTGGGGAGGCGCGCCCCCGAGGCCCGTACGAAGGGATGCCCCGGGGCCCGTACGGCGAGGACGCGGCGCGGCCCGCACGGCGGGGAGGCCGTACGGGCCGCGTGGAGGCGGGGCCGGGGCGGTGCCGGTCCCCGCCGGGGTGTGCGTCAGGCGGCGGAAGGCTCCTGGTGAGCGGCCGGAGCCTGCGCCCGCTCGCCCTCGCCGAAGAAGACCCGGTCGAGGGCCCACGAGCCGGGGCCGATGAAGAAGATCAGCAGGAAGGCCCAGCAGAACATCGCGGAGGCCTCGCCGCCGTTCTGTATCGGCCACAGCGCCGAGCCCTGGTGGGCGGAGAAGTAGGCGTACGCCATCGAGCCGGAGCTGATGAACGCCGCGGGGCGGGTGCCCAGGCCGAGCAGTACGAGGAGGCCGCCGGCCAGCTGGATCACGGCCGCGTACCAGCCCGGCCAGGCGCCGGCGGGGACGGTGCCGCCCTGGCCCATGGCGCCGCCGAGGACGCCGAAGAGCGAGGACGCGCCGTGGCAGGCGAAGAGCAGCCCGACGACGACGCGGAAGAGCGCGTGCACGTGCGGGGTCGATCTCTGGATGAGCGGGGAGAGGGGTGTGGACATGTGGGGACTCCTAACGGTTTTGGGGACGAGGTAACCGTCGGAGACAGAGGTTAGGGACACCTAAGCAGTACTTGCAACTTCAACCTCTGGTCAAAGGGGACCTTTGGCCTGAACTGGCCGCGCCGACCACCGGAACCACGGCCGGAACCCCGCCGGCGCCCGCCTCCGCGCCCCTTTCCGGACCCGTGCCCCGTTCCGCCACCGGGTCCGCACCTCCACCCCGGCCCGCACTCCTGGGGACCGCCGCACCCGCCCCCGGGCCCGCCGTCGCGGCCCGCGCACCGGCCGCACTCGCCCGTGCACCCACCGCCGCCCGCAGCGCCGCCCGCGCCACGGCGTCCGTGTCCGACAAGGTGACCGACCCGACGCCGGGGCGTGCCCCCGCTGCCGTCACCCAGTGCACGCCCTCCGTCGGCACGCCGACCGCGAAGCGCCGCTGGTGGCGCCGGCCGTCGGCCCCGACCAGGTGATACGGGCTCGGTGTCACATCGAGCCCGCCCGTCTCATGGCCGTCCACGGTGTGCGGGCGGCAGCCGCCGTCGGCCAGCAGGCGGGCCAGCAGCGGGTCCGCGGTGCGGCGCAGGTCCGGTTCCGGCAGCCGCGCCTCGATCAGTGCCGTCGCCGTCACCTCCGAGCCCGGAACGTCCGGCGAGTGCGCCGTGAAGCCGGGGCCGCCGCCGTCGGCGGTGCCGAGCCGGACGGACATCCGGGGGCCGACCACCTCCAGCACCCCCGCCTCGATCAGCGCGGTCATCTCCTCGATCCGGCGCCGCGGCGGCCCGATGGACAAGAAGGCGTTGAGCGGGGTGTACCAGCGGTCGAGGTGGTCGCGGCGGGAGGCGCCGGCCAGTCCGCCGTGGTCGACTATCTGCCGCAGCTCGTTGCGCAGGTCCCGCAGCACGTCGAGGGCCGCCTTGAGCGGGCCGGACACGTTGTCCTGCCGGGCGTGTGCCACGTCCTGGCGCAGATGTCCCAGCAGCCACTCCCGGAAGGCGGCGCGGTCGGCGAACGACCGTTGCGCGTACGGCCGGGAGATCCGGTCCCAGTCCCAGCGTTCGTCCGGGGCGATCCCGAAGGCGTCCAGGGCGGCGGCCTCCTCGGGGCCGCGGTGGGCGCAGCTCACGAAGCGCTCCCGGAAGCGGTGGCGCAGCTCGCCGCCCGCACCGCGCCGCCGCAGCAGCGCCTCGTAGTGGACCGCCTCCACCTCCTTGGCCACCAGCGGCCAGACCTCCGTCAGGAAGTCGGGCAGGTCGCCGGAGTCCGCGCGCTTGCGGAAGGCGGCTATCACGTCCGGGGTGAGCAGCAGCGGCAGATGACGGCCGTGCGCGCCCTTCGCGTTGTCGCCGCGGGCGTGGTACGGGACGCCGCGCCGGGAGCCCGCGTACAGCCGGGGCTCGCGGCCGGACGGCAGGTACGCCGGCGTCCCGTCGGCGCCGCGGACGAACCGGCCGCCGCGGGCCGTGGTCAACAGCGCCATGTGGTCGAAGAAGTTGAGGCCCAGACCGCGCAGCAGCACGGGCCGGCCCGGGGCCAGCGCCGCCAGGCCGGCGGAGAGGTCGGCGGGGTTGGCGGGCGGGAGGTAGTGCAGGCCGTGCCCGGCGGCGTAGTGGGCGAGGTGCTGCTGCCCGGGGTCGGCGACGGCCGGCAGATGGCCCTGGGCGAGCACCACCGCGCCCAGCCCGTGCAGCGTGCGGCCGTCGTCGAGGGCGAGCGACTGCGAACCGTCGGCGGCCTCGGTCAGGTGCACGGCACGGGCCCGGTGCACCACGACCGTCACCTCCTCGGGGGCGGTGCGCACGGTACGGCGGAAGACCCACTCCAGATAGCGGCCGTACAGCGCGCGCCCCGGATAGTCGTCCGGGCCGACGTCGCAGCCCTCCCAGTCGTACAGGCTCGGCCCGGTGCGTATCGGCCCCGCGCACTCGACGCTGTCGTCGGTGAACAGCGTGACCTGCGAGGCCACGGTGTTCATCAGCAGCTCGGGCGGCTGGGCGGTGCGCCACACCTGGCCCGCGCCGGGCGGGGCGGGGTCGACGACATGGACGGTCAGGCGGGCACCCGGGGCCAGTTCGGCGGCCGAGGCGCAGATCCGCTCCAGAACGCTCGTCCCGCGCGGGCCCGCGCCGACGACGGCGAGGGCGGGCCGGTGCTGGCGGTCGGCGAGATGGTCGGCGGCCAAGAGAGGCCCTCCCTGGGGCGGCGGACGGCCGGCGCGCGCGGGCGCGGCCGCCCGGGAGTGCGGGCGACGGGCAAGAGTGCGCCCCATCATCACCGCCCGATCCGCCGCGGCGGCACCCGGGGGTGGGCAAAAATCCGTTCGGACCCGGGGCCGTTGCCCGGCCCGCCGGGCCCTGACGGAGGCTTAGCGGAACCGGCGCGTCCGCATCATCCGGTCTTCGGCCGTTCGGTTCCCGGGGCACGCCCGCCCGCATCGCCCGATTTCCCGGCAACCCGCGCATCGGACAGCGCCGCCCGCCAGACCGTGACGAGCCGGACGCCGCCGCGCTTCTCCCGGCGGGCCTGGTCCAGGGCGAGGCGCGCCGTCCGGCCCGCCAGGGTCAGCGTCATCAGCTGGTTGCCGAACCACGGGCCGCCCGTGCGCCGCCACTTCACCGCCGGCCGGGTCAGCCGCCCGTGCCGGGCCAGCAGCTTTCCCAGCCAGCGGCCCGGCCGGCTCCAGCCGAAGCGGAAGCCGGCCTGCAGCGAGCCGGGGATGCTGTTGTGGACGGGGGAGCAGGTCAGCTGCAGCACCCGGCTCGTGGGCCGCGGCCCGCCGCCGCGCCAGTGCGGCTCCGCCACGTACGCATGGTGCACGTCGCCGGAGAGCACACAGACCGTCGCCGGTGCGTCCGTGCCGGCGGCGGCCTCGGCGATCAGCTCGGTGAGCGCGGTGAACGAGCCGGGGAAGGCCGCCCAGTGCTCCAGGTCGGCGCGCTGGCGCAGGAATTCGCTGCGGCGGGCCCAGCGGGGGCCGCGCTCGCCGGCGCACAGCGCGGCGTTCCAGCCCTCCGCGGCATGGATGAGATGCGGCATCAACCAGGGCAGCGAACTGCCGAGCAGCAGATGGTCGTAGCCGCCGCGCCCCTCCAGCACCGCCTGCCGCAGCCATTCGCCCTCGGTCTTGTCGAGCATCGCGCGGCTGCCCTCGTCCAGCACCCGGGTGGCCCGGGTGTCGATCATGACCAGGCGGACCCGGCCGAAGTCGCGGCGGTAGCTCCAGCGCGCGCACGCCGGATCGGCGTCCGCGCCGGCCGCGAACTCCCGCACCGCGTCCGTCGCGTCCGGCAGCGCCCGCACCCGCGCGTACAGCTCGTCGGCGGCCAGCTCGGCGGGCGAGAGGTTGCCCAGGTGCTGGTGGACCCAGTACGACATCAGGCCGCCGAGTATCCGCTCCCGCCACCAGGGGGCCGCCCGCATCCGGGCCAGCCAGGCCGCCGAGGTGTTCCAGTCGTCGATCACATCGTGGTCGTCGAAGATCATGCAGCTGGGGACGGTGGACAGCAGCCAGCGGACCTCGGGGTCGAGCCAGGATTCGTAGTAGAGGTGGGTGTACTCCTCGTAGTCGGCGACCTGCTTCCAGGGCGGCTCGCCGAGGTCGCGGCGGCCGGCCAGGACACGGGCGGTCGCCTCGGAGGTCTGGTCGGCGTAGACCTGGTCGCCCAGCAGGAGCAGCACGTCCGGGCGCGGCCGGCCGGGATCGGCGGCCAGTGTGGCGGCGAGGGTGTCCAGGGCGTCGGGGCCGACCGGGTCGTGCGCCGCGTTGGAGGGCGTCGCCGACCAGCGGCAGGAGCCGAAGGCGAACCGCAGCGGTTCGCCGGGGGAGGCGGGGAGGGTGCGGATGGTGCTCGCCGGGAAGCGGCTGCCGGGCGGCGGCCAGACCTGCTCCCCGCCGTCGCCGGGAGCGGCGTCCGGCGCGTCCAGCAGGACCTGGTAGGGCGTCTCGGTGCCGGGGGCGAGGCCGGTCACCGGGACCAGCGCATAGTGGTGCCCGGCCACCTGCCAGGTCCGTTGCGCGCCGGCCGCCCCGTCCTCGCAGCGGACGCGCACCACGCACGGCCCGTCGGTCTCCACCCACACCGTCGCGCTCTGCGCGTCGACGTAGCGCAGCAGCGGCCCCAAGCGCAGTCCGGCCATCGGTGCCTCCCCACTTGTCGTGGTCAGAGGATAGGAGCACAACGTGCGCGGTGGGGGGCCGGGGCGGCGGCGCGCCCGCCGGCCGTGGTTTCGGCCGACGGGCGCGCGGGACGGTTGCGCAGAACCGGACCGGTCAGCAGCCGTCCAGGATCTTCTTCAGGGCGGCCTTCTCCGCGGAGTCCGCGGTCATGCCGTACTCATGCTTCACCCACACCCACATCCGGGCGTACTCGCAGTGGTACGAGGCCTTCGGCGGCAGCCACTTCGCCGGGTCCTTGTCGCCCTTCTCCTGGTTGAGGTTGTCGGTGACGGCGATCAGCTGGGAGTGGGTCAGGTCGTTGGCCAGCTCCTGGCGGCGCGCGGTGGTCCACTGCGCGGCGCCCGACTTCCAGGCCTCCGACAGCGGTACGACGTGGTCGATGTCGAGGTCGGCCGGCTTGGTCCAGGTCTCGCCGTCGTAGGCCGAGACCCACTTGCCGCTGGTGGCCGCGCAGCTGTCGTCCTGCTGCACGTCCGTGCCGTCGCGCTTGAGCACCACCTCGCGGGTGTTGCAGTTCTTGCCCTGGTCGATCCAGTGCGGGAACTTGTCGCGGCTGTAGCCGTCCTGCGGGCCCTCGGCCTGTTCCTTGATCTGGCCGAGGTACGTCCGTGCGGTGGCCGCGTCCGGCGGGCTGGGCGGCGCCGCCTGGGCGGACTGGCCGCTGAGGGCCAGCGTGCAGACCAGGGCCGCGGCCGATCCCGCGGCGAGAGCGACTCGACGCGCGTAGACCTTTTTCATCGAAAACTCCCGGAATGTGGGGGGAAGTTGCCGTGCGATGCGGAGCCCATCGTGGCGATGTGGGGTTTCCACGAGATGGGCGCCAGGTAACAGAGTGGCGACATGCCCACGTCACTTCAAGGGGAGCTGACGAGGCGCCATAAATGCATCACGGCACTCCGGTTGAGTCGCTCCCGCGCATGCGCCCCTGCCGCCGCCCTACAGTGAGCGCGTGCTGCTGCCGGTCAACGTCACGCTCGGGGTCGTCCTCGCCGTCCTGCTGGCCGCCGCCGTGGCCACCGCCGCGCTGGCGCGCCTCGGTCATGCCCGCGCCATTGCCGTCGCCGGACTGCGCGCCGCCGCCCAACTCGCCGCCGTCTCCTACCTCATCGGCTGGGTGGTGCACGCCCTGCCCTGGCTGCTGGGCTTCCTCCTGCTGATGTTCGCGGTCGCGGTGCGGACCGCGGGCCGCCGGATCACCCAGAACCGCACCTGGTGGTGGGCCGCCGCACCGATCGCCGCCGGGGTCGTCCCGGTCGTGGCCCTGCTGCTGCTCACCGGCCTGGTGCCGCCGCGCGGCCTGACCCTGATCCCCGTCGCGGGCATCCTGATCGGCGGCGCGCTGACCGCCACCGTCCTGGGCGGGCGGCGGGCGCTGGACGAGCTGGAGACGCGGCGCGGCGAGTTCGAGGCGGGCCTGGCGCTGGGGCTGCCGGACCGCGACGCGCGGATGGAGGTCGCCCGCCCGGCCGCCTCGGACGCCCTGCTGCCGGGGCTCGACCAGACCCGGACCGTGGGATTGGTCACACTGCCCGGCGCGTTCGTCGGGATGCTGCTGGGCGGCGCGTCCCCCGTACAGGCAGGTGCCGTGCAGTTGTTCGTGCTGGTGGCCCTGCTGGCGGTGCAGGCGGCGGCCTGTGCGACGGTGCTGGAGCTGGTCGCCCGCGGACGACTGCACCGCGTACCCTGGACGGCAGCAGAAGGGGAGTAGCTCTCTGCCGGACCGTCGACATACTGCCCGCCCCCGTGGCGAGCCGGCGCCCGGAGCGCGGTGCCCATCCGTACCGCGCCAGCGAGACCTTCGGCCGCAGTGTTCGACGCTGCCGTGCCGAAGCGACCCCTTTCCCGGGCCCCTTTGGTGCGGCCCGACCGATCGAGGTATTCCACCCCGTGTTCAGCCTTACCGTCGCCGCCGTCGTCTTCGGCGTCGTCTTCCTCGCCGAACTGCCCGACAAGACCGCCCTCGCCGGCCTGATGCTCGGCACCCGCTACCGCGCCTCGTACGTCTTCGCCGGCGTCGCCGCGGCCTTCCTCGTGCATGTCGCGCTCGCCATCGCCGCGGGCAGTGTGCTCACCCTGCTCCCGCACCGCTGGGTGCAGGGCGTGGTCGGGGTCCTCTTCCTGGCCGGCGCCGCCGTGCTGCTGTTCCGGAAGGGCGACGACGAGGAAGAGGTGAAGAAGCCCGCCGACCAGAGCTTCTGGAAGGTCTCCGGGGCGGGCTTCATGATGATCCTGGTCGCCGAGTTCGGTGACCTGACCCAGATCATGACCGCCAACCTCGCGGCCCGTTACGACGACCCGCTCTCGGTCGGCGTGGGCGCCGTGCTGGCCCTGTGGGCGGTGGCGGGCCTGGGCATCCTGGGCGGCCGCACGCTCATGAAGTACGTACCGCTGACGCTCATCACCAAGATCGCCGCGGGAGTGATGCTGGTGCTGGCGGGCTTCAGCCTGTACGAGGCGATCGCCGGCTGAGGCGTCCGCGGGCCGGGACGGCCGTGGGGTGCGGGGCGGGCTCCTCGGGAGGTTCTCGGGGGCGCGCCCCGCCGCCCGCGGCCCCTGTCCCGCGTGGGCCCTCAGGCCGTGAGGTGCACCGCGACCGCGCCGTCCGCCAGCACCTCGACCCGGACCCGGGTGAGGTCGCGCACCTGCGCGGTGGGGCCGAAGGCGGCGGCCCGGTCGCCGACGCCGACCACCCGCATGCCGGCCGCCCGGCCGGCCTCGATGCCCGCCTCGGAGTCCTCGAAGACCAGGCAGTCCTCGGGCGCGAAGCCCAGCTCGGCGGCGCCCTTGAGGAAGCCCTCCGGGTCGGGCTTGCTGGCGCTCACGCTCTCCGCCGTGATCCGCACGACGGGCATGGGCAGCCCGGCCGCGCCCATCCGGGCGTCGGAGAGCGGGACGTCGGCGGAGGTCACCAGGGCGTGCGGAACGGTGGCGAGGGCGGCCATGAAGGCGGGTGCGCCGGGGACCGGCACCACGCCGTCCATGTCGGCGGTCTCCTGCGCCAGCATCCGGCGGTTGTCCGCCAGGTTGAGCTCCATCGGGCGGTCCGGCAGCAGCGCGGCCATGGTGGCCCAGCCCTGCCGGCCGTGGACGACCTTGAGGACCTCGTCCGCGTCCAGCTCCTGCTCGGCGGCCCAGCGGCGCCAGCAGCGCTCGACGACGGCCTCGGAGTTCACGATCGTGCTGTCCATGTCCAGCAGCAGGGCGCGGGCGGTGAGCGTGGTGGTGGCCGGCATCGGCGGGCTCCTGGGCGCTACGGGCACACGGGCGCTGCGGCCGTATGCGAACGGTGCGGATCGCACGAGGGAACAGAGCGGCTCCGCCCGCCGGTCAGGGAGTGCGGGCGGAACCACTTTGTTTCTTCACGATACAAAACGTACCCCCGTGTCGACAACCGGGCTGGTCAGCGACCTGGGACCGGGGTGCGCCGGGCAGCCGGAAACGGACGCGGCGGGATCGGCCGGGGACCCCGCCGGCGGAGCGCGTCCGGGCTCACGGTTCACGGCTCGTGGGTGCGGGACTCCAGGGACGCCCGGGTCCGCGCGCCGTAGACGCCGTCCGGGTCGCCGGTCACTCCGTAGGTCTGCTGGTAGCGGGACACGGCGGCCCGCACCTCCGCGTCGTAACTGCCGTCGTCCGGGCCCGGGTAGAGGGACAGTTGCCGCAGCCGCCCCTGGAGTTCGGCCACTTCCGGGCCGGCGGCTCCCTCGCGCAGCACGATCGGTCCGGTCGGCGGGGCGCTGGGGCCGTGGGTGCCGGGGGAGTGCGTGACGCTGCCGGACGCCCGGGTGGGAGCCGGGGCGGGCGTCGCCCCGGTCGAGTAGCGCCGTACGCCGACCGTGGGGCCGGGGACGCCGGTCGGGGCGGGCGGCGGCGGACGGGTCGCGGAGCGGGAGGGGGCGGCGCTGCGGCGGGTGGGGGCGGGGACTTCGCCGGTGGGGAGGCCGGCGCTGGGGGAGGCGGCGCCGCGGTCGGGTGGCGCGGCGCGGTCCCGGGTGCCGCCGGACAGGGCGTCGGTGGTGATCAGGACCGCGGCGGCGGCGACCGCGGCCCCGGCGGCGGCCAGTACGGCCGGCACGGTGCGCCGGCGGGCGGGAGCGGAGGGCACGGCGCCGGCGGGCGGCTCGTCTTCCGCGGCGCTGAACGTCCGGGAGGCCGGGCCGGGGCGGCGCCGCGCTCGGGGGAAGAGGGGGTCATGGGCGGCAGGGCCGGCGGAGACGGCCGCCGGGCCCGGGGCCTGCGGCGGGCCGGGGAGGAGCGGGCCGGGGAGGAACGGGCCGGGGTGCAGCGGGCCGGGCGGGGGCGGCGGTCCGGTGGCGGAGCGGTCGGCGGGTGCGGGCCGCTCCGCCCGGTGCACCGCCGCGTCCACCCCGGGTAAGTCGTCCAGCAGGTCGCCCCGGCCCGGCGGGCCGACGCCCGTTCCGCCGTCGGTGCGCCGCGGGCCGCCGTACGCGGGGTCGCCCGCCTCGCCGTCCTCGCCTTCGTCCTCGTCGGGCAGTGACACGTACGGCCGAACGCGCAACGGATCAAAGTCGTCCTCGTCGACCGCCGCACACAGGCAGGTCGGCCGGCCGCCGCCGCGTACGGGGGCGGAGCAGTGCGGGCATGCCGGTGCCGTCACGAGCGGTCCCCTCCCTGGAGGCATCGAACCGGCAGCGATTATCCAAAGGACGCACCCGTTCGCGCAGGCGCTCGAAGACATCCGTACGGCATACCCCGGGTGTCCCCTGAACGGCCCTGGATGCCGAACGCCGTTCGGCGGGCCATATCCGGGCGAACCACCCAGGATGGAAGGGGTCCGAAGGGCGGTCCGCGACGGAAGGGGCGGCCCGGCCGAACAGAGGGAGACGCCCATGGCGCAGGACACCGGTGCTCCTGCCGTCCCCGGCGCGGACCGGTCCCGGCGGACGGTCCTCGTCGCGATCGGCGCGTTGCTGCTCGGCATGCTCATCGCGGCGCTCGACCAGACCATCGTCGCCACCGCGCTGCCCACCATCGTCAGCGAGCTCGGCGGCCTCGACCACCTCTCCTGGGTGGTCACCGCCTACCTCCTGGCCGCGACGGCCGCGACTCCGCTGTGGGGCAAGCTCGGCGACCAGTACGGCCGCAAGAAGCTGTTCCAGACCGCCATCGTGATCTTCCTGGTCGGGTCGGTGCTGTGCGGTGTCGCGCAGAACATCGGGCAACTGATCGCCTTCCGGGCCCTCCAGGGCCTGGGCGGCGGCGGGCTGATCGTGCTGTCGATGGCGATCGTCGGCGACATCGTGCCGCCCCGCGAACGCGGCAAGTACCAGGGCCTGTTCGGTGCCGTCTTCGGCGGCGCCAGCGTCCTGGGACCGCTGCTCGGCGGGCTGTTCGTGGACCACCTCAACTGGCGCTG
>Ga0207426_1001114_pt1 | contig 24662 bp, 30 predicted proteins | sample AraplaMF_Cvi_mMS_FD_184265 | JGI IMG/M metagenome (GOLD analysis project Ga0207426, IMG submission 184265) | Arabidopsis root microbial communities from the University of North Carolina, USA - plate scrape MF_Cvi_mMS (SPAdes) (version 2) | ecosystem: Host-associated > Plants > Roots > Endosphere... | reverse complement strand
CTGCGCGGAGATACAGTCTGTTTGCATCGGGGCCTCCTTAACGAATCTGGTAAGCCTTTGTAGCAAAAGCAGTTTCTCAGATTCGCAGCCCCGATGCACCCCTTACTTTGAGAGATTCGGGCTAGAAGCCGCGCGGTTCCTTGGTCATACGCCGCGACAGATCGGCTACCCTTTGCGCCAGCACGGAATCGAACGAACAGTCCTCAAAAGGAGATCTCGGCGCAAAGAGTAACCGATCTGTCGCCGCCAGCAGACGCCCGAAGATTCTAGATCTCGCGACGGACGAAGTCAGCCACAAGTGGCTCTGTCACACTCCAGACCAAGCCCGTAGCAAAGAGGTTCGAAAAGGAACGAAGAAGGGGCATATCCAGCTAAAAAGTGGAGTTTCTCAAACTGGCACCGCTCTTGCTCGAGGAACTGAGCTTTCAAGCGCCATAGGAGTTCGTGATGTCCAGAGGGATGAGTGCGTCACCACCAGCACTGAACCTGAGGGGTAAACCCTTGCTTACACCAGCGCAACCCAGAATAGGTTCTCTTCCGATGAATGTAATTGCAATTCCGGGCTCGCTTCTCACCTCCGCATCCCTCGCCTCCGCTAGTACAATCAGCGGTCACGCGCAAGAGAACTGGGAAAGATTCAATGACGCCTGCGCCTTTGAACGCGCCCTGTACGTTAACATCTTGACGTATGCCGAATACGCCCACTGGCCGGATGAGGCGGTCCTGCTTCTCACCCAGGTGCAGACCGTTATCGTTAGCCTCTGCAAGTATATACCAACGTTCTGGTCTTAGTGTGCACAAGTCTCAGCAATGGCATCGCGACGTTTATAGCTCATCCAGTCGTGGCCGCCGCGCGTCAAGATGCGAATGCGGGTCGGCTCGATAAGGACCGAAAGGCGATAGCCATCCCATTTCACTTCGAAAGCCCATTGCGGCCCTTTGGGCGGCTTTGGCTTCAGAAGCGCCAGACACGGCTCAATGCGATCCGGTATGGGGTCGAGGGGAAGGTTTGGCTGAGCAGGATCTCGCGGCTTGCGTGGCCGGGAACGAACGGGCCGATCAGCATCCCGCAAGAGCGGCTTTGATTTTGGCGGCTTTGTCATGCCTCCATCCCATCAGCAACGTCTTAAAAAGCAATTGACTAAGATTGATGACTCGCATCCGGATGAGAACATAATAAGAACATCCCGGCGAGGCGGCCGCCAATCTGAAAATCTGTACTGAGGAGAAACGACGATGCTGGAGCAATCGGCCGACAGCGAAGCCGTGCATGATGAAGATGAGATGGACCTTTCCGGTCTCTATTGGACGCCACCGGGCGAAATGCAGCGGGAGGACGCGCATAGGAACTTAGCGGAAGCGATTGCCGGAAGGCGACCGGATCAAGTCAAGCTCTTCAGCGCCAGCGCTTTTGAAATACCTTCGGCCTTCCCGGCTGGCTTCTTTGATGTAGCTATCGACATGGCTACGCATGAAGCGTGTGGTGTTTACAGAGCTTATCGTGACAACAACGACTATGCGACGAAGCCGGAATGGTTCTCCCGCAAACTGAAGGCTTTAGAAGAAGGGATCGGTGCGTGCAGTTGGTTTTGCGACCCAAGTGCGCCTTGGCAAAAAGGGACCGTCGAGAACAGCAACAAGCGCATTCGACGCTTCCTGCCGGGCGCCACAGATCTGGCAGTTGTGTCGCAACGCGACCCACCTCACGCGTCATGTCAACGACCGCGCAAATGCCTCGGATACAGGACGCCGACCGAGGTGTTTATGGCGCATTTGCACGAAGATAGGTGATCCCCTACTCTGCAAAACAGGCGTGATGCACTTGGGTTAGCTTCTTCAGGGTTATTTAGTAATGCGACACATAGGCCAGTTAGAGATGCGACAGTCATGGCGCTGACGGTCTCGTCTCGAAGAAGCGCGGCCGTCCGAGCAACCGGCGCCACAGTGAGGGGTTTCGCAAAGCGGCGCTAGACCTGATCCGCGAACGCTATCTCGATTTTGGCCCGACGCTGGCGGCCGAGAAGCTGATCGAACGCCACCGGATTGCCATCAGCGAATCTTCCAACCGCGCGGCCGGCGTGATTGTTTCGGCGAACTCGTTCAGATCAACGGCTCGCTTCATTGGTGGTTCGAGAACCGTGGCCGCAAATGCGCCCTGCTCGTTTATATCGACGATGCCACCGGCAAGCTGTTGCATGTGCGCTTTGCGACTTCAGAGAACACCTTCGACTATCTGCACGCGACGAAGGCTTATTTGCAGCAATGGGGCAAGCCGATCGCGTTCTACAGCGACAAGCATGGCATCTTCCGCAGCACGCATGCCTCGATGACGGACCGGACGAGCGGTCTGACACAATTCGGTCGGGTGAATCAGGCGCACCAGTTAGCCTCTATCAGCCTGCAAGTCGCGCTTCGCCATGAATTCACAGTAATGCAAATGGTGCAAGGTAGCTTCGGGCTTCAGCGGATTTCGAGCCTCCGGCTCGAGCAAGAGGGTGCTTCCTTCGATAGAATAGAGTTGATGATGCTTCCTCAAGCCAGACATGGAAGGCTTTGCCTGGATTGGTACGATTAATACGCCATTGAGCAGCGAAGGCGGACCAAGCTCGGTTACGCTCCAACCGGTTGAGACTAAGAGTTGCACGAGCTTCGGGTGCGTTTCGACGATCACCGAGGTTATGCCGGCAACAAGGCAAAATTCCATCACGCCGGTCATCAAGACATGTGACGCCGATACCCCATTTATTAGAATTTGACCCTCCGCGACAATACATCGGGTCCACTCGAATATCTCGGGCGAACGCGGCCATGCTTGCCCTTTCATGATCTGCGGATAAACATCCGATAAGAGATGAGGTTCAGTCGTCGGGAGCAATCGCGTATATCCCACGACAGTATCTTTGAAGAACAATGCAAGGTGCAGCGCACGGTCGTGATCGAACTGGTCGATTTCCAATCCATCATTTCTACGAAGCGCCTCCCAGCCAAGCCTTTCCACGAATTGCTCGTGCCGAAAGCGCCAAATTTTCTCCATTGCTTGCCCGTGTGATTCGTGGCGACCGACGTAAAATCTTATCATTCTGCCCCCCATCATAGTGCAAGAATGCATTAGATCCCCGGTCGTTTAAATGAGTGAAATTACCTAGTTTTCACGCGTCGCCGGCCAACGCCGTCGTCGATGGTCCTGCCCAGGAGGGCGTTACTTTACCGAAGGATTCCGTAACGAAAACTCTCCGCTATCATCTGCGCCGAATTGACTACATCGAGCTTGCGTTGAACATTGAGTATCTCATTTTGGATGGTTCTATGCGAGCGGCCTAGAATTGCCGCGATCTCCACCGCTGTCTTGCCCGCAGCGCACCACTGAATGATCTCGCGTTCACGCGCAGTTATTCTTAAAAGGCGCCTGTCTTGGGAGCTCACGTTTTTCGTTAACATGCTGCGCACTGTGTTATGGGCGTAAATTGATATGATATGTAGCGCTCCTCTGGCAGCTCGCGACAGATCCACCTTCTCTGACCCGAAAGTGATAATTGCTTGAAAGCCGTCGGCGGTATGCAGGGGCACACTGTAACCATCCTTCATTTTGAACTCTCGGGCCTCCATCATAATCCGGCGCGCATGACGGCCGAGCTCTTGACCCTGCAGTGCTTCCGACCACACAAAGGCACCGTCTTGCATTTTACTCAGATGGATCACGGGATCGGCATGGACGTAATTGCCCGTTGAATAACGTTCAAACCACTCATAGGGCCATGCGTTCAATAAGAAATACGGATCGATGCGCTCCGTAGGCAAGGGTATGCCGGACATTGCAAAACAACTAAAACCAAAGTGGCACGCTGTTCTGTTCAATGACATCAGGATATCCTCACTGCTCTTCGCTAGTGCAGCGTCTGATATAAAGTCGAACATTACATTTGCCGTTGCCAACGCCTCGCTGTCCACTCTTCCCTCCAGGACATGCTACTCAAGGCAGCATTTTTCATGGTCGCTTCCGGTAGGAGCTAACTCTCCGAGTAGCCACTGTAGACGAAAAACCCAGCGAAGAGGAGCCTTGTCTGTATCTTTGGCAAAGTTGCCCAGACAACGAAACCAGGTCAACAGCTCCGCCTTTGCTTATAACAATGTACTTTGCAAATGGCCCGGACCTGATGTCAGAGCTGGCTTGACCTAGTACAAAGTAGCATCGGGCTTCAGCGGATTTCGAACCTCCGGCTCGAGCAAGAGGGTGTTTCCTTGGATAGAATAGAGTTGATGATGTTTCCTCAAGCCAGACATGGAAGGCTTTGCCTGGATTGGTACGATCTCGGGTGAACGCGGCCATGCTTGCCCTTTCATGATCTGCGGATAAACATCCGATGAGAGATGAGGTTCAGTCGTCGGGAGCAATCGCGTATGCAGCGCACGGTCGTGATCGAACTGGTCGATTTCCAATCCATCATTTCTACGAAGCGCCCCCCAGCCAAGCCTTTCCACGAATTGCTCGTGCCGAAAGCAACAGATTTTCTCCATTGCTTGCCCGTGTGATTCGTGGCGACCGACGTAAAATCTTATCATTCTGCCCCCCATCATAGTGCAAGAATGCATTAGACCCCCGGTCGTTTAAATGAGTGAAATTACCTAGTTTTCACGCGTCGCCGGCCAACGCCGCCGTCGATGGTCCTGCGAAGTGATAAGGAGGGCCTAAAGGTGTCGAGCAAAAGAACGGATTGGTCGTCCGGCGGGGATTGCCGGCTATCATCGCCACGAAGGCGTTGAAGCTGCGGCGACGCTCGCGGACCTATACCGTTCAATGCGTTGGTTCGCAAACTTCTTTAAACCGTCGTTCAAACTCCTGGAAAAGCGGCGTGATGGCGCATTGGTCAAGAAATGGCAGCTACCGATGTAAGTTGGGTTGGCGATTTGCAGTAATTTTATTCACACGGTGTAGCCGTCCTAGCCAGGTGGTATTCCTCGACGTCGTGTTGCGCGGCAATGTGCTGCAAAATGCAATCAACGACATCGGTATCGCGTGTATCTTCATTCTGAGGAACGACAAGCCAACCACGTTCGCAAGCCATCTCCTGCAAGACGGTCTGAATCTTTGTCTGATAGGCGCAGTAAGCGTCGCGCGGATTGCCGCGATAACCGTCCCAACGCCCAATCTCGGTCTCTTTGAAGACCGTGCGCCGGTGCCAAGATACATGCGGCTCTATCTCCAACAGGACGACGAGATCAGGCTCGGCAGCCCGATCGAAATAATCGAGAAGCTGGGCTCTGTCGATCTTCGCTCGGCAATGCGCTTTGGCGACCACTCTGAACTGCGAACCGTCCATAACGGTGATGAGATTGCCAAACCTTGGCTCTCTGCGAAGCATTTGGCCCACGGCAGAAAACCAGGATGCGAGCAAAAACAAATAAAAATGGGTTCCTAGCAGGTCAATCTTCGGTTCGCCCTGTTCAGGCCAAATGATTTCCTTTAGCAGTCGAAGCCGACTATCAGTGAAAGCGTCTCCGAACTCTATGTCGCTCTTATTCAAATAACGGGCCAGATACCCCCCATCACGCAGTTTATGAGCCAACTTTCGGGCAATATGAGTCTTGCCCGCTCCATCAATTCCTTCGATTGCTATAAGCATGCTCCACTACCTCCCGCGAATGGTCTGCGCTTATCGCAGTATTGCCGCCCGTTGATCGGCTCGGATTTTCGGATGTGTACTTCCGCGCCAGTTTATTGTGCAGCAATTGTCTGCACATCATGTAACTCCTCGGCCGCAGTTTCGCGAAGACATGCCGCGATGGAGGCTCCGACATAATGTCCGCTGACAAGGGCGGGGACGAGGCCGCGAAACCGGCCGACGACATCGCCGCAATACCAGATCCGCCCACTATGATTCTGCAGGGCGGCATCAACGGTCGGGAAGGCACCAACACCCTCGACTGATGGGAAAATGCAGACAGTCTCTGGCGTCGCCATGTCCGGAAACTGCGTGATGAGCATACGCGCGCTTTCGGCGAGGATCCTATAGAGTTCGGGATGTAATAGAGCGGCCACGTCGCCCCTGCTGAACTTCTGCCGCGGGAACCAGGGACGATCAGCCTTTCCGAATTCAAGCGCTTGGGATATGGAAGGGCGATCTAGGAATTCGGTGAGTGGCTGCCATGTCGCCGTCGTATCGCTCCCCAACCGCTGTTGCAAATCGGCCCAAATCTGTCGACCTCTGTCGAGATTATTCCCGCCGAAGCGCGCCAGTAAACCGAAATTGGAGTAGCCGGTCGGGGGTCCGTCCGACCGACCGGAAAGAGCAGCAGTGCCACCATAGGGGATCATCCAAACCTCCCCGTCGCGACAAGTGCAAAAGGTTCGCACTTCCGTACACGCCGCATCGAGAATGTATTTCACGTCTGGGCGTTTAACGGCCTTAAGGAACCCAACTCCGTTAGGATGTTCGATACGGATACCAAACTCGTATCGCAGGTCGGTCATGGCGATCGGCGCCGTCATCATGGACCGTAGTGCCTGCGGACCGAAGCGCCCAGTTGCGATCGCAAGATGGGTGAAAAACTCCTCTCTCAGATCGCCGTCCGCTCCACGACTTTGCACGAGGTAGCCTTGTGGCGAGGGAATGATCACTTCCACGCGCGTGTTGGCCAAGATGAGGTTGCTGAACTCATGCATCATGGCGGCTATCAGCGCGTTTCGCTGCGCCAACGAGCCGTAGGTCGACGGATAGTCCTTGCATATCATGGGGTGGCCCGTGCCGAGAAAGCTGGTTTCGGTGTCCGGATCAAAAGGGGGCGCCGGAATGCCCACCTCCGCCAGCTGGCGTTCGATGGCGCCATAGGCATCCTCAAGACGGCAACGGCCCTCTAGCGTGTAAAGATGTGTGCCGGATGGAAAAAAGCTGAACTTGCCGTCGGAGAAAAGGCCGGCACCACCAATTCCGCTTCCTAGATGGTCTGCCACGTCATGCTTACGTTCTGCAAGCGTACGGCCAGCCTCGAACAAGAGGAATTTAATACGCTGTTTGGCAAGAGCCTGGCCAACTGCCAGGCCGGCCGGCCCTCCACCGATTATTGCTACGCGTTCCACCGTTTGCTCCTCATATAAGGATCGGCTTGCCAGGCGGCGACCACCTTTGACCGCTAGCTGCAATAGCTTAGCCATGTTGTAATTGCCGTGCCGCAAGGCCGGCCGCGGGTCCCGCCTCAAGCGAGCTGAAGATCACTGATGACTGTACGCGATAACAGCTTAGGGACAATGTCTCCGAAGTCCGCTTCATCCGGCCGTCCTTGCTGATCTGGCATCAGAAGCGCCAACACCTTCAAAGGAACCGGCGCATCAAAGAGGCGACGAACCTGTTCAAGGACGTAGAAGATTGCAGCTGAAAAGCCGTACTTGCCCGCAACCGCAAGCAACTCGGGCCAGTCGATGTCCTCGGCATGAAGGCGCAACAGCGCGTCGATGTCGCCCAGCATCTGCAATTTCAGGGTGCCATGTTGGTAGGCTTCAAAATAGATGCGGGCAGCGCTGAACCACAGAACGCTAGTCAGCGACAGACAATGCACTTCTCGACCGAGCAACCTGCGGGGACCGGCGCCGCGCCAGACGTCTACCTCCTCCATGCCAGCTCCAAGACTGAAGTGGATGTCGACGAACACCGGCATCCGCACCGAGCCATCGTCTTGGACGAAGGATTTGATCTGCCGCGTTCGCCATTCTGGCGCGATTAGGGCCGTGTCGAACTTCGGCCGAATCTCCTCGACCATAGTGACTGAATGTAGCGCGTACTTATGCTCGAGCGTCTGGTGTGTGATCTTGCGGAACATGTGTGTGAAGACACCATCCGCCGGATTGAATACTCCGTGCTGATAACCCAATCGGTAAAGCTCTTTCTGCACTCGCCAGACATCTGCTTTGCGCACCATAATGTCCAAATCCTGCATCGGGCGCAGTGCCGGGTCGGAATAGAGCAGAGCTGCCAATAGAGGACCCTTGAACAAATAGTGTTCCAGATCGCACGCACGAAAATGTCCTAGAAGTTCACCAAGGCGACGGAATTGTACCTCGCTCCGCGCCTTCGACAACTGCGACCACATATGTATGTAGTGGACGACCCATTCTGGTGTCCGGGGAAGCAAGGCTAGTCTATTGAGGTGGAAACCGCACAACGGCAATGTCTGATAGCTCTCGGCACGCCAAAGGACGAATGACCAATCCAGATCCGAGTCGACAATCCGCTGCAGGCGCACGTCATCGGAGGGCGTCAGGTCCGGTCTACAAGTCAGTAGGAGAAAAGTCTCCTCTCGGGACAGCTGAACCATTGTTGCTCTCCTTCTATCCTCTTAATTTTTGGAGACGACCGTTTTTGTTTTAGCGACATCGGCGGCTTCATTCACGGCAACCGGCGTCTCGTGCCCGCGCCCGTTCGATCCAGCTGGCGATAGCAGAGCCTGATAACGTTCGAGTTGGCGATCGAATTCTCCTAAATCCTTGTCAAAGCCCTGTGCAAAGATGTCAGAGAGCGTGGACTCGCTCTTCTGTCCCTCCTCGACAGCGGCCTGAGAGCTCATCCGGACGGCATGGGATGCAAGCAGGCTATAGGGAAACATCATGGGCAAGCAGGCAGTGCCAGAAGCTTCGGGTTCGATGTTTGCCCCAATATCTTGCATAATCAGAACAGCCAGCTTCCCCGCCAACGTGATGACGAACTTGCCGTCGTTCTCTTCTACCGAATATCCAAAAAGCAACGAGTCGCTCATCTCAGTTATTCCTCCTTAGACCGAAATACAGCCAAAAGACCGTTGTCTCGGGCTGCGCAGAAACAATTGCCGCGGAATGCACTCGCGAGAATACATTCCGCGCCGGAGGGACACACCTAGACGGCGCGATGGATCGCGTAAGACCTGCGCCGGACACTCTGCCCGCGCTTCCAAAGGGACACCTCGTGCCGGGAAAGCGCCAAAGCACTGCGGCCGGCATTCAGCAGGCTCCAATACTTCTTCTTGTTGCCTGCCGCCCTGTGCTGTTTCGCCAATGCGAAGCAGTTCTTGGCTAGACGTAGGTGTTTTCCAGCTGGCGAAGTCCAAAAACCGCGGCTAGGTTTTGTCGACGATGTTGCTGCACGCGATGCTTGAAGAAAGGGATTTCTCGCATAAGACATTTCCATTCTCCTCTTTTGAAGTCATGCGTCCCGCTATACGCAATCTATAGTTGCCGATAGCCGATCATTCTTTTGGGTGTAGTGGTCGTATAAAGGTACCCTTTTCGTATGTTGTGATAACCACTGTGAGCTAAAAAAGGATTCACTTAAATAGGTACTATTACTTAGCTTTGCCGACGTGCTGAGCAACAACTCACGGCCGCTGATGTCCCGAGCCACTCTCGGAGACGCAGTGCACGCGCGCCTGGGCGAAACTGTTCAGCAGCGCCTGCACGCTGACCTTGCCGCCGTGCATGTTCGGAAAGAGGGCCGCTGCGCCTCGTTTCCTACGCTTCTTGAGCCAAGCAACGAAGGGCTTGCTATGCGTCCTTTGTGAGTGGCGTACCTCGCTCTTTGCGGCCTCTTCCGATGTATTGCACCTATCCACCGCGGCCGAACATTACCGCGTCTCGGTCGAGATCGATGACCTCGGAGAGCCCCGCCACCCCGTTCGCGCGGCCAGCAGTAGAAGAGTGTGATCGCCGCGTTCCAGCCATGTGCTTCGATCCGTACAGTCCAGAATCGCTTCAATCTCGGGCCTGGTGAGAAACTGAAGCCTCCGCTTGTCACATCGCTCGGTAAGCTCCCGGTGGCCGCCTTGCGAGGTTGATGCGAATATCGGAAGTCCTTGTGTAATGGGCGTACTGCGCGCTATTCCCAATACGACTACAATCTCGCGGGAGCTGGTCCCGCTTCCCTCGCAGCATTTATCGTAATGTCTCATGCTCAGTCTTCTCTTTGCCGGCTCAAAATGTCCTCGATCATCACGAGGTATCCATGCCAAACCTTGCTGACCCAGGAGGTAATCTTCAGTGCCGAAAATTGGCCGGTCTTTGATTGGAACGGTGGTCGGGTTCACGTCTGAAATCCGCAACAAGGCCGCTCAATTAAGTAATTTTACTTATTTACTAGCGCCACCAACCCAGGTTCAAGTGAGACGCATTATTAAACCTACGATGGAACGATCCTTCGATCGTCACATCGCTACGGGGAGGGTAAAATGGCAGACGATTATCTCAAATACGGCGATAGATTGCGCATCATCAACGCATACGGAGGAGTCGGGCTTGGCGGCTACCTCGGTGTTGGCGGGGAATCAAAGGTACCCAGTGCCGTGGATAATGTCGGAACATATGCAAGCCTATCAGGTCAAGAACTTGCTACGCAATGGACAATAATGGCGGCGCCGGGCTCCTCTAAAACCCCTGGACAAAACGTTTGCAGCGGTGATCAGATTCGCCTTCAAAGTTACCAAGATGAAAGTTATTTGGCATTATTCAGCAGCAATCCGCCGGGTGATAGCGGTTATCCCGTGGCAACCACCACCACTTTGAATGATGATACGATTGCGGGCGCTTGGTACGTCCTCATTAGTAGCCAAAATAAACGCAATGATCCAAATCTGAGCGACACAAACGACGTATATTTGGTAGCTACCTTTGGTACGCTGGCAGGTGCTTTGGATACCAACGGCGTAGGTGCAGGCGGCTTCAAATACAGCGTCACGGGTGCGCGTCTGCTCAATCGTGACGGCGGAAGCGGCTCTTGGCAGGTAGTGAAAATCAGAAACTGAGCTTCAAATTCATCCATCCAGCGTTGTACCGTTACTGGCCTCGTGTCAAGTTAAGGCGCGAGGTCCCTCAAGCGGCCTACAGATGGGCAAGCTCTCTCCATACGGTAGCTGCCTTAGCTTGGGTCGTGAACCGCCCCGGGTTTGCCGGAGGCTCCAACTTCTGAGAAAGTGGAGCCATGACAAACAAGACAACAAACAAATTTTCACCTGAAGTTCGCGCCCGAGCGGTGCGGATGGTTTTGGATCACGAAGGCGAGTATTCCTCGCGTTGGGCGGCGGTGTCCTCGATAGCGGCCAAGATCGGCTGCACGGCGCAGACGCTCGATGAATGGGTGAAGAAGGCGGAAGTGGATAGCGGCTCACGTCCCGGCATTCCGAGCGACATGGCCGAGAAGATGAAGGCTCTTGAGCGGGAGAACCGTGAGCTTCGTCAGGCCAACGAGATATTGCGCAAAGCCTCTGCTTATTTTGCGATGGCGGAGCTCGACCGCCCACTGAAGCGATGATTTCCTTCATCGATGAACACCGTGGGGTGTTTGGGGTCGAGCCGATCTGCAGGCTGCTGCCGATTGCCCCGTCCACCTATTACGAGAACATCGCCAAGCGTGAAGACGTGGACCGGCTTTCGGTCCGCGCCCGCGGTGACATTGCTTGGAAGATCGAGATACGCCGGGTGCTCAATGAGAACTTCCAGGTCTATGGCGTGCGGAAAGTCTGGCGGCAGTTGCAGCGGGAGGGCTTCGATGTCGCCCGGTGCACCGTTGCTCGTCTCATGAGAACGATGGGGCTTCAGGGCATCATTCGCGGCAAGCCCGTCAAAACCACTGTGGCGGACAAGGCCGCCCCTTGCCCGCTCGACCGGGTCAATCGCCAATTCAAAGCGCCGAGGCCGAACATGTTGCGGCTTTCCAACTTCACCTACGTCGCAACCTGGGCTGGCTTCGTTTACGTGGCGTTCGTCATCGACGCCTTTGCCCGCCGCATTGTCGGCTGGCGAGTAAGCCGGACCCGCCCATGCCGGGTTTGTCCTCGATGCCTTGGAACAGGCTCTTCATGAACGGCGTCCCGTTCGTGGCGGCGGCCTCGTCCATCACAGCGATCGTGGCGTTCAGTACGTCTCGATCAAATATTCCGAGCGACTGGCCGAGGCAGGTATCGAGCCTTCGGTCGGAAGTATCGGTGACAGCTACGACAATGCGCTCGCGGAAACGATCAACGGCCTCTACAAGGCCGAGGTCATTCATCGGAGAGGGCCGTGGCGCAACTTCGAAGCGGTTGAATTCGCCACCCTGGAATGGGTTGACTGGTTCAACCATCGACGGCTTCTTGAGCCCATCGGCAACATCCCGCCTGCCGAAGCCGAGGAGCAGTATTATGCCACCCTGGACGAACCAGCTATGGCCGCATAACTTAAACCAAATGGCCTCCGGCAAACCCGGGGCGGTTCAGTCGAGCATAGGATGCCATGCGGCGGGCGAGAGGGTGATTTCCTGCCACGTATTTATGGCGGCGTTTCGCAGTTTTCGATGTTCAGCAGTGCTCGTTCGGTTGCGGCCAAGATGGAAGAGGTTGTGGATCGGATGTAAGTGATGAGGAACTGCTGGCGTGCGGGACTGATTTGAACCGACTCATATGGTGTTCCCCGCGGTCGGGCTGTTGGCGCGAGACCTCGCAGCGATTGTGAAATTACGGCTCTGTCCAACTGCACGTCGGAATTCTACCTTCGATCTCCGTGCTAAAGAGAGCCGTCTAGAAGGCAAACAGCGAATACGCCGCCGCTGCATGGCTTGCGACACCGATCGATCAAGCATCACCAGCGTCAGCTTGTCGGTCTTGCGCATTAACTCCACCTACAGGTTGATAAATACATGAGATCCAAGGCGTTAAGCCAAAGTCTTCGTTACCCACGCGCTTGAAAGTGCCTGATCCCTTACCCTGACAACCGCGATGATACACTTCCATTGCGTTTCCTATGTTGTTTGATTTTCTCGAAGAAATTCACTCCCGTCGCCATCGGCTCCGAGGTGAGGAACTAATCGAGCCACCTAAAATGTTGGAAGTGTCTAGCAAGACGAGGAACTTATCCGGCTGCTTGAGCGATTGGTAAGCGAACATGGCCAGTTAAAGATTTTGCGACTCGCCAACTGAGAATCGTGTGACCGAACATCCGCAGGTGTTTGATTAATACGTACAGTATTATACGTTTACTTAGTCATCCTCAGAAGGCTAAAATACAAAAACTTGCGCTCGAGCGATAACCCCAGAATATCAAAAAATATATTATCCTTATATATTGATCTGTGGCGAGCCGCCGTCTAGATCTGCTCAACACGCGGCACGGGGCCTACCCCGGTCAGCGAAGGGAGGCTTAGATGAACCGACGTGACAACATGCACACATACAAAGCCAGAATTGACAGGCCAGAGATGAAGGTCAGCCTTGTAGCTGGAGAACGTGACCGCGACCTCTTGCGCATGGCATTGAACTCAACTGCGAGAGAAAGTGATAAAAGCCAACCGCGGCTGTAATACAGGCCGGCGAATCTCGCTCGGGCCAAAACTCGTGCCGGTATAGGGGGGCCAAAATATTTTCAGCCTTGAATTCGGAACGACGCCCGACATCAACGAATAAGATCCTGTAGAGTCCTTAAAGGACATCGACAGAGGAAAACTATCAAATGCGGTGTTGCAAGAACGCGCCTCCACGTCGCGGGGTCGATTTAAATTTTGACATTGAACCAGAACCTGCAAAGGCCGATATTGCCTACGATGCTATTCGGCGATTGCTGCACAGTTACGGCCGTGTGCCGGACCAACATCTCAGGGAACAGGATCTGGCGTCTAAGCTCGATATTGGTCGAACCCCAGTACGCGAAGCACTTCAGCGGCTGGCGGCGGAAGGGAAGATCCAATACATCCCTCAGAGAGGTTTTTTCACGAGACCGATGTCAGAAAATACACTGTTGGATTTTTATGTTGTTGGACGCGAGACCCTCATTTCGGCCTTAAATCGAATGCGGCCGCAGGCGCCAGAGAGCTGGAGCGTGTCGGACAAATTGTCCCCTGACGAACTCGCCTTAAGGACAGAAGCGATATTCGCAAAAATCGCCGAGGAAGCGGCCAATTGTGAGGCTTGCAAAATCGTCCACCGATTTTGTTTTTGTACTCACCCTTTACGAATGGAAATAACCGCGTCGGATCTTCGGCCCGCGTTCGTCAAAAGCCTCGGAAGACTAAGTGCCGCAATGTCTGAATTAGGCGTGGCAACGGACCGGGCGCAGTCCGCGTTGATGAACCACCTTGATCTAGAACAGGGTGCCGTCTCAAGGGTCGTACACGAGGTGAACGAACGTGGATTAACAGGGTTTTCTCGGCCGGCGTGAATCTTGTGATATCGCATAACTGAAGCCCTAAGGCTCGAATTCACTCGACGCCGCTCTGCGTTCGAAAGACCTCGCAATGAACGAACCGGCGGAGAGAAAAGCTCACCTGCAATGCTCGCAGAATAAGAGCGTTAGATCCTACGACAGTTCGAGATCATCTTGGCGGGGCCTTCACTGCTTGTGTGGTCCCAATCTTTTTCCCGCTCAATGCACGGCTCCGCACAGCCGTCGACGAGGACCCTATTCGCCTCACAAATAAGCTGCAGCCACAGAGCCGATGCGGGTTTTCCGCGGCCGCGTGTCTTCACCAGATCGGCCATCATCTCTCGCCGGCTGAAGGCGAACATGATCACAGCACCGCCCTGACGTTGAAGGTCACGCCCCACCTGCTCTCCGCCTAAACATAGTCCGAGATGGACCGCGCATCGCTCCATTGGCGACGGCTCGACGTCGTACTTCACGCATGTCCTCTCGCCGGCCTACACCCCCTGACCTGCAGAGATTGCGCAAGCGAGAAAAGCATCTGGGTCGCTCGGCTGCGGCGTGCAGTTCCTCCGAAAAGTGCTGATGTGCATCTTCGTGTTTGTCGTTTCAGCGTAGCTATCAGACTGGCGTCCAAGCCCTTTCACGAATGAAGCAACCCCGCACATAGTGGGAAAACGCTGGCCTAGTTTGACTTGGATCAAGACGCCAGCACCGTCTTCATGACAGTCCTGGCGCAAGTACCAAAAAGCCGGCCGGAAAGCGGCCGTCTGTGCACTGAGGACGATATCATGAATTACACAACGGAAACGATGGTGATTACGGTCGCGGCGTTTCTGGCGCTGCTAGGAGCGGCATTCGCACATGACCACCTCTTTGCAGTCCACATGGGTATTCTCTGCTTCTGCCTGCTCGCGGGTGCTGCCCTGCTGGTCAGGAACGTTGATTTTTCGCCGGCAGGCCAACGGCGGAAAGTCGATATATCAGGCTATTTTGACGAGGTGATACGGTATGGCCTGATCGCCACGGTATTCTGGGGCGTGGTCGGCTTCCTGGTTGGCGTGGTCATCGCGCTGCAACTGGCCTATCCCGACCTCAACATCGCCCCCTATCTCAATTTCGGAAGGCTGCGGCCCGTTCATACATCGGCGGTCATCTTCGCCTTCGGCGGCAATGCGCTGATCATGACGTCGTTCTACGTGGTGCAACGCACCTGTCGCGCCCGTCTTTTCGGTGGCAGCCTGGCCTGGTTCGTATTCTGGGGTTACCAGCTTTTCATCGTGATGGCTGCGACCGGATATGTTCTCGGAATCACCCAGGCCCGTGAATATGCCGAACCCGAGTGGTACGTCGACCTCTGGCTTACCATCGTCTGGGTCGCCTATCTCGCCGTGTATCTTGGAACGATCCTGAAGCGCAAAGAGCCGCACATCTACGTGGCAAACTGGTTCTATCTCAGCTTCATCGTCACCATCGCGATGCTGCACGTGGTCAACAACCTGGCGGTTCCCGCCTCGTTTCTTGGCTCCAAAAGCTATTCCGCCTTCTCGGGCGTCCAGGACGCACTGACCCAATGGTGGTACGGCCACAACGCCGTCGGCTTTTTCCTCACCGCCGGCTTCCTGGGCATGATGTACTACTTCGTGCCGAAGCAGGCCAACCGACCCGTCTATTCATACCGGCTCTCGATCATCCACTTCTGGGCGTTGATCTTCATGTACATCTGGGCCGGCCCGCATCATCTGCACTACACGGCATTGCCCGACTGGGCCCAGACGCTCGGCATGGTTTTCTCGATAATGCTCTGGATGCCCTCCTGGGGCGGCATGATCAACGGTCTCATGACCCTTTCAGGCGCCTGGGACAAGATTCGCACCGATCCGATCATCCGTATGATGATCGTCGCCATCGCCTTTTACGGGATGTCGACTTTCGAAGGCCCGATGATGTCGGTGAAAACCGTCAATTCGCTCAGTCACTATACCGAATGGACGATCGGCCACGTGCATTCCGGCGCTCTCGGCTGGGTGGGAATGATCACCTTCGGTGCGATCTATTATCTCACGCCGAAGCTATGGGGACGCGAGCGTCTCTATAGCCCGCGGATGGTCAATTGGCACTTCTGGCTCGCAACCCTCGGGATCGTCATCTACGCCGCCGTGCTTTGGGTTGCCGGCATCCAGCAGGGGCTGATGTGGCGCGAGTACAATTCCCAGGGCTTCCTCGTCTATTCCTTCGCGGAGACGGTCGCGGCCATGTTCCCCTACTACGTGCTGCGCGCCGTGGGCGGAACGCTTTACCTGGCGGGTGGTCTCGTCATGGCCTGGAACGTGTTCATGACGATCCGTGGCCGCCTGCGCGACGAAGCTGCGATCCCAACCACTTTCGTGCCCCAAGCACAGCCTGCCGAATGAGGTGAGACATGGCATCGATACTAGATAAACATCAGATCCTCGAGAAGAACGCGACGCTTCTTCTCGTTGGCTCGCTGCTCGTCGCGAGCATCGGCGGCATCGTCGAAATCGCACCGCTGTTCTACTTGCAGAACACGATTGAAAAAGTGGAAGGCATGCGGCCGTATACGCCGCTCGAGCTGGCCGGACGAAACATATACATCCGCGAAGGCTGCTATCTCTGCCACAGCCAGATGATCAGGCCGTTCCGCGACGAGGTCGAACGTTACGGCCATTACTCGCTCGCGGCCGAGTCCATGTACGATCATCCTTTCCAGTGGGGATCCAAGCGAACCGGGCCGGATCTGGCCCGTGTCGGCGCCCGCTACTCCAACGAATGGCATGTCCAGCATCTCGCGGATCCACGGGCAGTCGTGCCGGAGTCGATCATGCCGAGTTACGCCTTCCTCAAAGAACAGAGGGTGACGGTCAAGGACGTGGGAATGGACCTGAAGGCCAACGAGGATGTGGGGGTGCCTTATAACGACGACATGCTGGCGAACGCGGAAGCCGACATGAAGGCCCAAGCCGATCCGAACGCAGATACGACGGCCCTGCTTGCCCGCTATCCTAAGGCGAAGACCGGCGATTTCGACGGCGATCCTGCTGCGCTGACCGAAATGGATGCCTTGGTGTCCTACCTGCAGATGCTCGGAACGTTGGTCGATTTCTCGACCTACGACGATGCGACCGGCTACCGATGAGGTGATCCATGGAAACCTACACTGCAATGAGACACTTCGCCGACAGCTGGGGCCTCCTGGCAATGGCGGCATTCTTCGTCGGCGTCGTTGTGTTCACCCTTCGCCCAGGCAGCAAGCAGACGGCGAAAGAGGCCGCCGATATTCCCCTGAAGGAAGATTGAGATGTCGGAAAAACATATCGACGAATTTAGCGGCGTCGAAACGACCGGACATGAATGGGACGGCATCCGCGAACTCAACAATCCGATGCCCCGCTGGTGGGTATGGACCTTCTACGCCACAATTGTCTGGGCGTTGGGCTATGCAATCGCATATCCCGCGATCCCGATGATTACCGACGCCACGAAGGGCATGCTGGGCTTTTCCAGCCGCGCCGAGCTGCAGCAGAACCTGGATCAGGCCAAGGCATCGCAGACGACGCTTCATGATCTGATCGCCGCCAAGACGGTACACGAGATCGATTCCGATTCTGCCCTTCGCGAATTTGCGATCGCCGGCGGCGCATCTGCATTCAAGGTGAACTGCGCGACATGCCATGGCTCGGGAGCAAGCGGCGGCCCGGGATTTCCGAACCTCAACGACGACGATTGGCTTTGGGGCGGAGACCTGGATGCCATCCAGGCGACGATCGCGCATGGGATTCGCTTCGACGGGGATACGGACACTCATGCTTCCGAGATGCCGCCCTTTGCCGATGTTCTGGATCCCCTCCAGACAAGACAGGTCGCGGCTTACGTCTGGGGACTGACCAATACACCGTCGGACCCCGGTCTCGCAGAGGCCGGAAAACAGGTCTTCGTCGATAACTGTGCCGCATGTCACGGCGACGACGCCAAAGGAAAAGCCGAAATGGGCGCGCCGGATCTCGCCGATGCGATCTGGCTGAAGGCACGCGGCGAGGATGCGATCATCCGTCAAGTGGCCGCTCCCAAGCATGGCGTCATGCCTGCCTGGGCAGGGCGTCTCGGCGATACGACGGTCAAGGAACTTACCATTTTCGTGCATTCGCTTGGCGGCGGGACGTGAGGAGAAAAGCCATGGCAGCTCACGGCCACAACCCGATCCTCGATCTCTATGGCACGCCGCGCGCCATCATACGATCGCGTGTGTCGGCGCGCGCCAAGGCCACGCCGCCCCCTTCCGATCAGGACGACCCGGCAAAGATCGGCAGTTCGATCGTCAGTTTGACCTGCCTCAAAGACCACGAGCAGACAAGCCGCTAGCGGTGGTTGTTCCCCCGTAGCTCCTCCAGGCCACGCCCTCTCTCCAGGGCGTGGCCTTTTCCTTTCGCGGGAAGGCCTTGCCTCTTGATCTGCATCAAGGAACGGATGCGCGGCAGATGGGACAAGGGCGGGTGAAATCGGATAGGTCCTATGAACCTCTACACTGCATCAGATCCCGAAAACATCAAAAGGCTCAGTGTCAAGCCGGTCAATGCCCGTCGCAATCGACAGCCTCTCTACGCACCTCGAAAGAAGGTTTTTCCCAGGCGTACAGAGGGACGTTTCCGTCGGTTCAAGTGGATCGTGATGCTGATCACCCTCGGCATCTACTATCTCGCGCCATGGATTCGCTGGGATCGCGGTCCTTACGCGCCTGACCAGGCAATCCTCATCGACCTGTCTTCACGGCGCTTTTTCTTTTTCTTCATCGAAATCTGGCCTCAGGAATTTTATTATGTAGCGGGTCTGCTCGTCATGGCGGGGTTCGGCCTGTTTCTCGTCACTTCCGCGGTTGGCCGCGCATGGTGCGGCTACGCTTGTCCGCAGACCGTCTGGGTTGATCTTTTTCTCGTCGTCGAACGTGCGATCGAAGGCGATCGAAACGCGCGAATGAAGCTAGATGCTGGTCCCTTGAGCTTTGCCAAGGTCAGGAAGCGTGTCGTCAAACATTCGATCTGGCTCCTGATCGGCGTCGTCACGGGCGGAGCGTGGATCTTTTATTTTGCCGACGCGCCGAGCCTGCTTGTTTCGCTGTTCACCGGCCGCGCGCCTGCAGCCGCCTACACCACGGTCGCCATCCTTACCGCAACGACGTATGTGCTCGGCGGTCTCATGCGCGAGCAGGTGTGTACTTACATGTGTCCGTGGCCACGCATCCAGGGCGCAATGCTCGACGAAAATTCTCTCGTCGTCACCTACAATGACTGGCGGGGCGAGCAACGGTCGCGTCACGCCAAGAAGGCTCAAGTCAAGGGCCTGCCGGTCGGGGATTGCGTGGATTGCAATGCCTGCGTGGCGGTGTGTCCGATGGGAATCGACATTCGCGACGGACAGCAGATGGAGTGCATCACATGCGCGCTCTGCATCGACGCCTGCGACGGTGTCATGGACAAGCTCGGAAAGCCCCGCGGCCTGATTGCCTACGCCACGCTGAGCGAATACTCGAGCAACATGTCGCTTGCCACGGATGAAGGACGAACGGCCGTCCAGCCGTCCAGGGTTCGAAACGAGGATGGGACCTTCGTTCCGGCGATCCGGCACTTCAACTGGCGTATCATCTTTCGTCCGAGAACCGTGTTTTACGCAGTCGCCTGGGCGTCGGTCGGCGTGGCCATGCTCGTCCATCTCGCCTTTCGGGAGCGCCTTGAACTCAACGTCGTTCACGACCGAAACCCCCAATATGTTCTGGAAAGCGACGGCTCTCTGCGGAATGGCTACACGCTTCGTGTCCTGAACATGGTGCCGACGCCGAGGGATGTGAACATAAGCCTGGTCGGGCTGGAGGGGGCGACGATGCGCATCCCCGAGTTCGGCAAGGAAGACGCTCGCAGCTTTACAGTCCATGCCGAACCCGACGCGGCCACGACGCTCAAGGTCTTCGTTACACGCAAGCCTACCGGAGCCGCGATCAATGAATTTCTGTTCGTTATCGAAGATACCGATCATGCCGATCGGGCGACCTACCGCGCGGCGTTCAATGCACCGGGAGACATCAAATGAAGACCTCCGCTCAAGGTTTTACAGGCCTGCACATGCTGCTTGCGACCTCGGCATTCTTTGGCGTGGTGATCGCGGTGAACGTCACCATGGCCTTCTATGCCTCCTCCAGCTGGAGCGGTCTGGTCGTGAAAAACACCTATGTCGCCAGTCAGGAGTTCAACCGCAAAGCGGCGGCGATGAAGGCAATGGCCGCTTCCGGCATCGAGGGCAACCTCTCCATAAAGGGGCACGAGATCCGCTACGACATTCACGACAAGAGCGGATCGCCTGCGATCGTCGACGACGTCGTTCTGAATTTCAAACGGCCCGTCGGAGACCACGAGGACTTCCTCCTTACGCTCAAGAAGGCAGCCGCGGGGCGGTTCGAAGCGGAACATGATCTAGCCGAAGGTGACTGGATCGTCGAGGCCATCTCGCGAAACAACGGCGTGGTCGTCATGCATGAGGCAAGACGCATCGATACCGCGGAGTTAGGCCAATGACCTGCTGTACCATGGACGCGGAAAGCGTGCTTGCCCTCAGCACGACATCATTCAGTGCCGAAGAGGTCCGCCTTGCCAGCCAGCCGCTCGGCGAAGGATTGCGCCAGTTGGACCTGAGCGTTTCCGACGTCCACTGCGGCGGCTGCATTTCGACCATCGAAAGGGCGTTGTTGACGCTTCCCTTCGTCAAGACAGCGCGAGTCAATCTCACGGCTCGAAGGGTCACCTGCGTCTACCAGGAGGAAATCGAGGCGCGCGCAACCGATCCGTCCAAGATCCTCGCAGCGATCAACTCGGCCGGATATCGCGCGCATCTCTTCACCCCCTCAGCTCCCGAGAACGACAAGACCAGAAATCAGCTTCTCCTCGCGATCGGCGTTTCCGGTTTTGCGGCTGCCAACATTATGTTGCTCTCGGTATCGGTCTGGTCGGGCGCAGATGCCGCGACGCGCGACATGTTTCATTGGATCTCGGCGATGATAGCAGCGCCCGCGCTGGTTTATGCGGGGCGCTTCTTCTTCAAATCGGCCTGGAATGCGCTGCGGCACGGGCGCACCAACATGGACGTTCCGATCTCGCTCGCCGTGTCGCTCTCCTATGCCGTTTCATTGTGGGAGACCGTCCATCACGGCGAGCATGCGTGGTTCGACGCTTCGGTCTCGCTGCTCTTCTTCCTGCTGATCGGCAGAACCCTCGATCATATCATGCGGGAAAAGGCTCGGGCAGCGATCAACGGACTGGCACGGCTGGCCCCGCGCGGAGCATTGCTGATCAATCCGGACGGGTCGCGACGCTACATTGCGGTAGAAGAGATCGCGGCGGGGGATGAAATCTCGATAGCCGCAGGCGAACGGGTTCCCGTCGATGGCATAGTCGTCAGCGGAGAAAGCGACCTGGACCTCTCCATCGTCACCGGCGAGAGCAGCCCCGTCGCCGTCGCCAGCGACAGCGAAGTGAGTTCCGGGGCGATGAATCTGACCGGCTCGCTCGTGTTGCGGGCGACGAGAATTGCCAAGAATTCACTTCTCTCGGAGATCATCGGCCTCATGGAAGCCGCCGAGGGCGGAAGAGCTCGCTATCGCAGGATCGCCGATCGCGCTGCGACACTCTATTCGCCGGTCGTGCATCTGCTGGCGCTGGTCTCCTTCCTTGCCTGGGGCTTCCTGGGCGGAGACTGGAAACAGGCCATGCTGGTCGCCGTAGCGGTCCTGATCATCACCTGCCCATGCGCATTGGGTCTTGCCGTGCCCGTGGTCCAGGTCGTCGCCGCGGGGGAGCTTTTCCGGAAGGGCATCATGGTGAAGGACGGCTCAGCACTCGAAAGACTGGCCGAGACCGACACCGTGGCCTTTGACAAGACGGGCACCTTGACGATGGGCAGTTCGCGCCTTGTCAGAGTGGACGCCATGGACGAGAGCGCCGCCGCAATCGCCCGTGGATTGGCAGCGCATTCACGGCATCCTCTTTCTCGGGCTCTGGTGCGGGACACCGAAACTGCCCCCATCTCCTTCGACAGGGTCACGGAAATCCCCGGCGGGGGACTGGAAGCCAGGAACGGAGCGGATATCTATCGCTTGGGCAACGCGGCGTTTGCCTGCGGAACCAGCTTCGTGCCCCGCACCGCCGACAGTCCGTTCTCGGAAGTGGTCCTGTCGAAGAATGGCGTCGATCTTGCCCGCTTCTTCTTCGATGACACGCTTCGTCCGGGTGCGTGCGAGGCCATCGACCGGCTCGATGCAGCCGGCCTTGAAACGCTGATCGTGTCGGGCGACAGGCAGACCGTCGTCGACAATACGGCGCATGCCCTGGGTATCGACAGGGCTTTGGGCTCTCTGACGCCGAAACAGAAGGTCGAGGAATGCCAGAGGCTGAATGGCGAAGGTCGTCGCGTGCTCATGGTTGGCGACGGGATCAACGACGCCCCGGCACTTGCTGCGGCGCATGTCTCGATGGCGCCGGCCACGGCCTCCGATATCGGCAGACAGGCGGCCGACCTCGTTTTCTTCAACGATCGCCTTGACGCTGTTCCGGAAGCGATCGCCGTTGCGCGACGATCCGCCAGCCTCATCCGGCAGAACTTCGCTCTTGCCATTGGTTACAACGTTCTGGCGGTGCCGATCGCCATCGCCGGATTGGCGACGCCGCTGATAGCGGCGGTGGCAATGTCGACATCTTCGATCATCGTCGTGACGAACGCACTGCGCTTGAACGGCTTCGGCAAGCGTCCGGATATGCACATTCGACGGGGGATCGGCAGGAGTGCGGAGGTCAAAGCCGCATGAACATGTTGATCTATCTCATACCGATCGCGCTGCTGATGGGAGGAATAGGACTCCTGGCATTCCTTTGGTCGCTGAAAAGCGGCCAGTATGACGACCTTCAAGGCGCCGCCTGGCGAATCCTCGCCGAGGACGAAACCGATCAACGAGAACCCTGACCGCACACTGGGTCCAAACACGAAAGGAAGATGGATGCTTGCGAAAAATTCTGTACTTCTGCAGTCTGACCTGTTTGCTGGATTGGATCAGGCGACTGTGGAGCAATTCACCGCAACGGCTGAGTTTCGAGCCTTCGCCGCTGACGAGAAGATCATAGCCGAGGGCCAGCAGGCGTCGTTCGTCTACTGCGTCATGAACGGTTTTGTCCGACTTTCAAAATCGGAATCCGCCGGGCGCGAGGCGGATATCTGCGTGTGCGAGCCGGGCGACACCTTTGGAGAGTATCTACTCGCGGGGGGCGGCTCCTATGCTTATAGCGCGCGGTCCGCCGACGGGGCCGAGGTCGCGCTGTTTGCGCTCGCGGAGTTGCTGGCGTTCGCCGACCAACATCCGATCGTACACCGCAACGTCATGCGCATCATGGTCAGGCACCTGCTCGGCGCGATGGATTGTATTGCGGGAGACCGGTTGCTCACAGCCGCACAACGGGTGGCCAACTACCTTATGAGCCGCTGCCCCGCCTCGGCGACCACCTCGCGGGTCACGTTCCGCCTTCCTTACCGGAAGCGAATCCTGGCCGGCAAACTGGGACTGGCGCCGGAAGCCCTTTCCCGCGCGTTTGCGGCGCTCGCCCCGTCGGGGGTCGAAGTCAGAGGCAATGTCGTTCTGGTCGATAGCGTCAACCTGCTTCGCAAAGCGTGCTAACCTTAACTAACCGGCACAAGAGATCCGAGATGAGGCTCAAGCAGAAATGTCTCATAAAAATCGGAAGGCTGCTTGATTTCGATCAATCTCGCTTTTGACGCACCTTAGCAATTAAACGATAGATTGGCTCGCGCCAGCAGCAAGACAACCGACCGCAGAAAACGGTAGGAAGATTGTTTTCCCATAATTCATTAGACAATCCTTTGTGAACGCGTTGGTCTTGCCTTAGCGGCTGAGTTTGGTTGTATGGCGGCGCCCCATCTGGCGCAGCATGTCGCCGATTACGTCGGGTAGATCGGTGATGATGAGATTCCTACGATTGACGATCGCCATCTCCGGATCGGTAATCGGGCACGATACCTCCTTGCGCGGTCGACCTAGGATCGGTGTTATGCTCGAAGCAGCATTTGCCAGCGCTGTTGGCAAGCGCTTCTCGGCTCCGAGCCGAGCTGCTTGCAGGCGCTTTTCAGAGAGCAGCCAGTCGAACATCTGGCCGACGGTCAGTCGCTGTTCTTCGAGGGCGACGTCGCCAAACACCTCTTTGAAGTGGTTGAATGGGTATTGTCACGTTAACTGGGTTGCGGTTGCCTGCCTAACGGGTTGCGCATAATTTTCGGCAATGCAGACATCAGATATCAGCTTCAAGCGTCACCGTTTTCCACCACGGATCGTTTCTCACGCGGTCTGGCTTATTTGCGGTTCAACCTTAGTCTGCGTGAAGTTGAGGAAATGCTGCTCGAGCGTGGAATCGACGTGTCATACGAGACAGTCCGCCGCTGGATCGCCAAGTTCGGACCCCAGATCGCACGCAACTTG
>Ga0207426_1001111_pt1 | contig 24708 bp, 19 predicted proteins | sample AraplaMF_Cvi_mMS_FD_184265 | JGI IMG/M metagenome (GOLD analysis project Ga0207426, IMG submission 184265) | Arabidopsis root microbial communities from the University of North Carolina, USA - plate scrape MF_Cvi_mMS (SPAdes) (version 2) | ecosystem: Host-associated > Plants > Roots > Endosphere... | reverse complement strand
TCGTCCTTGCCCAGCATCGCGACATCGATCAGGCGCCGGTCGATCGGCGCCAGCGTCAGCGTCTCGAACGCGTTCATCGGCTTCTCGGCGCCCTTGATGTCGGCAGCGACGACAAGTTCGAGGTTTTCGATGCGGATGCCGAAGCCGTCGGTCTTGTAGTAGCCGGGCTCGTTGGACAGGATCATGCCGCGCTTCAGCGGCGTGGTGCCGAGCTTCGAGATCCGCGCGGGTCCTTCGTGCACGGAGAGATAGCTGCCGACGCCATGGCCGGTGCCGTGCTCGAAATCGATGCAGGCCGCCCAGAGATATTGCCGCGCCAGCGTATCGAGCTGTGCGCCGGTGGTGCCATCGGGGAAGATCGCGCGCGCGATCGCAATATGGCCGCGCAGCACGCGGGTGAAGCGGTCGCGCATTTCATCGGTCGGCTCGCCCACGGCCATGGTGCGGGTGACGTCGGTGGTGCCGTCTTCATATTGCGCGCCGGAATCGATCAGCAGCAGGTCGCCGGGCGCGATGCGCCGGTTGCTCTTGCGGGTGACGCGGTAGTGCACGATGGCGCCGTTCGGACCGGTGCCTGAGATGGTCGGGAACGATACGTCCTTCAGCGCGCCGGTGTCGCGACGGAACGTCTCCAGCGCCTCGACCGCGTCGATCTCGGTGAGCTTGCCGCTCGGAGCCTCGCGGTCGATCCAGGCAAGGAAGCGCGCCAGCGCCACGGCGTCGCGCACATGGGCGGTCTTGGTGCCCTTGATCTCGGTTGCATTCTTGACCGCCTTCAGCAGCGCGATCGGATCGCTGCCGCGCACCGTCTTGCCGCCAGCACCCACGATCAGCCGGCTCAGCGCCTCGGCCGCGGTGGCATTGTCGAGTGCGATCGACCCGCCGCTTTTCGCGAGCGCCATCAGCGTCGGCGCCATCGCATCGGGCTCGCGCACGTCGGCGGACTGCTCGAGATGATCGCGCGTCAGGTTCGAGAGTTTGCGGTGGTCGATGAAGATGGTGGGACGGCCGTCCTTCGGCACCAGCGCATAGGACAGCGGCAGCGGCGTATGCGCGACGTCGGCGCCGCGGATGTTGAAGGTCCAGGCGACGGCATGGCTGTCGGACAGCACCAGCGCGTCGACGCCGAGCTTGTCGATCTCGCCCCTGATCTGCGCGATCTTCTCGGCCTCGGTGACGCCGGCATTCTGCAGGCTGTGCACGGCGACGGGTGCGAGCGGCGGCTGCGGCCGGTCGTGCCAGATCGCGTCGACCGGGTTGCTGTCGACGGCGACCAGCTCGGCGCCGGCCTTGGCGCAGGCGGCGGTCAGGCGCTCGGCTGCCGAAGAAGTGTGCAGCCACGGATCAAATCCGAGGCGATCGCCGGCCTTCAGATGCGCCGACACCCAGCTTTCCGGCGGCGGATCGATCAGCGATTCCACGGCCCAGGCCTTGGCGTCGACCTGTTTGGCGGCCTGGATCGTGTAGCGGCCGTCCACGAAGACGGCGGCCTTATGCGTCAGCACCACAGCCAGTCCCGCCGAACCGGTAAAGCCCGTCAGCCAGGCCAGCCGCTCGTCCGACGGCGGCACATATTCGTTCTGCTGCTGATCGGCACGGGGAATGACGAAGCCGGTGAGCTTGCGGCGGGCGAGTTCTTCGCGAAGGGCTGCAAGGCGCGCCGTCAACGCGACGCCGGCCTCGGGCTCCTCGAATGTCTGGAAATGCGCTTCGAACATGATGTGCTCAATTTAGGGCCACCGCGACCAGTCCGCAATGTAGACGCATTTGCGTTTCATCTGGCACGGAGTGTGCTTGAAAATGTTCCATTCGAATTGAGTGGAGTACAGGATGCAGCAGTTGCGCTTCGTCCGGATAACAGGGAAATTCGAGCAAGTGGTTCATCTCAACGGCGAGGGGACACACGATGCCTGCGTTCACGTTTGAGAAGATTACGCCGCCGGCGCGCCGCGCCCCGGCCGCGACAACGCCGAAGAAGCCGCGCGGCCTCATCAGCCAGATGATCGACCGTTTCGCCGAACGCCGCGCCAGACGCAACTTGCGTCATGAGCGTGCGTCGCGCCGGGACGACAAGCCGGCGGAATAGGGCGGCACCGAGAATGCCGTAGGGTGGGCAAAGGCGCGAAGCGCCGTGCCCACCAATCTCTCGTTAGTCCCGAACGAAGACGTGGGCACGCTTCGCTTTGCCCACCCTACGAGAGCTTCCGCAGCAACAGACTGCTCCACCCCTCGATCCGCAGGTGCCGCAGCGGCACCAGGCCGCGCGCGCGGTAGGCGGCGATCACGGCGGGGGCCTGGTGGGTTAACAGGCCGGAGAGGATGACGCGGGCCCCCGGCGCGAGATGCCGCGCCATCGGCCCCGCCAGCTGCCGCAACGGATTGGCGAGGATGTTGGCCAGCACCAGGTCGAACGGGCCGGCCTTGCCGAAGTCCGGCGCGGCAAAGCCGGTGGCGCGGATCACCCGGACCAGGTTGCCGACTTCGTTCAGCCGCCCGTTCTCGGCCGCCACCCGCACAGATGGCGGGTCGATGTCCGAGGCCAGCACCGCGCGATGCAATGCTTTCGCCGCTGCAATGGCCAAAACGCCGGTGCCGGTGCCGAGGTCGAGCAGGTTCCTCGGCCGGGAACTCTTCAGGACATGGTCAAGCAGGAGTAAACAACCGCGCGTCGTTCCGTGGTGTCCGGTGCCGAAGGCGAGCGCCGCCTCGATCTCGATGGCGAGCTTGTTCGGGGCGACACGATCGCGGTCGTGGCTGCCGTGGACGACGAAGCGTCCGGCCGGCACCGGGACGAGATCTTCGAGGCTGGCCTTGACCCAGTCCTTGGCCTCGACGGTATCGAACACAAGCGTCGCGGCGATCTCGTTTCCTGCTGAATTTTCAACGATTTCGCTCAGCAGCGCCTGGTCGGGCGCCTCGGCGAAATGCAGCGTCACGTCCCACTGGCCGTCCGGGCGCTCGAAGGCCGCGACCGCCGCGTCACCGTCGAAAAACACCTCGGTGAGCACATCGACGACACGCTTGGCAGCGGCTTCCGTGCCGATCGAAAAGCTGGCGCGATGGGTGGGGGAGGGCTGCATGAAATGGTTCCGTTGGGTTCAATTCGTGGAACTTTTGTTCCCGATTATTCCTATAAGTTGCGGTTCCCGGATTAACCCGACCGTAGGTCGTGCCCCGTACATTCCCGGATGTTGGTCGTCAACAGCACATCTTGGAATTGAAACGGAGGCGAGTCTTGAAGCACATGGTTCAGAAGTTCTGGTCGGATGAGTCCGGTGCCACCGCGATCGAATACGGCCTCATTGCCGCGGGTATCGCTCTGGCGATCATCACTGTGGTGAACAGCCTGGGCACCAGCCTGAACGACAAGTTCGGTTCGATTAGCACCTCCTTGAAGTAATTTCCGCCTCTCATGTCCAGCGGGGGCTGATTTTCTTCTTAGGTTGTTTTTCCGATGACGGCCCGCCGAGGGAGCTCTCCCTGGCGGGCTGTTTCTTTTTTGTTGGATATTCACAGGAGCCGCACAGGCTGTCGGCAGGTTCTCCGGACCTTATCCACGGACTTGTGCCGCCGCTTATCCTCGGCCTGTCCACGGCTGGGCGTGCTCAATTTCGACCGGTCTCCACTGCCTGCGCACAGCTTTGCAAACAGCCTGTCCACAACACGTCCACAGACCTATCCACGGCTTCCAAACAGGGCCCGATGATCTCTCAGGATTGCCTGCGCGGCGTTGTGGCCGGGGGCACCTGTGACGCCGCCGCCGGGGTGGGCGCCGGATCCGCAGTGATAGAGGCCCCTGAGCGGTCCGCGGTAATCGGCATGGCCCAGCATCGGCCGCGCCGAGAACAGCTGGTTCAGCGACAGCGCGCCGTGGAAGATGTCGCCGCCGAGGAGCCCGAACTCCCGCTCGAGATCGAGCGGGGACATGATCTGGCGGCCGAGCACGCTCGATGCAAAGCCCGGCGCGTAGATGTCCACCGTCGCAATCATGAGATCGGCGACCTCGTCGCGATGGGCGTCCCAGGATTTTCCGTCGGGAAGCTCCGGCGCGACATGCTGGCAGAACAGGCTCGCGACATGTTTGCCCGGGGGCGCCAGCGTGTCGTCGAGCGTCGAGGAGATCAGCATTTCCACCACGGGCTCGCGGCTCCAGCCCTGCGCGCGCGCGTCGAGCCAGGCGCGGTCCATATAGCCGAGGCTGGGTGCGAGGATGATGCCGGACGACAGATGATCGCCATCGCCCGGTAGCGCGGTGAAGGAGGGCAGGCGGTCCAGCGCGACGTTCATGCGGAACGTGCCGGAGCCGTTCTTCCAGTTCCGCATGCGAGCCAGGAAATCCTGGGGCAGGGCATCGGTTGAGATCAGCCGGGTATAGAGCAGCTTTGGATTGACGTTGGCCGCGACGTATCTGGCGCGGATCGTCTCGCCGTTCTCCAGCACCACGCCGACGGCGCGGTCGCGCTCGACGATGATCTCGCGCACGCCGGCATCGGTGTCGATCACGACGCCGCGGCTTTGCGCCGCGCGCGCCATCGCCTGGGTGATCGCGCCCATGCCGCCGATGGCGTGGCCCCAGACGCCCTTCTTGCCGTTCACCTCGCCGAAGGCGTGATGCAGCATCACATAGGCCGAGCCCGCCGCATAAGGGCTGGCATAATTGCCGACGATCGCATCGAAGCCGAACAGCGCCTTGACCAGATCATGCTCGAAGCGCTCGTCCAGCATCTCGCCTGCCGAGCGAGTGAAGAGATCGAGCAGGCTGCGGCTCTGCTCCAGCGTCAACCCCCGCAGGATGTTGGCGCTCTGGAGCGCGTTCACGGCCTCGCGGATCGCGGCCGTGCCGATGCCGGCCAGCAGGTTCGGCGGCGCGCGCAGCACGAACTGCCTGAGCACGTCGGCGATGTCCTCCAACTCGCGCGAGAAGCCGTCGATCGCGTCCGCATCATGCGCGCTCAGCCGCGCGACCGATTGCTTCGTCCGTCCTTCGCCGGTGAGGAGATAGCTGCCATCGGGCGCGGGCAAGAAGTTTTGTGCGCGGCGCTCGACGATCCGCAGGCCTTGTTCGGCAAGGCCGAGATCGCGGACCACCTGCGGATTGAGCAGGCTCACGGTGTAGGCCGCGACCGAATTGCGGAAGCCCGGATGAAACTCCTCGGTGACCGCGGCCCCGCCGACCACCTTGCGCCGCTCGACCACGCGCACGCGCAGGCCGGCCTTGGCGAGATAGGCCGCGCAGGTGAGGCCGTTATGGCCAGCGCCGATGATGACGACGTCGGTTTCGGTCATGATGTCCCCAGCATCGTTCCGGGGCGCGCGACGCGCAAACCCGGAACCTAGATTCCCGGGTCCGCAATTGCGCACCCATGGTCTGGTCGTTCGGACCAGCCCCGGAACGACATCTGTATATCAAGCAATCGTCCCTGCAACATCACGAGCCCCTTTATTGCCCGTTCAGGCGCGGTGTGCTCCATTGCGCGCGTCCGGCGCCCGCCGGAGGATTGTGTGCCGGAGCTCCCATGGATTCGATCGTGCAACCCGCCGCCACGGAGCAGCCGTCCTCGTCACGCAACCGGCTGCTGCTGACGGTCTACACGGCTGCGATCTTCGTCAGCGCGCTGCTGCTGTTCTCGGTGCAGCCGCTGTTCACCAAGATGGTGCTGCCGCGCCTCGGCGGCTCGCCGGCAGTGTGGTCGGTGGCGATGGTGTTCTTCCAGTCGCTGCTGCTGGCGGGTTACGCCTATGCGCATCTGTTGATGCAGGTGAAGAACCGGATCGTTCCGGTGGTCGTGCATCTGGTGCTGCTGGCCGCCGCCTTCGTCACGCTGCCGCTCGGCATCGCCACCGCCTATGGCGAGCCGCCGGCGTCGGGCTATGCGTTCTGGCTGCTCGGCCTGTTCGTGGTCTCGATCGGCCTGCCGTTCTTCGCGCTCGCCGCCAACAATCCGTTGCTGCAGGCCTGGTTCGTCCGCACCGGCCATCCCGCCGGGCACGATCCCTATTTCCTCTATGCATCCTCCAACATCGGCAGCTTCCTCGCGCTGTTGTCCTATCCGTTCCTGCTGGAGCCGATGTTCACGCTGCACACGCAGAACCGGCTCTGGACCGGCGGCTATGGCCTGCTGATCCTGCTGATCGCCGGTTGCGGCGTGTTGCTGCTGCGCTCGCCGAAGCTCGCCACGGTCGATACCGAGGTGGACGACGTCAACGCGCCGGCACCCGGCATCGTGACGCGGCTGCGCTGGATCTTCCTCGCGGCGGTGCCGTCCGGCCTGCTCATCGCGGTGACGGCGCACATCTCGACCGACGTCGCGGCCGCGCCGCTGCTGTGGGTGCTGCCGCTGTCGCTGTATCTGCTGACCTGGGTGGTGGTGTTCCAGTCGCGGCCGCTGTTGCCGCACAAATTGATGCTGCTGCTCCAGCCGGTGGCGATCGCGGGCGTCGTGATCCTGCTGGCGTTCGGCGGCGAGCAGAACCTGCTGCTGACGCTCGGCGGGCATCAGCTGTGCTTCTTCGTCATCGCCATGGCCTGCCACGGCGAGCTGGCGCGGACGCGGCCGGCGGCCAAATATCTCACCGGCTTTTATGTCGCGCTGTCGTTCGGCGGCATGGTCGGCGGGCTCTTTGCCGGGCTCGTCGCGCCCTTCACCTTCTCGTGGATCGCCGAATATCCGATCCTGGTCGCGCTTGCCGCGCTGTGCCGGCCGCCGGCCAACGAGCGGCTGGCGCCCATCGTGAACTGGTACTGGCTGGCGCTTGCCGCGCTCGCGGTGGCGCTGGTCGTGCCCTCGTTCATGACGGGCGACATCTCGACCTGGTTCGAGGACCATCGCGTCTGGATCGCCGGCGCCGTCGGCGTGCTCGCCGCGCTGCTGGCGCTGGCACTCAATGCCGGCCGCTGGAAGATCTTCGCCACCGTCGCGCTCGCGCTGGCCTTGATCCGCGTCTATCCCGCGGACGAAGGCCGCGTCACGACGGTGCGCAGCTTCTTCGGCGTGCACAAAATCGTGGTGACGCCCGGCGGCTATTTCCACGTGCTGATGCATGGCACCACGATTCACGGCGCCGAGCGCTTCCGCAACAATGACGGCACGCCGGTGACCGGTCGCCCCGAGCCGATCACCTATTACCACAAGGACGGCGGCATCGGTCAGGCCATCACCGCGATCCGCGAGCGCAAGGGCGCGCCGCTGAAGGTTGCCGCGATCGGCGTCGGCTCCGGCACGCTGACCTGCGCCGCCGAACCCGGCGAAGACTGGAAGTTTTTCGAGATCGACCAGTCCATGGTCGATGCCGCCAGCGATCCGAAGAACTTCCGCTACATCTCGAGCTGCATGCCCGGCCTGAAGCCGGTGATCGGCGATGCGCGGCTGACCTTCGCGAAGGAGCCGGACGGGATCTACGACCTCATCATCGTCGATGCCTATTCGTCCGACGCGATCCCGATCCATCTCGCCACCGAAGAGGCGATGAAGATCTACAAGGACAAGCTCGCCCCGCACGGTGCGGTGGTGATGCACGTCTCGAACCGGCACCTCGACCTCGAGACCGTCGTGGTCGGCATCGCCGACGCCAACGATCTCAAGAGCTGGGTCTTCAACGAGGATTCCGGTCGCGACGGCGATTACATCTTCTCCACCGACGTCGTCATCTCCGCGCGCGAAGACGCCGATGTCGGCAAGCTCGCCTCGTCCAAATCCTGGGAGCAGACCGAAGCCGACGACAGGGTGCGGGTCTGGACGGATGATTATTCCAACATCCTCGGCGCGCTGTACCGGCGCCTGCGGGACGGGGAGTAGATCTTCGTAGTCCGGATGGCGCGAAGCGCAATCGGGGGCCGCTCCGGCGCGGCGGCACTGTCCCCGGATTTGGCTGCGCTCCATCCGCGGTACACGCGCGCTCTCGTGCCCCGGACGCGGCGCAGCGCGTAGCGGTGCGCTGCAGAGCCGGGGCCTATGGCGCGGCTTGCTGGGTCCCGGCTCTGCGGATCAGCGTTGCACGCTGCACCGCGTCCGGGACACGAGATCGGGAGCTTACGGCGCCACCGGCGTCCCCGCCGGCAGTGCAATCCCTTTCTCTCCCGCGACCTCTCGCAGCAGATCCGGCCGGTCCGAGATGATGCCGTCGACGCCGAGTTCGATCATCCGCGTCATGTCCTCTCGCTTGCTGACCGTCCACACGACGACGCGCAGGCCGGCTGCGTGGGCGTCCGTGATCAGCGTCGCGGTGACGTCGCCGAAATAGGGCGACCAGACCGCGCCGCCCGCGGCCTTGATCGTCTGCGGCAGCGAGCCGCCGTGATCGGCCGGGCTGAAACCCGCCGTCCAGTTGGTGGCCCTGTCGAGCGCGACGGTCTGACCGGAGCCGCGCTGCAGCGTCAGATACACCGTCGGGATCGTCGGCGCCTGCTGCTGGACCAGTTGCAGGGTCCGCCAGTCGAACGACTGGATCATGACGCGATCCGAAAACCCCTCGGCCTCGATCAGCCCGAGCAGCCTGGCGACGAACCCCTGCGGGTCGAGCGTCTCGTCCGGATGGTTCGGGTCGATCTTGGTCTCGATGTTGAAGCGCACGCGCGTGTTGCCGGACTTGCGGACCAGCGCGAACACCTCGCCGAGCGTGGGAATCCGCGTGCCCGGGACGGCGCGCTGATCGGGAAACTGCTTCGCGTATGAGCTGTCCGGCCGGATCTGGCCGACGTCATATGTCTTGATCTCGGCGAGTCGCAGCTTCACGAAGGGCGTGCCGGGCGCGGTGATGTAGACGTCGCCAGGATCGCGCGTGATATCGGGATTGAGACGGCGCTCATGCGACACCACGACCTCGCCATCGGCGGTCATGCCGACGTCGAGCTCCAGCGTGTCCACGCCCATCGTCAGCGCGTTGGCAAAGGCCGGCAAGGTGTTTTCCGGCAGCAGCGCCCGCCCGCCGCGATGGGCCTCGAGATCGAACCCCATCACCTCTCCCGTGACCAGAAGACAGATTGCGCCGAGCAGGGCGGCAGGACGAAATGACATCATGAGCCAGCACCAACGAGAAGGGCGGCCCGAGCCGCGATGCCTGATCGATCAATAGTCGGCATCGAGACTGCCGTCCATCCGGCGAAGGCGGACGAGCGTTCAGTGGCCGGGTACGGCGGCCGCCAACTGGTCGATGGTCGGATGCGGCCTTGCGAGGCGCGGCATGTTGAGCGGGCTGTCGTCCTCGCCGAGCCCGTTCAGGAAGTCGTGGACCGCGCCTTCGATGAAGCCCTTGATCTGGTCCGAGCCGCGATCGCTGAGATCGTTGTGCTGGAATTCAGTCCTGACCACCTGAATGCCGGCCTTGGCGCAGGTCTCGTCATCGGGCACGACGCCGGGATCCGGCTTGAATTGCGAATCCCTGGAGCGGAACGACAGGATCTTGATCCTACTGTCGATGACGAAGGGGACGCGCAGATTGTCGAGCGTGACGACCTTCTTCACCAATTCCGGATGGAGCTTGGCGAAATACATCGAGATGTCGCCGCCGTTCGAATGTCCCACCAATGTCAGGTGGCGATAGTCCGCGTTCGGATAGAGCTGCTTGAGCCGCTCGATCGTGAACAGGATGTTGGCGATGCCGCGGTTGTACTGCGAGCGGCGGCCGGCATATTCCTCACCGGCCTTGGTGACCATGGGATCGTCGGTGGGAAGATCATGCTGGACGCTGGCGACGAGGTAGCCGCGGGCTGCGAACGTGTTGGTGAGGAACGAATACTCGGTGTTCTTGACCGTGTTGCCGTGGCTGAGGATCACCACCGGCAAATCGATCATTTCCGCCATCGACTGGATCTCGCGGTCGCGCCGGACCGAGACTTCCACGCTCACGTCGCGGTCGCGCAAGGCGTCCGACATCGCGACGGTCGCGTGGTGGATCGCCCATTTGCCGGCGACGAAATAGGTGAAGCTCATCAGCGCTGCGGCCGAGGCAAAAACGGCAATGCCCCTCTTCATTGGCGGTCTCTGCTCCTCAGTGACGGGATTGTTGGCGGAGATTGCGTGCATCATGCGGCGGCTCGCCGCACGCAACGCGACAACTTCCGCCATCCGTCCATGCCCAACGAACGGCCCGGACGCTATGGCCGGGTTTTTACAGAACCATGACCGGCCGCACCTCGCCCGGCCAAGCAGCGGAATTCTCTCGCAAAAGTGAGCTGATGGCGCTTTTCTGGCCGCGCCGTATTCTGGACGCCCTGTAAGGCAAGACCTGTTGAAACCTGCCGCGCCAGCTTGGGTTGCGCCCGGGGGGCTTGTATGTAGTCTTGTTTCCGCCTTGGAATCCCGCCCGTGCAACAGAAACGCGATCACCGCATCATTCGCAGCCGGCATTTTCACAAGATGCAGCGGCGGCATTTCATCGTTTTCGACATCCTGCCTTTCTTCGGCACTTTGGTTGCGCTCGGCCTGCTGTTCTACCGTCCGATCGGCCTGATGGAGCTCAGCCTGTTCTTCGGCTTCTGGCTGATCACCGGCCTCGGCCTCACCGTCGGCTATCACCGCCTGTTCACGCACCGGGCGTTCGCGACCTCGACGGCGATGAGCGCGATCCTGGTCATCATGGGATCGATGGCCGGGCGCGGGTCGATGCTGTCCTGGGCGGCCATGCACCGGCGGCATCACGAGTTATCCGACCACGACGGCGACCTGCATTCGCCGCGCCTGCATGGCGATGGCCTCACCGGCCGCCTGCGCGGCTTCCTGCACGCCCACCTGACCTGGATGATCGAGCACGACTATCCCAACGTCGCGCATTACGTGCCCGACCTGATGGCCGACCGCAGGCTGATCGCCGTCAACAGCTATTATTACACATGGGGCGCGCTCGGCTTGCTGTTGCCCGCCGCGATCGGCGGCCTGGTCACCATGAGCCCGTGGGGCGCGCTGAGCGGCCTGCTCTGGGGCGGCGGCGTCCGCATGTTCGTGGTCGAGCAGACCTTCTCCGCCATCAACTCGGTCATGCACACGTTCGGTACGCAGCCCTTCGTCACCCGTGACGACAACAGTCGCAATCTAGGCGTGATGGCCTGGCTCGGCTGGGGCGAGGGCTGGCACAACAACCATCACGCCTTTCCATATTCCGCGGCGTTCGGCCTGCGCTGGTTCGAGTTCGATCCCGGATTCATCTTCATTCGCGCGCTGCAAGCACTCGGGCTTGCCTGGGACGTCAAGGTGCCGAGCGAGGAGAAGATCGCGCGGCGCATGCTGCGGCAGCCGGGTGACGCTGCGCCCGATCTGGAAGCGGGCTGAGCGTCATCGGCCGTCAGGCCGGTGATGGCGCGGCTTTGATCCGATGCTCTTCAACGACTATCCCTTTCTCCTGGTCTTCCTGCCGGCGGCACTGCTGATCTACCGCCTCGCGGATTCCTATCCTGCTGCGCGGATCGGCGTGCAGGTCGCGCTGTCGCTGGCCTTCTATGCCTGGGGCAGCCCTTCCTTCATCGTGCTCCTGGTCGCCTCGATCGCGATCAACTGGCTTGCCTCTGTTGTCTATGGGCGGGTGAAATGGCGGATGCTCCTGACGCTGGTGATCGTGCTCGATCTCGCGGTGCTGGCGTTGTTCAAATATGCCAATTTCCTGCTCGCCAATCTCGGCCTCGTACTCGGCACGACGCTGCCCTCTCTCGACATCGGCCTGCCGCTCGGCATCTCCTTCTTCACCTTCCACCACATCATGTACCTGGCCGACCTGAAGCGCGGGCGGGCGCCGCTCTACACGCTCGATCGCTACGCGCTCTACATCGTCTTCTTCCCGCAGGCGATCGCGGGGCCGCTGGCGCGATGGTCGGAGGTGATGCACCAGTTCGGCAAGCAGGTGTACGTGCCGGGCTGGCAGCGGACATTCTGCATCGCGATCTGCTTCATCGCGTTCGGCCTGTTCGAGAAGGTGGTGATCGCCGACAGCATCGCGCATCTTCTCGATCCCATCTACGCGCAGGCCATTAGCGGGCCGCTTCCCGCGGGCGATGCCTGGCTCGCCTTCTGCTTTTCGTTCCAGATCCTGTTCGACTTCTCCGGCTATTCCGACATCGCGATCGGGCTCGGCCTGCTGTTCGGCGTGCAGCTGCCCTATAATTTCAACGCGCCGCTGCGCTCGACCAATATCCAGGATTTCTGGCAGCGCTGGCACATCACCCTGATGCTGTTCCTGCGCGACTATGTGTTCTACCCGCTGGTCAACATGCGCCTGCTGCCGCGGCGCCTTCTGCCGCTCCAGTTCTTCGGCGCCATGCTGGTGACCATGGCGCTCTGCGGCCTGTGGCACGGGGCGAGCTGGACGTTCGTGCTTTGGGGCGTGCTGCACGGCCTCGCGCAGGTCGCCTGCTCGTTGTGGCGCCGCTATGGCCCGCGCTTCCCGGCTTGGCTCGGCTGGGCATTGACCGTGCTGTTCGTGCTCGCCACCGGCGTGATCTTTCGCGCGGGCTCGGTGGAGGCGGCCTGGCATATATTCTCCGAACTGATTTCGCCGCTGCCGCTCGAGCGCGGCAAGCATCTTTGGCCGCTGATCGCCGCGCCGCTGTTCGCCTTCCTGCTGCCGGCAAGCCAGGATATCGTCGCGATGCTCACGCGCCGTCCCAATCCCTGGCTTGCCGGTCTGCTCGGTCTTGGGTTGTTCGCATTGCTGCTTCACATGGGTGGTCGGGATCTCCATGAATTCGTCTACTTCAAGTTCTGAGACCGACCTCGGTTGGGGGCGAAGCCTGCTCGCGTGCCTCGGCGCGCTGGCCGGTGCCGCGCTGCTGGTGCTCGCATTGATGGTGGTGGTCGATCCCTATGACAGCGGCAAGCTCGGTCTGCTCGGCATCGACGGCGTGGACAACCGGCTCACCCAGATCACGGCCGCAAGCCGCGCCAGGAATCCGGATTTCAACGCCGCCATTTTCGGCAACTCGACCGCGCAGATGATCAAGCCGGCGGAATTGTCGGCTGCGACCGGCCTGCGCTTCGTCCAGCTCTACATGACCGGAGCGAATGCGCGCGAACAGCTTGCGGTGCTCGACTTCTATCTCCGCAACCACGCCAAGGTCGGCGCGCTGGTGTTCTCCGCCGATCCCGGCTGGTGCGTGCATGCGCGGCCGAAGGAAGCGGGCGTTCCGTTCCCATACTGGCTTTACGACAAAAGCGTCCTCACCTACGCGGTGCGTTCGATTTCCTGGCAGGCGCTCGAGCAGGTCTTTCAGCGCATCAGCATTGGACTGGGACGGCGGCCGCGCATGAACCCGGATGGCTTCGTCAGTTACGAGGACATCTGGCCGCCCGGCCAGTTCAAGGAGATCGGCTGGCCCCGCGATCCCGCGCCGGCCATCTCCGCCGAGATGCGCGCAACCTTTCCGGAGATTGCGGCGCTCGGCAGCGTCGTCAGCCGATTGCCGACCGATGTGCCCGTCGTCATCGTCGTGCCGCCAACTTTCGCGGACACAGTGCCCAAGCCTGGCACGGAAACGGCGCGCGAGCGCCAGGCGTGTGACGCCGCGCTGAAGGCAGTCGTTGCGGGCCGGTCGCGCAGCAATTTCATCAGCTACCGCGTCGACAACGAGCTGACCCGCGATCGCGCCAGCTTCGCCGATTTTATCCACTACCGACCGGTGCTCGCGCGCAAGATCGAGCAGGGGATCATAGCCAGCCTGCAAGATGGTGAGCGCGCGAAAATCGATTTCTGAAGCGCTCAGCCGATCTCGTCGAAGCCGCCGTCGAGCCAGAGCTTGCGCGCCAGCTTGCGCTGGATCTTGCCGCTGGTGGTCTTCGGCAGGCTGCCGGGCCGGATCAGCACGATGTGACGCGCGGAAAGTTCGTGGCCGTCGGCGACGGCTTCGCGGATCCGGCCTTTGACCTCTTCGCTGTCGATCGTGTTGCGCGCGGTGCGTTCGATCTCCTGAACGACGACGAGCGCTTCTTCACCCTCGTCCGGCGCCGCGAACGCCGCGCCGCAGTTTTCGCGCAAGGCTGCATCCAGCGACTGCACGGTACGCTCGATGTCCTGCGGATAATGGTTGATGCCGCGGATGATGATGAGGTCCTTGATCCGCCCGGTGACGAACAGTTCTCCGTCCTGATCGAGGAAGCCGAGATCGCCTGTGCGCAGCCATGCGCCGTCCTCGCCCGCGATCCCGGCGTTGAGGTCGTCGCGCGTCGCCGCGTCGTTGCGCCAATAGGCGCGGGCGACGTTGCGACCGCTGACCCAGATCTCACCGACGTGGTTCGCTTGCAGGCGTATGTGCGTCTCCGGGTCTACGATGGCGATGCACTCGCCGCTGAGTGCGCGGCCGCAGCCGACGACGATCTGCGCGTCGTGAGCATCGGCCGGCGCTTCCGCCGCATGGGCCTGAAGCGCCGCGCGGCCGACCCTGCGCGTGACGTGACCGCCGCCGCGACGTCCGCCGGAAATCAGCAGCGTCGCCTCCGCCATGCCATAGGCCGGATACATCGCGCGCGGATCGAAGCCGTACGGCGCGAATGTCGTGGCGAACCGCGCGATGGTGTCCGCATGCACCGGCTCGGCGCCGTTGAGCGCGATCTTGAGCGACGATAGGTCGACGCCGTCCATCTGGTCGGCGCGATAGCGGCTGACGCAGAGGTCGAAGCCGAAATTGGGACCGCAGGCCACTTCAGCACGATAGTGCGAGATCGCGCGCAGCCAGCCGAGCGGCCGCTGCATGAACGCGTTCGGGGCCATGAGCACGCACGTCGCCCCGACATAGAGCGCCTGCAGCGCGTTCAGGATCAGCCCCATGTCGTGATAGAGCGGCACCCAGTTGACGTAGGTCGACTGCCTGGTGTTGCCGAGCGCGAGCCGGATCATCTCGAGATTGGCGAGCAGGTTGGCATGGCTCACCATCACCCCCTTCGGCTCGGAGGTCGAGCCGGAGGTGTATTGCAGGAAGGCGGTGTTTTCAGGCGCAGGCTCGGGCAGGTCGACCGTCGCGCCGTCGGTGGCAAGATCGACCTCGATCCAGCGGATGTTCTCCTGGGCAAAGCGCGCCTGCAGATCGGCGCGGAGCGCGAACGCCGAACTTGTTAGCGCCAGGACCGGCGTGCAATTGGCGAGGATCGCTGCGCTGGCATCGCGGGCCGAGTTTCGCCGCGGCAGCATCATCGGCACGGCAATGATGCCGGCCATCAGGCAGCCGAAGAACGCTACCAGGAATTCGAGGCCGGGCGGAAACACCAGGATGGCGCGATCGCCTGGCCGTGCGGCCGCGGTCAGGCGCGCCGCGAGCGCGCTTGCGGCGTCGTGCAATTGGCGGAAGGTGAGGGAGGCTTCTTCGGTCCCGCGATCGGAGACGAAGACATAGGCGCGGTCATCGGCCCGCTCCGCCGCGCGCCGGGCCAGATGAGCCACGAGCGAGCGAAGGGTGTCCATCGGTTGGCGCCGGAATTAGCCGCTGTCAGGCGGCGTTGCGGATCGCGCGCTTGTCGGCGAGAAATCGGGACAAGGCCTCGACGGTCGGATGGTCGTAAAAGTCGTCGGTCGACAATTCGATGTCGAGCTTCTCCTCCAACTCCATCATGAGATAGACGAGCATCGCCGAATCGAGACCGAGGCGGTTGAACTTGGTGCCGGTGTCGACCCGATCCTTCGAGATGCGCAGGATATTGGCCAGTGCGGTGACGCAGAATTCCGAAATCTGCTCGGTTGTCATGTCATTTCCCAGAAACAATGGAACAACAATACGGGTGACCCCAAGGTTGTCAATTTGGCTCAAACGCCGCAGCGTTGACGGCTGGGGAGTGTTGCCTTTCTGCGTCGGTTAGCTGCTCAATTGGTACACAGCGGGGCGCGATTTGCGGCGGTCGACAGCGGGAGAAGGCCCCCGTATCCTCCAGGAATTGCAGATTTGACGCGCGTGACGGGATTGTCGCATGGGCCGCGCCCGATTTTTCCAGGTCCTTTTCCTGATTCTGCTGGCCTGTACGCCGGCCTCCGCCCAGCGCGGCAATGATTTTGATTCGCTGGTCGCGCAGATGAACGCGGCCACGGAGGCCAGCCGTTGGGCCGACGGGCTCGCGATTGCCCAGAAGCTGGAAAATCTGGTGCGCCGCCGCCAGGGCACCGACAATTTGAATTACGCCGGTGTGCTGCACAACGAGGGCATGTATCTGCACAATCTCGGCCGCTTCCCGGAGGCCGTCGACAAGTTGAATGCGGCGCTCGCGATCAAGCTGCGCAACAACGACATCGCCTCCACCTTGCGCACGTCGAACATCCTGGTCGGATCGCTCGGCATGCTCGACCGCCGGGCTGAGGCCACCACCGTCGCCGAACGGGCGCTTGCGCTCGGCACCAATGCTTTCGGGGCCAATGACGCAAGGCTTGCCGACACGCTGTCGGCGCTCGGCGGGCTCGCGCGCGACAAGGAGAATTTTCGGGAAGCCGCGGGTTATTTCGAGCGGGCGCTCACCGCGCTCCAGGCCGCCAACGCGCCGCCCTTCGATGTCGCCTCCGCCATGGACAATCTCGGCGACATCTACGGCCTGATGGGCCGCTTCGACGACGGCGAGCGTACCTTGAAGAAGGGGATTGATCTGCTCGATCGCAGCTTCGGCAAAAGCGCGGAGACCGTGCCCAACTACGACAAGATGCTCAACGATCTCGGCAACCTCTATCTCGATGCCGGGCGTCTGTCGGACGCCGAGGCCGTGATGCGGCGCTCGCTTGCGATCACGCGGGCGCGCAGCGGCGAGGCTCATCCGAACGTCGCGGCCACCACCGGCAATCTCGCGACCGTGCTCGAACACGAAGCACGTTATGCCGAGGCCGAGAAACTCTATCAGCAGACGCTGCAGGCCTACGAGCGGCTCTATGGTCCCAATCATCCGACCACGGCGATCGGCCTGAACAATCTCGCCAACGCTTATTCGGCGCAGGGCAAGAACGAGGCGGCCGCCGGACTCCAGCAGCGCGTGCTTGCGATCTACGAGAAGGCATTTGGTGCCGATAGCCCCGACGTCGGGCGCGCGCTGAACAACCTCGCCAACAGCTACGCCAATCTCGGCCGTAACGAGGAGGCGCTCGATCTCTTCAGGCGTTCGGCGGCGGTGATCGAGCGCAAGTTCGGCGAAGGCAGCGGCGCTTCGGCGCTGGCGACCGGCTCGCTCGGGCATGCCTTGATGGACATGGGGCGCAATGATGAAGCTCGGCCGTATCTGCTGAAATCCCTCGAGATCGACGAGCGGGTGCTCGGCAGTTCGCATCCGCAGCTGATCAAGGATCTGCGCAGCGTCGCGTTGCTAGACCTCAAGACCGGCCGTTCGGCGGATGCCCGGGGCCGGCTGGAGCGCGCTCTTGCAATTGCGGAGGGGAAGCTCGGACCGAACCATCAGGATACCCTTGCCACGCTGATCAATCTTGCCGACGTCGATCGCCGCGAGGGCAAGTGGCAACAGAGTCTGGAGCGCCTGCGGCTCGCTGCCAGCGCCTTTAACACCACGCGCAACTCGCAATTCACCCGCTTCACCGAGCTCGATCCCTGGCTGATCGATGCGATCTGGCGCGTTTCGGAGGGCAGGCCGGACAACGCCGCAAAGGACGAGGCTTTCGGCGCCGCGCAACGGGCGCACGAGGCCAGCGCGGGCGCCGCGCTGTCGCAGATGGCGGCCCGCTTCGGCACCGGCAATGACGCCATTGCGGGATTGGTGCGATGGCAGCAGGATCTGAAGACCAGCCTGGAGACGCTGGATAAGCGGGTGACGACGGAGCTCGGCCAGGCCGACGGCAGGCGCAACGATGCGATGATTGCCAGCCTGCGTGCACAGATCGCGCAGGCGCAGAAATCTTTGGATGACGTCTCGAACCAGCTCGATCGCAGTTTTCCGGCTTATGCCGACCTGTCCAATCCGCAGCCGCTGTCGGTTGCGCAGGTGCAAAGCTTGCTGAAGTCGGACGAGGCGCTGGTGTCGTTCATTTTGCTCGCCGACAAAACCTATGTCTTCACCGCGACCCGCGAGACGAGCACGTTGCGCCAGGTCGCGCCCGGGCGCCGCGAGATCAGCGACCGGGTCGCGCACTTGCGTGCGGGTCTCGCCGATCCGGAAGCGGCCCAATTGTCGTTCGATCTCGATGCATCCTTCGACCTCTACACCGCGCTGTTCGGTCCGATCGCAGCCGACATCGCCGGCAAACCGAAATGGCTGATCGTTCCGGCCGGCGCGCTGACCAGCCTGCCGTTCCATGTGCTTGTGACGAAGAAGCCCGATGCAAGCTCCGCCGATCGCTTCCGGAAGGCGGCGTGGCTGCTCAACGAGCGCGCCGTCACGGTGCTGCCATCGGTCCCGAGCCTGCGTGCGCTGCGCGGCTTTGCCAAGGAGTCTCGCGCGCAAAAGCCGTTCATCGGCTTCGGTGATCCCGTGTTTCGGCGGTCGCCCGGCGAGAAACGCCCCGGGCGCAATGTGCAGCCTTACCAGAGCTATTATGACGGTGCGGCCGTCGACCTCGAGCGTCTCCGCGCCGGGCTGCCGGCACTGCCGGAAACGGCCGGCGAACTCCAGGCTGTAGCGCGCGCGCTCGGGGCCTCGCCGCAGGACGACGTCAAGCTCGGTCTCGCCGCAACCGTGACCAGCGTGAGCACGCTGCCGCTCGACCAATACCGTGTCGTCGACTTCGCAACGCACGGGCTGGTGGCGGGGGAGGTCAATGGCCTCAGCGAGCCGGCGCTGGTGCTGACTCTTCCCGAGAAGCCCACCGGCGACGATGACGGCCTGCTCACCGCAAGCCGTATCGCAAAGCTCAAGCTGGATGCCGATTGGGCGGTGCTGTCGGCCTGCAATACCGCGGCCGGCGACAGACCGGGCGCTGAGGGCTTGTCAGGACTTGCGCGCGCGTTCTTCTATGCAGGAGTGCGGGCGCTGCTGGTCTCACACTGGCCGGTCGATTCCGAAGCGGCGGTGCGTTTGACCACCGGGGCGTTCTCGGAATTGACCGCACACCCCGGCATCGGCCGCGCCGAGGCTTTACGCCGCGCGATGAAAGCCCTGATCGCCGACCGATCGTCGCCGCGCAACGCCGATCCCGCCGTGTGGGCGCCGTTCGTGCTGGTGGGCGAGGGCGGCTGACGCGCCCCCGCTCAGATCGCTTCAGTTCTGATAGTAATAGCCGCGCGGCTGATAAACCTGCCGGGGCTGCTGCTGATAATAAGTGCCCTGCTGGCCGTAGCCCTGATTGTAATATTGTTGCTGCGGCTGCTGCTGATAGACCTGCGCGTCATAGAGCGGCCGGCCGGCCGAACGCGGCGCCGGATAGCGCGCGCCGGTGTCGCTGCCGTCGGCCGGATAGATGTAGTTGTCATCCTGCGGCATGTAGCGGCGCGCGGGCTGTTGCGGCGGCGTCAGGTTCACCGGATCGCTCGTGGCCGCATACTGCTCGTCCGCCGGCTGCTGCTGTGGCGCGCGGGCGACGGCAGTGTTGTTGCGGCCGCGCGGATTGCGCGCGAGCGCCACCTGCGCCGAGCCGGTCAGCGTCACCGTGGTGTTGAGCACGCCCTGCTGCTGTACCAGCGCATAGAGCGTCGTGGCATTCTGTCGAGACAGGCGCACGCAGCCATGCGAGGCGGGCGAGCCGAGACGGCCGACCGAATCCGTGCCGTGGATGGCGTGCCCGACCTTGGTGAAGAAGATCGCGTGAGGCATCGGCGCGTCGTCGAATTCCTTGGAGTAGTGATCCTCTTCCATGCGGAAGGTGCGGAACGATCCGTTCGGCGTTTCACGCGATGGGATGCCGGTCGACACCGGCCAGTGATAACGCGCGACGCCGTCGACCGCGACGGTCATCTGCTGATTGTCCTTGTCGACGGTGATCTCGACCTTGGCCTGCGCGGTGCCCGCGCTCAAAAGCATCAGCGAGGTGAAAGCGATAAAAAATGAACGCATCGACGTCTGGCCTCCGGCCTGTTTACGCTAGGCACCGCGGCTCTCCGTCCCCCGGCCTGCAATATGCCTGCAATCCGGCTTTCGTTCCAGCGGCCTTGCGCAGCCATCGTTAACGGGATGGAGGGCGTAAGCAAGGCCGCTTTGTGCCGCGCCGGCTGCGGCGGCGCTGACATTTTCGCGAGCGGATGCGCGTTCACAACGCCGACAATTCGTCACAAAGGTGCAACCATTTGGCCGCTTCGGGCGTTGATCGTGACCTACCTGACAGGCGGCTTTCGCCGCCGCTTTTTTCCTGCATTTCCCTTGGGGTCGAAGATGAACAAAGCCCGTATCACCGCCGCTGCCTTGCCGGCCGGTTTGCCTGTCCGCTTGCTGTTCGCAGCCGCCACCACCTTGCTTGCGCTGTCGGCGCTGCCGCACCCCGGCCATGCCCAGGGCATCGTGCGCGGTGCTCATGAGGGCGCCTATGAGGGCAACCGGATCGCCGGCCCGGTGGGCGGCGCAGTCGGAGGCGTCGTGGGAGCCGGTGTCGGCGGCGCGGTTGGCGCTGTCGACGGCATCCTGGGCATTCCCTATCACGGCCATCGTCACTGCCGCGGATACTACGACGGCTATCACCACTTTCGCTGCTATCGCTGATGCGTCGTTCGGGGCGCCCGAAGGGTGAGCCCCGGAATGCACCCATCCACCAACACGGTCATACGATGGATCCCGGGCTCGTGCTTTGCGCGCCCCGGGATGAAGGCTGAGATCAGTTCTTCAGCCGGTACCCGGTCCTGAAGATCCACCAGATTACGGCCAGGCAGACCACCAGAAACGCCACCGTCATGCCGATGCTGACGGACACGCTGACGTCGGCGATCTCGTAGAAGCTCCAGCGGAAGCCCGAGATCAGGTAGACGACCGGATTGAGCAGCGCGAGCGTGCGCCAGGTCGGCGGCAGCATGTCGATCGAATAGAAGCTGCCGCCGAGGAAGGTCAGCGGCGTTACCACCAGCATCGGGATCATCTGCAGCTTCTCGAAGCCGTCGGCCCAGATGCCGATGATGAAGCCGAACAGGCTGAACGTCACCGCCGTCAGCACCAGGAAGGCCAGCATCCAGATCGGATGATGGATGTGCAGCGGCACGAACAGGCCGGCGGTGGCGAGAATGATGAGACCGAGAATGATCGACTTGGTCGCGGCCGCGCCGACATAGCCGATCACGATCTCGAAATAGGAGATCGGCGCCGACAAGATCTCGTAGATCGTGCCGGTGAATTTCGGGAAGTAGATGCCGAACGAGGCGTTGGCGATGCTCTGCGTCAGCACCGAGAGCATGATCAGGCCCGGCACGATGAAGGTGCCGTAGCTGACGCCCTCGACCTGGCTGATGCGCGAGCCGATCGCGGCGCCGAACACCACGAAATAAAGCGAGGTCGAGACGACGGGCGAGACGATGCTTTGCAGCAGCGTGCGCCAGGTGCGCGCCATTTCGAACAGATAGATGGCGCGGATGGCGCGAAGGTTCATGACGTCCTCACGAGGTCGACGAAGATGTCCTCGAGCGACGATTGGGTCGTGTCGAGATCGTTGAAACGGATGCCGGCGTTGCGGAGGTCGCCGAGCAGGCTGGTGATGCCGGTGCGCTCGCCCTTGGTGTCGTAGTCGTAGACCAGCGTCGCGCCGTCGTCGCAGAGGTCGAGCTGGTATTGGGCGAGGCTCTCCGGCAGCGTCGTGACCTTGCCCTGCAGATGCAGCGTCAGCCGCTTCTTGCCGAGCTTCTGCATCAACGTCGTCTTGTCCTCGACCAGCACGATCTCGCCCTTGTTGATGACGCCGATGCGATCGGCCATCTCCTCGGCTTCCTCGATGTAGTGCGTGGTCAGGATGATGGTGACACCGGATTGCTGCAGCGTGCGCACCACTTCCCACATGCCCTTGCGCAGTTCGACGTCGACACCGGCGGTGGGCTCGTCCAGGAACAGGATCTGCGGCTCGTGCGAGAGCGCCTTCGCGATCATCACGCGGCGCTTCATGCCGCCGGACAGCGTGATGATCTTGTTGTCCTTCTTGTCCCAGAGCGAGAGGTCCTTGAGCACCTTCTCGATATGCGCAGGATTCTTCGGCTTGCCGAACAGGCCGCGGGAGAAGCTCACCGTCGCCCACACGCTCTCGAAGGCGTCGGTGTGCAATTCCTGCGGCACCAGGCCGATCAGCGAGCGGGCCTTGCGGTAGGAGGTCTGGATGTTCTCGCCGCCGACCAGCACGCGGCCCTCGCTCGGGTTGGCGATGCCGCAGATGATCGAGATCAGCGTGGTCTTGCCCGCGCCGTTCGGCCCGAGCAGCGCAAAGATCTCGCCGCGCTTGATGTCGAGATTGACGTTCTTGAGCGCCTTGAAGCCGGACCCGTAGGTCTTCGACAGATTGGCGACGGAAATGATGGATGACATGGTGGCCGCAGGGCTGAGGGCAAAAACTGGGGAGGGAAGGCTGGAACCGGCCCGGGAGGGTGGTCAGCGGAGCCCTGACATAGGAACGCGATTGCCCCGTCGCAATCGGCCTTGGGGAAATGGTCTCAAAACAGGCCCTTCCGTGGCACGTTTCGGGCAGGTGTTGCGCGATGGTCACGGGCTGTGGCTAAGATCGCCACTCACGCGCCTCTTTGTTGCGTCTGCGAGCGGGCCGTGGCTACGATTCCGGCCAATCGCAAAGCGTATCGTCCCCAGGGAAAACACCGATGAGACCGAACGGCCGTCACACCGCCGGCGCCAGCCAATTGCCCGCCCTCCGCGTTTGGGCGATCTGCCTGCTCCTGCTGTCAGCTGTTGCCATCAGCCCGACCACCGCCCGGGCTGCCCCGAGCCAGGCCGCGGCCGCATCCACGCATGTCTACCTGCTGCGCGGCGTGCTCAACATCTTCTCGCTCGGCCTCGACACGATCGGCGCCCGCCTCCAGGCGCAGGGCATCCCGGTGACCGTCGCCAACTTCGTCTCCTGGTCTTCGCTCGCCGATGAGGCCGCCGCCAACTATCGCGCCGGCCGCGTCAAGACCATCGTCCTGGTCGGCCATTCCTCGGGTGCGACCGCGTTGCCGGACATGATCGCCAAGCTCAACCAGCTCGGCGTGCCCGTGAAGCTCGCGATCGGCCTCGACTCCGTCTTCAAGACCAAGCTGTCGACCGGCGCCGAGCGCTACATCAACATCTACATTGGCGACGGTCCCGGCGAGCCGGTGCGCGCCGCCGCCGGCCTGCGCGGCAAGCTCGACAATGTCGACGTGCGCGGCACCGGCGTCGGTCACATCTCGATCGACAAGAACGAGGCGATCCAGCGCCGCGTCATCGCCGAGATCGACGCCGCCATCATGCGCTCGCGTGCGCCTGCGGTCCCCGTCGCCGAACCCGGCGCCGCGCCGCGGGCTGCCCGCTCGGCGGCCGCAACGGCACCGACGAGGAACTGAGACTTCTCGCCGACCAAAGCTGACATCATTCGCCGCCGTCGACTTGATTGTCGGCGGCGGCATCGTTTTGTCTGCGATGACACCTGACATGGAAAAGGCCCGCTGCGAACGCAGCGAGCCCTTCCAGTTGCAGATCCGCGCGGCCTACTTCTTCTCGGGAACCCAGGTGGTGCTGGCCTTGTCGTATTTGAAGCCCGGCGCTTCCTTCAGCGTGTCTTTCGTCTCGTCGATGGTGAGCCACCATTTGTCGTTCTTCTTGGCGGTCTTCACCGCGCTGAAGGGGACGATGACATCCTTCTCGCCAGCGCCGAGGAAGCCGCCGACACCGAGCACGAGACCGGTGATCTTGCCGGACTTGTCGACGAGCACGTCGTCGATGTCGCCGATCTTGCTCTCCTTGGGATCGTACACAGCCTGCTTGTAGTAGTTGGTCACCGTCCAACTTTCCGACGGTGCCGATTTCACTGTGGTTGTCGCGGCGTGCGCAGCGGTGGCGGCAGCAGCCGCGAGTGCACAGGCCATCACGAGTTTCTTCATCTTTGTCCTCCTAGACAGATTGGTCGCGGTGGCAACAGGAAAAAGCGGCAAAAGTTCCTACTCCCATCAATGTGCAGCGCGCGTTGCCATCGATGATAGAAGGCGTGCTTCTGCGATGAAGGGACGCGCGACGACCTCGCGAAGGTCATGCTTTGACAGGATCGGCCAACGTGATCGGCGAACTTTTTTAAAAGCCCTGATCTCCGCAGGAGCCCGGCCACCCGGCATGATCCGGCGGCCCCGCCCGACGGGCCTCCGTGCCCCAAAAACCACCCAATCGGTGGTCACTAAGCCCGCTGGGGAGGTCTCTGCCTCCCGTGGTGGGACTTCAGGACTGATGCTTGATCCAAGGCGAATTGTCGTGCTTGCAGCGGTTGCGCTGCTCGCTTTGGGCACCGGCTCGTCCCTTGCCTCGCCGGCCAAATCCAAGCGCGCGGCCGTGACGGCCACGGCGCCGCCGCCAGCTCCGCCCGCCGAGCCGCTGCCGCCGCCCAAGATCTATCTCTTCCGCGGCGCCATGGGGCCGATCTTCTCCACCGGCATCGACCGGCTCAGCGAGAAATTGACCCAGGCCGGCTTCTCGGCGGATGTCTACGAATTCACGATTTGCCGGTTCATCGGCAATCGCGCCATCGCCTCCTACAAGGAGAGCCCGGCACCGATCGTGCTGATCGGCCACTCCATGGGCGGGCTGTGCTCGATCGTCATCTCCGAGATGGCGGCCAAGGAGAACATCCCGATCAGCCTCGTCATCGCCATCGACCCTGCGCATGCGACCGGCGACGTGCCGCTCAATGTCGAGCGCTTCATCAACATCTTCCTGTCCGACAGCGTGCTCGGCGGCGGCGACG
>Ga0207426_1001110_pt1 | contig 24727 bp, 21 predicted proteins | sample AraplaMF_Cvi_mMS_FD_184265 | JGI IMG/M metagenome (GOLD analysis project Ga0207426, IMG submission 184265) | Arabidopsis root microbial communities from the University of North Carolina, USA - plate scrape MF_Cvi_mMS (SPAdes) (version 2) | ecosystem: Host-associated > Plants > Roots > Endosphere... | reverse complement strand
CAAAGCCTGATGACCATAGCGAGTCGGTCCCACCCCTTCCCATCCCGAACAGGACCGTGAAACGACTCCACGCCGATGATAGTGCGGATTGCCCGTGTGAAAGTAGGTAATCGTCAGGCTCCCTATATCAACCAAGACCCCGCCCTCAAAAGCGGGGTCTTGGCGTTTGCTCTCTACTATAAGTGAGAGCCTATGGGTTTCGAGCGGTCAAGAGCCACTTGACAAGATGTAATCGCTCCCCCATAATCATCAGTTCTCTGCGGAGGGGTGCCCGAGTGGCTAAAGGGGGCAGACTGTAAATCTGTTGGCTTACGCCTACGTTGGTTCGAATCCAACCTCCTCCACCAGATTTCAAAGTGCTGTAAGGCAGTTGTCGGGAATCGATAGATCCTTGCGGGTGTAGCTCAATGGTAGAGCAGAAGCCTTCCAAGCTTACGACGAGGGTTCGATTCCCTTCACCCGCTCCAGCAAGCAAAGTAGATGTAGCGCCCATGTGGCTCAGTGGTAGAGCACTCCCTTGGTAAGGGAGAGGTCGGCAGTTCGATCCTGCCCATGGGCACCAGCTAGTACCAAAGTGATGGTTTGCGCCCGGCGCAACGTACGGAAAAATCCTCTTAGGAGTCGAAAATGGCCAAAGGTAAGTTTGAGCGGACCAAGCCGCACGTGAACGTCGGCACGATCGGTCACGTTGACCACGGCAAGACCACGCTGACGGCAGCGATCACGACGGTGCTGACGGCAAAGTTCGGCGGCGAAGCAAAGGCGTATGACCAGATCGACGCGGCGCCGGAAGAAAAGGCGCGCGGCATCACGATCAACACGGCGCACGTCGAGTACGAAACGGCTAACCGCCACTACGCACACGTCGACTGCCCGGGCCACGCTGACTATGTGAAGAACATGATCACGGGCGCCGCGCAGATGGACGGCGCGATCCTGGTGTGCTCGGCTGCAGACGGCCCGATGCCGCAAACGCGTGAGCACATCCTGCTGGCGCGTCAGGTCGGTGTGCCGTACATCATCGTGTTCCTGAACAAGTGCGACATGGTCGACGACGCCGAGCTGCTCGAGCTGGTCGAAATGGAAGTGCGCGAACTCCTGTCGAAGTACGACTTCCCGGGCGACGATACGCCGATCATCAAGGGTTCGGCAAAGCTGGCGCTCGAAGGCGACAAGGGCGAGCTGGGCGAAGTGGCGATCATGAACCTGGCCGACGCACTGGACACGTACATCCCGACGCCGGAGCGCGCAGTGGACGGCGCGTTCCTGATGCCGGTGGAAGACGTGTTCTCGATCTCGGGTCGTGGCACGGTGGTGACGGGTCGCGTTGAGCGCGGCATCGTCAAGGTCGGCGAGGAAATCGAAATCGTCGGTATCAAGCCGACGGTGAAGACGACCTGCACGGGCGTGGAAATGTTCCGCAAGCTGCTCGACCAGGGTCAGGCGGGCGACAACGTCGGTATCCTGCTGCGCGGCACGAAGCGTGAAGACGTGGAGCGTGGCCAGGTGCTGGCCAAGCCGGGTTCGATCACGCCGCACACGCACTTCACGGCTGAAGTGTACGTGCTGAGCAAGGACGAAGGCGGCCGTCACACGCCGTTCTTCAACAACTACCGTCCGCAGTTCTACTTCCGTACGACGGACGTGACGGGCTCGATCGAGCTGCCGAAGGACAAGGAAATGGTGATGCCGGGCGACAACGTGTCGATCACGGTGAAGCTGATCGCGCCGATCGCGATGGAAGAAGGTCTGCGCTTCGCAATCCGCGAAGGTGGCCGTACCGTCGGCGCAGGTGTCGTCGCCAAGATCATCGAGTAAGCCAGCTAGTTCTCGTTGATCGGTTGTTTCGGGGTTGGCGATGCCGCCAACCCCAATGGTTTAGGGGTATAGCTCAACTGGCAGAGCGTCGGTCTCCAAAACCGAAGGTTGGGGGTTCGATTCCCTCTGCCCCTGCCAACTCTCGCGTCGTATGTGACGCTCGTTAAGGTGTTATGGCGAATCCTTCCGTCGAAACTGTTAATACTTCCAACGACAAGCTCATGCTCGTCGCCGGCGTATTGTTGGTCTTGGCTGGGTTCGTGGGGTTCTTCTGGCTGAATGGCCAAGAGTGGTACGTCCGCGGAGCAGCTCTGGCTGTCGGGCTGATCGCAGGCGTCGCAGTCGGTCTTCTCTCAGCGCCCGGCAAAGGTTTTATCGCGTTCGCCAAAGATTCATACAAAGAAGTCCGCAAAGTTGTTTGGCCGACCCGCAAGGAAGCAAGTCAAACGACTTTGGTAGTTTTCGGATTCGTACTGATCATGGCGGTGTTCCTCTGGATTTGTGATAAATCCATCGAGTGGACAATTTTCTCGGCGATTCTGGGTTGGAAATGATATGAGTGATATTCCGGCATCCCCGAGCGGAAAACGTTGGTACGTGGTGCACGCCTACTCCGGCATGGAGAAGAGCGTGCAACGTGCGCTTCAAGAGCGCATTGAACGTGCTGGCATGCAGGACAAATTTGGCCAGATTCTCGTCCCGACGGAAGAAGTCGTTGAGGTGAAGGGTGGCCACAAGTCGGTGACCGAACGTCGTTTCTTTCCGGGCTATGTGCTCGTTGAAATGGAGATGACGGACGAGACGTGGCACCTCGTGAAAAACACGGCGAAGGTGACTGGTTTCGTGGGCGGTGCGCGTAATCGTCCGAGCCCGATTTCCCCGCGGGAAGTCGAGAAAATCATGTCGCAGATGCAGGAAGGCGTCGAGAAACCGCGCCCGAAGACCCTGTTTGAAGTGGGCGAGATGGTTCGCGTGAAGGACGGTCCTTTCACCGACTTCAACGGCAGCGTCGAGGAAGTGAATTACGAAAAGTCGCGTGTCCGTGTATCTGTGACGATTTTCGGTCGCGCGACGCCAGTCGAACTAGAGTTCGGTCAGGTCGAAAAGCTGTAACTCAGGTTTCGCGGATCGCGCCAAACGGCGCGGTCCGTCTTTCGCGCTTACGGTCCGCGTAATGGCCGTTGAGGAGCGTCGGTAGTCTGAGTTTGACGAGGGCGCGTTACTACTCATCGAACGCACTAGCGTTCTAAAGAGGTTTTTCACATGGCAAAGAAAATCATCGGCTTTATCAAGCTGCAGATTCCTGCAGGTAAAGCCAATCCGTCGCCGCCGGTCGGTCCGGCACTGGGTCAGCGCGGCCTGAACATCATGGAGTTCTGCAAGGCGTTCAACGCGCAGACTCAAGCGATGGAGCCGGGTCTGCCGATTCCGGTCGTCATCACCGCGTTCGCGGACAAGAGCTTCACGTTCGTTCTGAAGACGCCGCCGGCTACCGTCCTGATCAAGAAGGCCGCGAAGCTGGACAAGGGTTCGAGCAAGCCGCACACCGACAAGGTCGGCAAGATCACGCGCGCTCAAGCTGAAGAAATTGCCAAGACCAAGATGCCGGATCTTACGGCAGCTGATCTGGACGCAGCGGTTCGTACGATCGCTGGTAGCGCCCGCTCGATGGGCATCACCGTGGAGGGCGTGTAAATGGCTAAGCTTTCGAAGCGTCTGCAAGCATTTGCAAACAAGGTTGATCGTCAAAAGCTGTACGCGATCGACGAGGCCCTGTCGCTCGTGAAGGAATGCGCAAGCGCGAAGTTTGACGAGTCGATCGACGTTGCAGTGCAGCTCGGCATCGACGCGAAGAAGTCGGACCAGGTCGTTCGTGGTTCGGTCGTTCTGCCGGCTGGTACCGGTAAGTCGGTCCGCGTTGCTGTGTTCGCCCAAGGCGAAAAGGCTGAGCAGGCTCGTGCAGCCGGCGCTGAAATCGTCGGTATGGAAGACCTGGCTGAGCAGGTCAAGGCCGGTAACCTGAATTTCGACGTCGTGATCGCTTCGCCGGACACGATGCGTGTTGTCGGTACGCTGGGCCAGATCCTCGGCCCGCGCGGCCTGATGCCGAACCCGAAGGTCGGCACGGTCACCCCCGACGTCGCGACGGCAGTCAAGAATGCAAAGGCCGGTCAGGTTCAGTTCCGTGTCGACAAAGCCGGTATCATCCACGCAACCATTGGTCGCGCATCGTTCGAGCCGACGGCTCTGCGTTCGAATCTGAGCGCGCTGGTCGAAGCGCTGCAAAAGGCGAAGCCGGCAACGAGCAAGGGCGTGTACCTGCGCAAGATCGCACTGTCGAGCACCATGGGTGTTGGCGTGCGCGTCGACCAGGCAACGCTGGCAGCACAGTAAAGTTTTAGCCGCCCTGGTCGGAAGGCCGGGGCGGATCTAAGGGCTTTGGGCGGTCGCAAGATTGCAGTTTCGATCTGGCGGCCGGTTGTCAAAGACCGTTGGTGGAGGCGCAGCAGTTGGGTGCTTCCTTAATTCAAGCCAACGCAGATGGCGAACCCGAAAAAGTTTTGAAGTGGTGAAGCCGTTCGATCCCCACAGCCATGTGGATCTCGAGCGGTCGAAGTACTCCTGACTGGTCGGACGCCGTTGTTGAACGCGATGTGCGAGGCATTTGCCAAGTGCGTCGAATCTGGAGGTTAACCGTGCCACTCAACAAAGAAAGTAAGCAGGCCGTCGTAGCTGAGGTTTCCGCGCAAGTCGCGAAAGCTCAGACCGTGGTTCTGGCTGAGTATCGTGGGATCACGGTTGGCGATCTGACCAAGCTGCGCGCGAAAGCGCGCGAGCAACAGGTGTATCTGCGCGTGTTGAAGAACACGCTGGCGCGTCGCGCTGTCGAAGGTACCCCGTTTGCTCCGCTGGCTGAGCAGATGACTGGTCCGCTGATCTACGGCATCTCGGAAGATGCAATTGCTGCTGCTAAGGTCGTCAATGACTTCAGCAAGAGCAATGACAAGTTGGTCATCAAGGCCGGTTCCTACGAAGGCAAGGTGATGGACAAGGCAGGCGTGCAAGCGCTGGCCAACATCCCGAGCCGCGAGGAACTGCTCTCCAAGCTGTTGTTCGTTATGCAAGCTCCTGTTTCTGGCTTCGCGCGTGCTCTGGCCGCGCTGGCAGAAAAGAAGGAAAGCGAAGCTGCGTAAGCAGTGCATCGACGCACTTCAGTCGAGCGTAATTGATCGCTGGCTGTATCCGAATTCAATTTAGGAGTATTTCAAATGGCAATCGCAAAAGAAGACATCCTCGAAGCCGTAGGCGCGATGTCGGTTCTGGAACTGAACGAACTGGTCAAGGCATTCGAAGAGAAGTTTGGTGTGTCGGCTGCTGCTGTTGCAGTTGCTGGCCCCGCAGGCGCAGGCGGCGGCGCTGCTGCTGCTGAAGAGCAAACCGAGTTCACGGTTATCCTGACCGAAACGGGCGCAAACAAGGTTTCCGTGATTAAGGCAGTTCGCGAATTGACGGGCCTGGGCCTGAAGGAAGCGAAGGACCTGGTCGACGGTGCACCGAAGCCTGTTAAGGAAGCGGTACCGAAGGCTGCTGCTGAAGAAGCCAAGAAGAAGCTGGAAGAAGCCGGCGCGAAGGCTGAAATCAAGTAAGTCTCGGCGCGCTGTGCGAAGGCTGGCGGTTTTCCACCGCCGGCCTTTTTGTGCTTTGTGGGAACGACGTTTTTGCGCGCAAGTTTCGGCAAAAACGTACTCCCAGAAGCCAAAGAAAATCGCCGTTCGGCAAGTTCGACTGGCGCTTCTCTTTGTCTTCTGAAGCGACTGCAGAAGGCAAGTTTGGTCGGGTAGCGGGCAACACAGGCATCCGCTGCCGTCAGCCAGCGGTTGGTAGCGGCCAACCACCAAGCTTCTAGGCTCGTTCAAGCCATCGGACGGCCAACGGGTCTCAGTCGGTGAACACTCGGGTTGTCACATCAAGGTATCCCGCCTCGACAACAATGCCCGCCGTGATTCGGAGATCGTATGCAATATTCCTTCACCGAGAAGAAGCGTATTCGCAAGAGTTTCGCGAAGCGCCCCATCGTTCACCAAGTACCTTTCCTGCTGGCTACCCAGCTTGAATCATTCAGCACGTTTCTGCAAGCAGAAGTGCCCACGGTGCAGCGCAAACCGGAAGGTCTGCAAGCTGCGTTCACCTCAGTTTTCCCCATTGTTTCGCATAACGGCTTCGCTCGTCTAGAGTTCGTCAGCTACATGCTGTCGCCGCCGGCATTCAACATCAAGGAATGTCAGCAGCGCGGTCTGACTTACTGCTCGGCGCTGCGTGCCAAGGTGCGTCTGGTGCTGCTCGACAAGGAATCGCCGAGCAAGCCCGTCGTCAAGGAAGTGAAGGAGCAGGAAGTGTACATGGGCGAAATTCCGCTCATGACGCCGACTGGCTCGTTCGTCATTAACGGCACGGAACGTGTGATCGTGTCGCAGCTGCACCGTTCGCCTGGTGTGTTCTTCGAGCACGACAAGGGCAAGACGCACAGCTCCGGCAAGCTGCTGTTTTCGGCACGGATCATCCCTTACCGCGGCTCGTGGCTCGACTTCGAATTCGACCCGAAGGACGTGCTGTACTTCCGCGTCGACCGTCGTCGCAAGATGCCCGTCACGATCCTGCTGAAGGCAATCGGCCTGACGCCGGAACAGATCCTCGCAAACTTCTTCGTGTTCGATAACTTCACGCTGATGCCGGAAGGCGCGCAGATGGAGTTCGTGCCGGAGCGTCTGCGCGGTGAAGTGGCGCGCTTCGACATTACGGATCGCGACGGCAAGGTCATCGTCCAGAAGGACAAGCGTATCAACGCGAAGCACATTCGCGACCTCGAAAACGCGAAGACGAAATACATTTCGGTCCCCGAAGATTATTTGCTCGGCCGCGTGCTGGCGAAGAACGTCGTTGATGGCGACACGGGCGAAGTGATCGCGAACGCGAACGACGAAGTCACCGAAAGCGTGCTCGAAAAGCTGCGCGAAGCGAAGATCAAGGACATCCAGACGCTCTACACGAACGATCTGGACCAGGGTCCGTACATCTCGTCGACGCTGCGTATCGACGAAACGGCCGACAAGATGGCCGCGCGTATCGCGATTTACCGGATGATGCGTCCGGGCGAACCGCCGACGGAAGAAGCCGTCGAGGCGCTGTTCAACCGTCTGTTCTACAGCGAAGAAGCGTACGACCTGTCGAAGGTGGGTCGTATGAAGTTCAATCGCCGTGTCGGCCGTGACGAAATCGTCGGCCCGATGACGCTGCAGGACGACGACATCCTCGCGACGATCAAGATCCTGGTCGAACTGCGTAACGGCAAGGGCGAAGTGGACGACATCGACCACTTGGGCAATCGTCGTGTGCGTTGCGTCGGCGAACTGGCGGAGAACCAGTTCCGTGCGGGTCTCGTGCGTGTCGAACGTGCAGTGAAGGAACGCCTCGGCCAGGCCGAAAGCGAAAACCTGATGCCGCACGACCTGATCAACTCGAAGCCGATTTCGTCGGCGATTCGCGAGTTCTTCGGTTCGTCGCAGCTGTCGCAGTTCATGGACCAGACCAATCCGCTGTCGGAAATCACCCACAAGCGCCGTGTCTCGGCACTTGGCCCGGGCGGTCTGACGCGTGAGCGCGCTGGCTTTGAAGTCCGCGACGTGCACCCGACGCACTACGGCCGCGTGTGCCCGATTGAAACGCCGGAAGGTCCGAACATCGGCCTGATCAACTCGCTGGCTCTGTACGCGCACCTGAACGAATACGGCTTCCTCGAAACGCCGTATCGCAAGGTGACGGACAGCAAGGTCACGGACCAGATCGACTATCTGTCGGCAATCGAAGAAGGCCGTTACGTGATCGCTCAGGCGAACGCGGCAGTGGCTGAAGACGGCACGCTGACCGACGAACTCGTTTCGTCGCGTGAAGCGGGCGAAACGCTGATGGTCACGCCGGACCGCATCCAGTACATGGACGTGGCGCCGTCGCAGATCGTGTCGGTGGCAGCATCGCTGATTCCGTTCCTCGAGCACGATGACGCGAACCGTGCACTGATGGGCTCGAACATGCAGCGTCAGGCTGTGCCGTGTCTGCGTCCGGAAAAGCCGGTCGTCGGTACGGGTATCGAGCGTACGGTGGCTGTCGACTCGGGCACGACCGTTCAGGCACTGCGCGGCGGTGTGGTCGATTACGTCGACGCGGGCCGTATCGTGATTCGCGTGAACGACGATGAAGCGGTGGCTGGCGACGTCGGTGTCGACATCTACAACCTGATCAAGTACACGCGTTCGAATCAGAACACGAACATCAACCAGCGTCCGATCGCGAAGGTCGGCGATAAGGTTGCGCGCGGCGACGTGCTGGCTGACGGCGCTTCGACGGACCTCGGTGAACTGGCGCTTGGCCAGAACATGCTGGTCGCGTTCATGCCGTGGAACGGCTACAACTTCGAGGACTCGATCCTGATCTCGGAGAAGGTTGTTGCGGACGACCGTTACACGTCGATCCACATCGAAGAACTGAATGTCGTAGCTCGCGACACGAAGCTCGGACCGGAAGAAATCACGCGCGACATTTCGAACCTCGCGGAAGTGCAGCTTGGCCGTCTCGATGAGTCGGGCATCGTGTACATCGGCGCGGAAGTCGAAGCAGGCGACGTGCTGGTCGGCAAGGTCACGCCGAAGGGCGAAACCCAGCTGACGCCGGAAGAAAAGCTGCTGCGCGCGATCTTCGGCGAGAAGGCGTCGGACGTGAAGGACACGTCGCTGCGCGTGCCGTCGGGCATGAGCGGCACCGTGATCGACGTGCAGGTGTTCACGCGTGAAGGCATCCAGCGCGACAAGCGTGCGCAACAGATCATCGACGATGAACTGAAGCGCTATCGCCTCGACCTGAACGACCAGCTGCGTATCGTGGAAGGCGACGCGTTCCAGCGTCTCGCGCGTATGCTCGAAGGCAAGGTTGCGAACGGCGGTCCGAAGAAGCTCGCGAAGGGCACGAAGATCGAACGCGCTTACCTGGAAGATCTGGATCACTACCACTGGTTCGACATCCGCCTGGCGGACGAAGAAGCAGCGGCCCAGCTCGAAGCCATCAAGGATTCGATCGAACAGAAGCGTCATCAGTTCGACCTCGCATTCGAAGAGAAGCGCAAGAAGCTGACGCAAGGCGACGAACTGCCGCCGGGCGTGCTGAAGATGGTCAAGGTGTACCTGGCTGTGAAGCGCCGTCTGCAGCCTGGCGACAAGATGGCAGGCCGTCACGGTAACAAGGGTGTGGTGTCGAAGATCGTTCCGATCGAAGACATGCCGTACATGGCCGATGGCCGTCCGGCTGACGTCGTGCTGAACCCGCTGGGCGTTCCGTCGCGGATGAACGTGGGTCAGGTTCTCGAAGTGCATCTGGGTTGGGCCGCGAAGGGTCTGGGCTGGCGTATCGGCGAAATGCTGCAGCGTCAGGCGAAGATCGAAGAAGTTCGTAAGTTCCTGACCAAGATCTACAACGAGTCGGGCCGCGCGGAAGAGCTGGAAAGCTTCTCCGACGACGAAATCCTCGAGCTCGCGAAGAACCTGCGCGAAGGCGTGCCGTTCGCAACGCCGGTGTTCGACGGTGCAACGGAAGAGGAAATGTCCAGCATGCTGGATCTGGCCTACCCGGACGACATCGCGCAGAACCTTGGCATGACGAAGTCGAAGAACCAGGTGCGTCTGTATGACGGCCGCACGGGTGAAGCCTTCGAACGTACGGTGACGGTTGGCTACATGCACTACCTGAAGCTGCACCACCTGGTCGACGACAAGATGCACGCGCGTTCGACGGGTCCGTACTCGCTGGTCACGCAGCAGCCGCTGGGTGGTAAGGCGCAGTTCGGTGGTCAGCGCTTCGGTGAAATGGAAGTGTGGGCGCTCGAAGCCTACGGCGCATCGTATGTGCTGCAGGAAATGTTGACGGTCAAGTCGGACGACGTGACGGGCCGGACCAAGGTTTACGAGAACCTGGTGAAGGGCGATCACGTGATCGACGCGGGCATGCCGGAATCCTTCAACGTGCTGGTGAAGGAAATCCGCTCGCTCGGTATCGACATCGACCTCGACCGCAACTAATCGGACTACGGAGAGAAAGCAATGAAAGCTCTGCTCGATCTATTCAAGCAAGTCCAACAGGAAGAAGTTTTCGACGCGATCAAGATCGGTCTGGCCTCGCCGGACAAGATCCGTTCGTGGTCGTTCGGTGAAGTCAAGAAGCCGGAAACGATCAACTACCGCACCTTCAAGCCGGAGCGGGATGGTCTGTTCTGCGCGAAGATTTTCGGTCCGATCAAGGACTACGAATGCCTTTGCGGCAAGTACAAGCGCTTGAAGCATCGTGGCGTGATCTGCGAGAAGTGCGGCGTCGAAGTGACGCTCGCGAAGGTGCGTCGCGAACGCATGGGCCACATCGAACTGGCCTCGCCTGTCGCGCACATCTGGTTCTTGAAGTCGCTGCCGTCGCGTCTGGGCATGGTGCTCGACATGACGCTGCGCGACATCGAACGCGTGCTGTACTTCGAAGCCTACGTGGTGATCGATCCGGGCATGACGCCGCTGAAGGCGCGTCAGATCATGACGGAAGAGGATTACTACAATAAGGTCGAAGAGTACGGTGACGAATTCCGCGCTGAAATGGGCGCGGAAGGCGTGCGCGAACTGCTGCGCGCGATCAACATCGACGAGCAGGTCGAAACGCTGCGCTCGGAGCTGAAGAACACGGGTTCGGAAGCGAAGATCAAGAAGTACGCGAAGCGTCTGAAGGTACTCGAGGCATTCCAGCGTTCGGGCATCAAGCCCGAGTGGATGATTCTCGAAGTGCTGCCGGTGCTGCCGCCGGAACTGCGTCCGCTGGTTCCGCTGGACGGCGGTCGTTTCGCGACTTCGGACCTGAACGACCTGTATCGCCGCGTGATCAACCGTAACAACCGGTTGAAGCGTCTGCTCGAACTGAAGGCGCCTGAAATCATCGTCCGCAACGAAAAGCGGATGCTGCAGGAAGCTGTCGATTCGCTGCTGGACAACGGCCGTCGCGGTAAGGCGATGACGGGCGCGAACAAGCGTCCGCTGAAGTCGCTCGCCGACATGATCAAGGGTAAAGGCGGTCGTTTCCGTCAGAACCTGCTGGGTAAGCGCGTCGACTACTCGGGTCGTTCGGTCATCGTGGTCGGCCCGACGCTGAAGCTGCATCAGTGCGGTCTGCCGAAGCTGATGGCGCTCGAACTGTTCAAGCCGTTCATCTTCAACAAGCTGGAAGTGATGGGTGTTGCTACCACCATCAAGGCTGCGAAGAAGGAAGTCGAGAACCAGACGCCGGTGGTGTGGGACATCCTCGAAGAGGTGATCCGCGAGCATCCGGTCATGCTGAACCGTGCGCCGACGTTGCACCGACTTGGCATTCAGGCTTTCGAGCCGGTGCTGATCGAAGGTAAGGCAATCCAGCTGCACCCGCTCGTTTGCGCGGCGTTCAACGCCGACTTCGACGGTGACCAGATGGCTGTTCACGTTCCGCTGTCGCTCGAAGCGCAGATGGAAGCGCGCACGCTGATGCTGGCGTCGAACAACGTGCTGTTCCCGGCCAACGGCGATCCGTCGATCGTGCCGTCGCAGGATATCGTGCTCGGCCTGTACTACGCGACGCGCGAAGCGATCAACGGCAAGGGCGAAGGCCTGACGTTCACGGGCGTGTCGGAAGCGCTGCGCGCGTACGAGAACAAGGAAGTCGAGCTGGCCTCGCGCGTCAACGTGCGGATCACCGAAATGGTCCACAACGAAGACACGTCGGAAGGCGCACCGAAGTTCGTGCCGAAGATCTCGCTGTACGCGACGACCGTCGGCCGCGCAATCCTGTCGGAAATCCTTCCGCCGGGCCTGCCGTTCTCGGTGCTGAACAAGCCGCTGAAGAAGAAGGAAATCTCGCGTCTGATCAACACGGCATTCCGCAAGTGCGGTCTGCGCGAGACGGTGATTTTCGCTGACCAGCTGATGCAGTCGGGCTTCCGCCTGGCAACGCGCGCCGGTATTTCGATCTGCGTCGACGACATGCTCGTGCCGCCGCAGAAGGAAACGATCGTCGGCGACGCCGCGAAGAAAGTGAAGGAATACGACCGTCAGTACATGTCGGGTCTCGTCACCGCGCAGGAACGCTACAACAACGTGGTCGACATCTGGTCGGCAACGTCGGAAGCGGTCGGCAAGGCGATGATGGAGCAGCTCGCCACGGAACCGGTGGTCGATCGCGACGGTAACGAAACGCGTCAGGAATCGTTCAACTCGATCTACATGATGGCCGACTCGGGCGCGCGGGGTTCCGCGGTCCAGATCCGTCAGTTGGCGGGGATGCGCGGCCTGATGGCGAAGCCGGACGGCTCGATTATCGAAACGCCGATTACCGCGAACTTCCGCGAAGGTCTGAACGTGTTGCAGTACTTCATCTCGACCCACGGTGCACGTAAGGGTCTGGCTGATACGGCACTGAAGACCGCCAACTCGGGTTACCTGACGCGTCGTCTGGTCGACGTCACGCAGGATCTCGTGGTGGTCGAGGACGATTGCGGCACGTCGAACGGTGTGGCGATGAAGGCCCTCGTGGAAGGCGGTGAAGTCGTCGAAGCGCTGCGTGACCGTATTCTCGGCCGTGTCGCGGTGGCGGACGTCGTCAATCCGGAAACGCAGGAAACGCTGTACGAAGCGGGCTCGCTGCTTGACGAAGATTCGGTTGAAGAGATCGAGCGTCTGGGCATCGACGAAGTGCGCGTGCGCACGCCGCTGACCTGCGAAACGCGTTACGGTCTGTGCGCGTCGTGCTATGGCCGCGATCTGGGCCGTGGCTCGCTGGTGAACGTCGGTGAAGCTGTCGGCGTGATCGCTGCACAGTCGATCGGTGAGCCGGGCACGCAGCTGACCATGCGTACGTTCCACATCGGTGGTGCGGCATCGCGTGCGGCAGTGGCGTCGTCGGTTGAAGCGAAGTCGAACGGTACGGTGCGTTTCACGTCGACGATGCGTTACGTGACGAATGCGAAGGGCGAGCAGATCGTCATTTCGCGTTCGGGCGAAGCGATGATCACCGACGATCACGGCCGCGAGCGCGAGCGTCACAAGGTGCCGTACGGCGCGACGCTGCTGCAACTCGACGGCGCGCAGATCAAGGCGGGCACGCAACTGGCCACGTGGGATCCGCTGACGCGTCCGATCATCACCGAGTGGGGCGGTACGGTGAAGTTCGAAAACGTCGAAGAAGGCGTGACGGTCGCGAAGCAGATCGACGACGTGACGGGTCTTTCGACGCTGGTCGTGATCGACGTGAAGCGCCGCGGCTCGCAGGCTTCGAAGAGCGTGCGTCCGCAGGTGAAGCTGCTCGACGCGAACGGCGAAGAAGTCAAGATCCCGAACTCGGAGCACTCGGTTCAGATCGGCTTCCAGGTCGGCGCACTGATCACCGTGAAGGACGGTCAGCAGGTTCAGGTGGGTGAAGTGCTCGCACGTATCCCGACTGAAGCGCAGAAGACGCGTGACATTACGGGTGGTCTGCCGCGTGTGGCGGAACTGTTCGAAGCACGTTCGCCGAAGGACGCAGGTATCCTGGCGGAAGTCACGGGTACAACGTCGTTCGGTAAGGACACGAAGGGCAAGCAGCGTCTCGTTATCACGGACCTCGAAGGCAATCAGCACGAGTTCCTGATCGCGAAGGAAAAGCAGGTTCTGGTGCACGATGGTCAGGTCGTCAACAAGGGCGAAATGATCGTCGACGGGCCGGCGGATCCGCACGACATCCTGCGTCTGCAGGGTATCGAAGCGCTGTCGCGTTACATCGTGGACGAAGTGCAGGACGTGTACCGTCTGCAGGGCGTGAAGATCAACGACAAGCACATCGAGGTGATCGTGCGTCAGATGCTGCGTCGCGTGCAGATCAGCGACAACGGCGATACGCGCTTCATCCCGGGTGAGCAGGTCGAGCGTTCGGACATGCTGGACGAAAACGATCGCATGATCGCGGAAGACAAGCGTCCGGCAACGTACGAGAACATCCTGCTGGGTATCACGAAGGCGTCGCTCTCGACCGATTCGTTCATCTCCGCGGCATCGTTCCAGGAAACGACCCGCGTGCTGACGGAAGCGGCGATCATGGGCAAGCGCGACGATCTGCGTGGCCTGAAGGAAAACGTGATCGTCGGTCGTCTGATTCCGGCCGGTACGGGGCTCGCGTTCCACAAGGCACGCAAGAGCAAGGAAATGGCGGATCGCGAGCGTTTCGACCAGATCGCTGCAGAAGAGGCCTTCGAGTTCGGTACGCCGGAAACCCCGGCCGCCGAGCAAACGCCGCACACCAACGAGTAAGCCGGCAGGCGGCGCAAGCCGCCATGTCTGCAAGGTTGTTGGCAAAACCGCCCGGTTTCGACCGGGCGGTTTTTTTTCGTCAATCGGATTCACGTTTTTGCCTATGTCGTTCGGACTCTGCCGGATGGTCAGTTACACGACAAAGCTCGGGCGAAGTGCGATTGCGTTGGTAAAATTCGAGTCACCCGCTCCGCGCACTTCACTCTCTCCTTCATGTCCCGTTCGCTCCAGATCCTCAACGAAGTTTTCGGTTATCCCGCGTTTCGAGGGCAGCAGGGCGAAATCGTCGAACACGTTTCTTCGGGCGGCGACTGTCTGGTGTTGATGCCAACGGGTGGCGGCAAATCGCTGTGTTATCAGATTCCGTCGCTGGTGCGGCGTGAGGCGGGCTTGGGCGCGGGCATCGTCGTCTCGCCGTTGATCGCGCTGATGCAGGATCAGGTGGCGGCGCTGAGGGAAGTCGGTGTGCGCGCGGCGTATCTGAACTCGACGCTGTCGGGCGCCGATGCAGCCGCGACGGAGCGTGCGCTGCGTGAAGGCGAAATCGATCTGCTGTATGTCGCGCCCGAGCGGCTGATGACGCCGCGCTTTCTTGATCTGCTCGAACGCGCGCGCATCGGACTGTTCGCAATCGACGAAGCGCATTGCGTGTCGCAATGGGGCCACGATTTCAGGCCTGAATACATCCAGCTGTCCGTGTTGCACGAGCGGTTCCCTTCGGTGCCGCGCATCGCTTTGACCGCCACGGCCGACGCGATCACGCGCGACGAAATCATCCACCGCCTGGCGCTCGACGACGCGCGGGTGTTCGTATCGAGCTTCGATCGGCCGAATATTCGATACCGTATCGTCGAGAAGGACAACGCGCGTTCGCAACTGCTCGACTTCATTCGCGCGGAACACACGCGCACTGACGGCACCACTGACGCGGGTGTCGTGTATTGCCTGTCGCGCCGCAAGGTCGAGGAGACGGCCGAATGGCTCAAGGCGCAGGGCGTGCGGGCGCTGCCGTATCACGCGGGGATGGAGTTCGAAGTGCGTCAGCGGCATCAGGAAATCTTCCAGCGCGAAGAAGGCATCGTGATGTGCGCGACGATCGCGTTCGGCATGGGCATCGACAAGCCGGACGTGCGCTTTGTCGCGCATCTGGATTTGCCGAAGAGCGTCGAAGGCTATTACCAGGAAACGGGCCGTGCCGGCCGCGATGGTTTGCCGGCAAACGCGTGGATGACCTACGGTCTCGGCGACGTCGTGCAGCAGCGCAAGATGATCGACGAGTCCGAAGCCGACGATGCGCATAAGCGCGTGCAAACCGGCAAGCTCGATGCGTTGCTCGGCTTATGCGAAACGGCGACGTGCCGGCGCGTGCGGCTGCTCGCTTACTTCGGCGAAGAGGGCAAGCCCTGCGGCAACTGCGATACCTGTCTCGAGCCGCCGGCGTCGTGGGATGCGACGCGTGAATCGCAGATGGCGCTGTCATGCGCGTTTCGCGCGCAGCGCGCCAGCGGATTCAATTTCGGCGCAGGACATCTGATCGACATCCTTCGCGGCAATCGTACTGAGAAGATTCTCCAGCGCGGGCACGAGAAGCTGAGCACATTCGGAATCGGTGCGGCGTTGTCCGAGCATGAATGGCGCGCCGTGTTTCGCCAGTTGGTCGCATTCGGATTTCTCACCGTCGATCACGACGGTTTCGGCGCACTCGTGCTGACCGAAGCCAGCAAGCCTGTTCTGAAAGGCGAGCAACAAGTGACGATGCGCCGCTATGTGAAGCCGGTGCGCACGCGTCAATCTTCCGGACGCACAAGCGAGCGCGCCGATCCGACCGCCGGTATGAATTCACGTGAGCGTGCGCGCTGGGACCGTCTGCGCGCCTGGCGCACCGAAACCGCGAAGAGCGACGGCGTACCGGCGTACGTCATTTTCCACGACGCGACGCTGGCCGAAATCGCGCGCAACTCCCCCGGATCCCTCGACGACTTGCGGCACATCCCGGGCATGGGCGCGCGCAAGCTCGACCGTTTCGGCGACGAACTCCTCGAAGTCGTCGCTGCGGATTGAGCCCGCACGGTTCGCCAACCCTTTCGAATCGGTGCAACCTGTTGACTCGTTTGGGATTTTCGGAATATGATGTTAGGTTCCGGTTCTTGGCAGGATTGCGTGCGGCGCAAGCTCGTCGCCAAAACGTCGAGGCTGGAAGTCAGCAGTAGCCAAAAACGCGTCATTTTCTGCTTTGCCCAGAAAGAACGCGTCGATTTTGTTCAATTTCAGGAATAAACAATGCCAACCATCAATCAACTGGTTCGCAAAGGCCGCACGTCGGAAACGACGAAGAGCAAGAGCCCGGCCTTGCAGGACTGCCCCCAGCGTCGTGGCGTGTGCACCCGTGTGTACACCACGACGCCTAAGAAGCCTAACTCGGCACTCCGTAAGGTTGCCAAGGTTCGTCTGACGAACGGCTTCGAAGTCATTTCGTACATCGGTGGTGAAGGCCACAACCTGCAGGAACACTCGGTCGTGCTGATTCGCGGCGGCCGTGTGAAGGACTTGCCGGGTGTGCGTTACCACATGGTTCGTGGCTCGCTGGATACCCAGGGCGTCAAGGATCGTAAGCAAGCTCGCTCGAAGTACGGTGCGAAGCGTGCCAAGGCTGGCAAGTAAGCAGCCAGTCAGCAGTAACAGGTCGCTCGCAGGAGCGGTTTAGCGGTGGTGCCGGATAGCCGGTGCTGTCGAGTAAGTGGTCACCCGACCAGGCTGGTAAGTCGTAATAGATGAATCGGGTTAGTTGGTGGCCGCGGGGTGAGTGCACGAAGCACCGCTCCAACTGAAAAGTCAAAGGAAGAAACATGCCGCGTCGTCGCGAAGTCCCCAAGCGGGAAGTGTTGCCGGATCCGAAGTTCGGTAACGTTGATGTTGCAAAATTCATGAACGTGCTGATGCTCTCCGGCAAGAAGTCGGTTGCCGAGCGCATCGTGTACGGCGCTTTCGAACAGATCCAGACCAAGGGTGGCAAGGACCCGCTGGAAGTGTTCACGGTAGCGCTCAACAACGTGAAGCCGGTGGTCGAAGTCAAGAGCCGTCGCGTTGGTGGTGCGAACTATCAGGTTCCGGTCGAAGTGCGTCCGTCGCGTCGTATGGCATTGGCGATGCGTTGGCTGCGTGAAGCCGCGAAGAAGCGCAGCGAGAAGTCGATGGCTCTGCGTCTGGCTGGTGAACTCTCCGAAGCGGCTGAAGGCCGTGGCGGCGCGATGAAGAAGCGCGACGAAGTTCACCGGATGGCAGAAGCCAACAAGGCGTTCTCGCATTTCCGTTTCTAAGCATCCCGTCCCCGGGCTGGCAGTAAAGCGGAAAGAAATTCCGGGCGGGTGCGCTTATCAAGCGCCTCGCCCGTTTGTGTTAGAGCGCGATGGACTGGTTTCCATCGTGTTATCCCAATAGAGGATCAAAGTGGCTCGCAAGACACCTATCGAGCGCTACCGTAACATCGGTATTAGCGCTCACATCGACGCCGGCAAAACGACGACGACCGAGCGCATCCTGTTCTATACCGGCGTGAACCACAAGATCGGTGAAGTGCACGACGGCGCCGCAACCATGGACTGGATGGAGCAGGAACAGGAGCGTGGTATCACCATCACGTCCGCTGCTACCACGGCGTTCTGGAAGGGCATGGCAGGCGACCGCGCTGAGCACCGCATCAACATCATCGACACGCCGGGCCACGTCGACTTCACGATTGAAGTCGAGCGCTCGATGCGCGTGCTCGACGGTGCGTGCATGGTCTACTGCGCCGTGGGCGGCGTGCAGCCGCAGTCGGAAACGGTGTGGCGCCAGGCGAACAAGTACAAGGTTCCCCGTCTCGCGTTCATCAACAAGATGGACCGTACCGGCGCGAACTTCTTCAAGGTCTATGACCAGCTCAAGCTGCGTCTGAAGGCGAACCCGGTTCCCGTCGTCGTGCCGATCGGCGCGGAAGAGAACTTCACGGGCGTCGTCGATCTGATGAAGATGAAGGCGATCATTTGGGACGAGGCGTCGCAAGGCACCAAGTTCTCGTACGAAGACATCCCGGCTGAACTGGTCGATTCGTGCAATGAATGGCGCGAAAAGATGATCGAAGCCGCGGCTGAATCGAGCGAAGACTTGATGAACAAATACCTCGAAGAAGGCGAGCTGACGGAAGCGGAAATCATCAAGGGTCTGCGCGACCGTACGATCGCTTGCGAAATCCAGCCGATGCTGTGCGGCACCGCGTTCAAGAACAAGGGCGTTCAACGCATGCTGGACGCCGTTCTGGACTTCCTGCCGTCGCCGATCGACATTCCGCCGGTTACGGGCGAACTGGAAAACGGCGAAAAGGGTGAGCGCCGCGCTGCTGACGACGAAAAGTTCTCGGCACTGGCATTCAAGATCATGACGGACCCGTTCGTCGGCCAGCTGATCTTCTTCCGTGTGTACTCGGGCGTTGTGAATTCGGGCGACACCGTGCTGAACGCGACCAAAGACAAGAAGGAACGTCTCGGTCGTATTCTGCAGATGCACGCGAACCAGCGCGAAGAAATCAAGGAAGTGCGCGCAGGCGACATCGCTGCTGCAGTCGGCCTGAAAGACGCAACGACGGGCGACACGCTGTGCGATCCGCAAAGCCCGATCGTGCTTGAACGCATGATTTTCCCGGAGCCGGTGATTTCGCAGGCTGTTGAGCCGAAGACGAAGCCTGACCAGGAAAAGATGGGTCTGGCGCTGAACCGTCTGGCTCAGGAAGATCCGTCGTTCCGCGTTCAAACGGACGAAGAATCGGGTCAAACCATTATTTCGGGCATGGGCGAGCTCCACCTCGAAATTCTGGTTGACCGTATGAAGCGCGAATTCGGCGTTGAAGCGACCGTCGGCAAGCCGCAGGTTGCTTACCGTGAAACGATTCGCGGCAAGGCGGAAGACGTTGACGGCAAGTTCGTCAAGCAGTCGGGTGGTCGCGGCCAGTACGGTCACGCGGTCATCACGCTCGAGCCGAACGAACAAGGCAAGGGCTACGAATTCCTCGACGAGATCAAGGGTGGTGTGATTCCGCGTGAATACATCCCGGCGGTCGACAAGGGTATTCAGGAAACGCTGAAGGCAGGCGTGCTGGCAGGCTTCCCGGTCGTCGACGTCAAGGTTCACCTGACGTTCGGTTCGTACCACGACGTTGACTCGAACGAAAATGCGTTCCGCATGGCCGGCTCGATGGCGTTCAAGGAAGCAATGCGCAAGGCTCAACCGGTCATCCTCGAACCGATGATGGCTGTCGAAGTCGAAACGCCGGAAGACTACATGGGCAACGTGATGGGCGACCTGTCGGGCCGTCGCGGTATCGTCCAGGGCATGGACGACATGGTGGGCGGCGGCAAGATCGTCCGCGCTGAAGTGCCGCTGTCGGAGATGTTTGGCTACTCGACGTCGCTGCGCTCGCTGACGCAAGGTCGCGCAACGTACACGATGGAATTCAAGCACTACGCAGAAGCACCGCGTAACGTGTCGGAAGCGATCATCAACGCGAAGTCGAAGTAAGACCTCGCATAGTCATTCATCGAACAACTTTTTTGAAAGAAGAGAAACATGGCTAAAGGTAAATTCGAACGGACCAAGCCGCACGTGAACGTCGGCACGATCGGTCACGTTGACCACGGCAAGACCACGCTGACGGCAGCGATCACGACGGTGCTGACGGCAAAGTTCGGCGGCGAAGCAAAGGCGTACGACCAGATCGACGCAGCGCCGGAAGAAAAGGCGCGCGGCATCACGATCAACACGGCGCACGTCGAGTACGAAACGGCTAACCGCCACTACGCACACGTCGACTGCCCGGGCCACGCTGACTATGTGAAGAACATGATCACGGGCGCCGCGCAGATGGACGGCGCGATCCTGGTGTGCTCGGCTGCAGACGGCCCGATGCCGCAAACGCGTGAGCACATCCTGCTGGCGCGTCAGGTCGGTGTGCCGTACATCATCGTGTTCCTGAACAAGTGCGACATGGTCGACGACGCCGAGCTGCTCGAGCTGGTCGAAATGGAAGTGCGCGAACTCCTGTCGAAGTACGACTTCCCGGGCGACGATACGCCGATCATCAAGGGTTCGGCAAAGCTGGCGCTCGAAGGCGACAAGGGCGAGCTGGGCGAAGTGGCGATCATGAACCTGGCCGACGCACTGGACACGTACATCCCGACGCCGGAGCGCGCAGTGGACGGCGCGTTCCTGATGCCGGTGGAAGACGTGTTCTCGATCTCGGGTCGTGGCACGGTGGTGACGGGTCGCGTTGAGCGCGGCATCGTCAAGGTCGGCGAGGAAATCGAAATCGTCGGTATCAAGCCGACGGTGAAGACGACCTGCACGGGCGTGGAAATGTTCCGCAAGCTGCTCGACCAGGGTCAGGCGGGCGACAACGTCGGTATCCTGCTGCGCGGCACGAAGCGTGAAGACGTGGAGCGTGGCCAGGTGCTGGCCAAGCCGGGTTCGATCACGCCGCACACGCACTTCACGGCTGAAGTGTACGTGCTGAGCAAGGACGAAGGCGGCCGTCACACGCCGTTCTTCAACAACTACCGTCCGCAGTTCTACTTCCGTACGACGGACGTGACGGGCTCGATCGAGCTGCCGAAGGACAAGGAAATGGTGATGCCGGGCGACAACGTGTCGATCACGGTGAAGCTGATCGCGCCGATCGCGATGGAAGAAGGTCTGCGCTTCGCAATCCGCGAAGGTGGCCGTACCGTCGGCGCAGGTGTCGTCGCCAAGATCATCGAGTAAAATCGAAGATTGCTGTAGCAGTATGCAGTGCCCGGGTCCGGGCACTCGCGTCCAGCGGGCGCCCGGACCTACGTTCTTTTTCTAATCGGCGGTGCAATATCGCCTCGCTCTTTCCAAGGAATTCGTCATGCAGAACCAGAAAATCCGCATTCGCCTGAAGGCTTTCGACTATCGTCTGATCGATCAATCGGCAGCTGAGATCGTCGACACGGCAAAGCGGACTGGCGCAATCGTTCGCGGTCCGGTGCCCCTGCCGACCCGTATCCAGCGTTTCGACATCCTGCGTTCGCCGCACGTCAACAAGACGTCGCGCGACCAGCTCGAAATCCGCACGCACCAACGCCTGATGGACATCGTCGATCCGACGGACAAGACCGTTGACGCGCTGATGAAGCTGGACCTGCCGGCTGGCGTGGACGTCGAAATCAAGCTGCAGTAAAGGTTCCAGGCGGCATCCAGGTTATTGGATGTTGCTAAGTCTTTGATTGCTTGCGGAAAACGAAAAGCCTCGCTATAATGCAAGGCTTTTCGCGCAATTGCGTAAAAAAGCCGTCGCGTTTCGCCTCTGAAGCGCGAGGCATTTTGTAAATTAGCCCCGACCAATCGCAGTCGGGAATGGAGAAAACGATGAGCCTTGGACTCGTAGGTCGCAAGGTTGGCATGACCCGTATCTTCACGGCTGAAGGGGATTCGATTCCCGTTACCGTGCTGGACGTGTCCGACAACCGCGTGACGCAGATCAAGACTGTTGAAACCGACGGCTACACGGCCGTTCAGGTTGCCTTCGGTACGCGCCGTGCATCGCGCGTGACGAAGCCGCTGGCAGGTCATCTCGCCAAAGCCGGCGTTCAAGCCGGTGAAATCCTCAAGGAATTCCAGATCGAAGCCGCTAAGGCTGCCGAGCTGTCGAATGGCGCCGTGATCGGTGTGGATCTCTTCGAAGTGGGCCAGAAGGTCGACGTGCAAGGCACCTCGATCGGTAAGGGCTACGCCGGTACCATCAAGCGCTACAACTTCGCTTCGGGCCGTGCATCGCACGGTAACTCGCGTTCGCACAACGTGCCGGGTTCGATCGGTATGGCGCAGGATCCGGGTCGTGTTTTCCCGGGTAAGCGCATGACGGGTCATATGGGTGACGAGACGGTCACCGTGCAGAACCTCGAAATCGCACGTATCGACGCAGATCGCAAGCTGCTGCTCGTCAAGGGTGCTGTTCCGGGTGCGAAGGGCGGCAAGGTTTTCGTGACGCCGGCTGTCAAGACGCGTGCCGTGAAAGGAGCGAAATAATGGAACTTAAGCTCCTGAACGCCAACGGTCAGGAAGGCGCAGCAGTCAACGCATCGGACGTCGTGTTCGGTCGTGACTACAACGAAGCCCTGATCCACCAGATCGTCGTCGCTTATCAGGCGAACGCACGTAGCGGCAACCGCGCACAGAAGGATCGTGAGCAGGTCAAGCACACCACGAAGAAGCCGTGGCGCCAGAAAGGTACGGGCCGTGCTCGTGCCGGTATGTCGTCGAGCCCGTTGTGGCGTGGCGGTGGTCGCATCTTCCCGAATTCGCCGGAAGAAAATTTCTCGCACAAGGTCAACAAGAAGATGCATCGCGCAGGTCTCTGCTCGATCTTCTCGCAGCTGGCCCGCGAAGGCCGCATCGCGGTTGTCGACGAGCTGACGCTCGAAGCGCCGAAGACGAAGCTGCTGGCCGAAAAGTTCAAGGCAATGGGTCTCGACTCCGTGCTGGTCATCACCGACACGGTTGACGAAAACCTGTACCTCGCGTCGCGCAATCTGGCCCACGTGGCCGTTGTCGAGCCGCGTTACGCCGACCCCCTGTCGCTGATCTACTTCAAGAAAGTGCTGATCACGAAGGCTGCGGTCGCCCAGATCGAGGAGTTGCTGTCATGAGCGAAGTTCGCAAAAACGATCATCGTTTGATGCAAGTTCTGCTCGCGCCGGTGATCTCCGAAAAGGCGACGCTGGTGGCTGACAAGAACGAGCAAGTCGTGTTCGAAGTTGCGCCGGACGCTACGAAGCAGGAAGTGAAGGCTGCCGTCGAACTGCTGTTCAAGGTGGAAGTCAATTCCGTCAACGTGCTGGTCCAGAAGGGCAAAGCCAAGCGCTTTGGCCGTTTCATGGGTAAGCGTAAGGACGTGAAGAAGGCGTACGTCTGCCTGAAGCCCGGCCAGGAAATCAACTTTGAAGCGGAGGCCAAGTAATCATGGCAATCGTGAAAGTTAAGCCGACTTCGCCGGGCCGCCGCGCGATGGTCAAGGTGGTCAACAAGGATCTGCATAAGGGCAAGCCGTACGCACCGCTGCTCGACGCGCAGAGCAAGACCGCCGGCCGTAACAACAACGGCCACATCACCACGCGTCATAAGGGTGGTGGTCACAAGCAGCACTATCGTATCGTCGATTTCCGTCGCACGAAGGATGGCATTCCCGCGAAGGTTGAACGCCTCGAGTACGATCCGAACCGTAGCGCGAACATCGCGCTGGTCGTGTACGCAGACGGCGAGCGTCGCTACATCATCGCTCCGAAGGGTGTGACGGTTGGTCAGCAACTGATGTCGGGTTCGGAAGCTCCGATCCGCGCAGGCAACACGCTGCCGATCCGCAACATCCCGGTCGGTACGACGATTCACTGCATCGAAATGCTGCCGGGCAAGGGCGCGCAAATGGCGCGTTCGGCTGGTACGTCGGCGATGCTGCTGGCTCGTGAAGGCACCTACGCGCAGGTTCGTCTGCGTTCGGGCGAAATCCGCCGCGTTCACATCGAATGCCGCGCGACGATCGGTGAAGTGGGCAACGAAGAGCACAGCCTCCGTCAAATCGGTAAGGCTGGCGCGAACCGCTGGCGCGGTATCCGCCCGACGGTGCGTGGCGTTGTTATGAACCCGGTCGATCACCCGCACGGTGGTGGTGAAGGCAAGACGGCTGCAGGTCGCGATCCGGTGAGCCCGTGGGGCACGCCGACGAAGGGTTATCGCACCCGCAGCAACAAGCGCACGACGAGCATGATCGTCCAGCGCCGTCACAAGCGTTAAGGAGTAGGCAATGGCACGTTCTATTAAAAAAGGTCCGTTCTGCGACGCCCATTTGCTGAAGAAAGTTGAGGCGGCTGCAGCATCGCGCGACAAGAAGCCAATCAAGACCTGGTCGCGTCGCTCGACGATCCTGCCGGACTTCATTGGTCTGACGATCGCTGTGCATAACGGCCGTCAACACGTTCCGGTGTACGTCACGGAAAACATGGTCGGCCACAAGCTTGGCGAGTTCGCACTGACCCGTACGTTCAAGGGTCACGCGGCCGACAAGAAGGCCAAGAAATAAGGGGCAATCAAGATGGAAGTGAAAGCAATTCATCGCGGTGCCCGCATCTCGGCGCAGAAAACGCGCCTTGTGGCTGACCAGATTCGTGGTTTGCCGGTCGACAAGGCGCTGAACGTTCTGACGTTCTCGCCGAAGAAGGCGGCGGGTATCGTTAAGAAGGTCGTGTTGTCTGCGATCGCGAATGCGGAGCACAACGAAGGCGCCGATATCGACGAGCTCAAGATCAAGAGCATTTACGTCGACAAGGCTGCTTCGCTGAAGCGTTTCACCGCACGCGCAAAGGGTCGCGGTAACCGCATCGAGAAGCAATCCTGTCACATCACTGTGACGGTCGGGAATTAAGGAGCCATACGATGGGACAGAAAATTCATCCGACTGGCTTCCGTTTGGCCGTCAGCCG